>OGXT01002557.1_pt1 | contig 14192 bp, 10 predicted proteins | sample 1576361 | NCBI WGS metagenome assembly OGXT01 (sample SAMEA3541514, study PRJEB24748) | human gut metagenome | biome: human gut; feature: human-associated habitat; material: faeces | place: China | collected 2012 | reverse complement strand
GGAAATGCGCTTTTGGCGCTGGCCGGTCCAATCGGTTGGAGCATTGCCGGCGCTTCAACGGCGGTAACCGGGCTCGCCGTCGGCATCCGGAACAAGAAGATTGCAGATCAGGCCATGGAAGAGGCAAAGAAGATCACCGTCGCAGCTGCACTTTTGAAGGAAACCAGCGCAAAGGTCGACGATCTGCGGGAGAAGACCATGATCCTGCGGGATGCGCTTCAGGCCATGTACAAAAATGATACGCAGTATTTGAATGCTGACTATGCGGCGCTTGACAGCAGTGACAAGCTGGCACTCGGAACACTGGTCAACAACACGCTGTCGCTGGCCGAGATGCTGAACAAGGTTGTAGAGGGTTCTGATAATGGATGACACTCAAATTCTAAAAAGCACACAAGAACAGGCTGTCGCTTCGTGGATCAATCAGCTTAACCAGATTCGGCTGGATGACCTCGTGGAGAAGCTTACTGCGCAGGACTGCAATCTGGAAAATGCGCTGGACGAGCTGCAAAAATTTAAAGATTTTATTGGCACGCCAGAGCATATTCTGGGAAACCCGACTACAAAAGCCGGCGAAATTGCAGAGCATGCGCAGGTGAATTTTAATAACGCGAGGAGGCTAGTACAGGGACTGAAAACGAGATTATCGTTTGACGGCGTGGGCCGGACTGCGCCAGAAGATTTTCTCTATCGCGGTGCCCCGATTCAGTCCAAAGCATATGGCCCTACATGGAACAAAGGAAGCGGCTCCATCATTACAAACGGGGAACAGAACACAATCAAGGCGATCCGCGAGCATATGCAAAAATATCCGGATTTTTTGCAGCATGGCGGAGACAACAAAGGGCGCGGCTACTATGTTATTCCGAAAGATTACTATGAAAACATAACTTCGTGGCTGAAAAAACCGTTATCCGAGCTCAACAGGACGGAATACCGGGCAGTCAAGGCGGTTCGGCAGCTGGAAGAAGAAATGGGCGCGCCTTTTGAAGAAAGGGTGAAGTCGTCCGTCATAGGATATTCGGACGCACAGTTGGGTAGGGTCCACGAGACGGCAGAAAAAGAAGAATCGAACATCAGAGAAATCCATCAAGAGCGGCGCAATGCTTCCTATGAGCAATCCAAGCCAACATTGGCAGAAGGCGCACATGCGGCTGGTGTTTCTGCCGCGATCGAAGGCGGTACACGGTTCATCCTTGCTGTCCGCGGAAAGCTCAAGGACGGCAAAAAGCTGACGGAATTTACGGCAGAAGACTGGAAAGATGTCGGTCTGGATACCGCGAAGGGAGCGGCGACCGGCGGAATCCGCGGTGCGGCTATCTACGGCATGACAAACTTTACCGCGACGCCTGCCGCTGTTGCAAGCGCATTTGTAACTGCCGCCTTTGGCGTTGCCGCGCAGGCCAGACAACTGGAGCAGGGCGCAATTTCTGAAAATGATTTTGTATGCAATTCCACTGTTCTGTGTCTGGATGTCAGTATTAGCGCCATTGCCTCTCTTGCCGGACAGGTATTGATCCCGATTCCTGTTCTTGGCGCAGTGATTGGGAATTGCGCGGGACTGTTTTATTGGAGCATCTGCAAAGACTTTGCCTCCGAACGTGAGTGTATACTTGCAGATGCATACCGACAGGACATGCAGGCGCTGAACGTGCAGCTGCATGCGCGCTATCTGGATCTTCTAACCCAGCTCCAACAGGAATTCGAGAAATTTGAATCCATGCAGCAGCTTGCATTTGACGAGGATGTAAACCGGGCATTTGCCGGTTCTGTCGAACTGGCGCTTTTTGTCGGCGTACCAGAGCAGAAGATCCTGACCGGAGCCGAGCAGATCGATCAATTTTTTACAACATGAAAAGGAGCAATAAAATGAGTGAATACAAGGATTCCGCAGAACAGATCGTAGACGATTTTGCAAAAGATCAGCAGGAGTTTGAATTACAGAATATGCTTGCAAAGGCAAATAACGTCGTTACCGGCTTTGTCGCCTCGACCGGTGCGACCGGTTTGTTCCCCATCCCGTTCGCGGACGCGCCGCTGCTGATCGCACAGCAGGTTGCCATGATGGGCGCGATCAACGCGGTATTTCATATCACGGTCGGCAAGGACATTCTGAAATCCCTCGCCATGGCCGCAATCGGCGTCAGTGGGGCGACTGTTATCGGAAAAACCGTCGCAACAGGTCTGATAAAAATGATTCCGGGTGCCGGAACGATTATGGGCGGCGCCGCATCTGCCGCGACTGCCGCAGCGCTGACACTTGCCCTCGGAAAGGCCTACATCGGAATCTGCAAGTCGATCAAAATGGGCGATCTGAATCTGGATGAGCTCTCTCAAAAGAAAGGCCGCGAGGCTTTTAAGCAGGCATTTCGTGACGAAATGAAGAAGAAAAAATAATACGAATCGAACGCGGTATTTCCACTAACTCGAAACGGTTGTTGACTGCATGAATGAATTTCAGGACACGAAAAACCAGGAAACAATTCTTGATCTGATTGACAACTATATCGATGTCGTTGACGCAGTATCTGCGCAATAACAAATTAAAGGCATGGTTTTGACCGTGCCTTTAATTTTAAGGAGAGTACGGTATAAAAAACATTAGTTCTGATAGACCGACAGTTTTGAAGGACGCCATCGAACGGGCTTATCATTGATCCTGTAAAAGTGGGGGTGCCAATGGCTCTGGATTTAGCCTTATTTTTAGCCTTACGGCAAAAGCACGTCTAAAACCTACAGAGCATCAAGCGGTACAATACACTGCACTGCTGGCACAAAAAAAGACCGCAAAACATGGAAAAACAGGACCCGAAACCCGGAAGACGGGTTCGAGTCCTGTACTGTCCACCATCAAGCTGAACCAAAAAAGATATCAGCGCGAAAAGCCCAGAAGTTTCAACGGCTTCCGGGTTTTTTTGCGCCCATTTTTTGAAGTTGGAAAAAAAGATATCAAAAAGGGTTTTGGCAAAATCAGTGGACTTGAACCTTTACCCACGCGATTTTGGGCCGCTTTTCTGAGGACTTTTCGGAAAAGTGGCTCTTTTTTGTCCTCGGCAAAACGTAGAATTTGAGCAGGCTTTTTTGTTGGTATTGCTGGATAGACATTCCGAGTGTATGTGCCATTGTGTTGACACGGGCAAAGCCCAAAATACACTAGGGTGGAGAATATCTGGTCAATCAGCGCGTAAACGCGGTCATCGTCGATCAGGAGTATATCCTCCGCGTCAAAATGCGGCGCATACTCCGGCCAGCGCTTCAAGGTTCGCAGATGCGCAAGAGTTTGGATACAGGGTATCAACTCCATATGCTTTGACGCCGCATATGCGTCGACCTCTTTCAGATCTTCTTTCGAGTAGCGTCCGCGCAGATAGCCGAAGTACGGATTTTCAGCCAACTCATAGGTGTCTTCCGTATAAAGCATCAGCGTTGTAAACCCAAGGCCTGCTGTCAGATCGATCCACTCCCGCAGGCTATCCAGATTCGCGACCGCGTTGCGTGAGCAGTCCAACATTGTCCCAACGCGTCGAAACTGCTGCACTTTTGTACGAAAAGCATCCTCCATGCTGCACGCTCCTGTGTCATAGTAGTAGGAAAAGGGATGATCTCCATCCCTTTTCCTACTGTGTTGTTTTGCTATATTTCTATTTCAGAAATCAGGTCGCCGGATCGAAATCCCAGCCCGCGTTCTCCGCCTGACTCTGCACAAATCTGGTCTGAATCTCAAACAGACCGTTGAGGAACGTATCCAGATCGATTTCGCCAGCAACGAACTTGTTGATCAGGTCGTTGTGAAGCGGACGATCAGCCTCTGTTGTTTCAGAGATACCAACCAAGCCGGACATTGCCTGCTTGACGGGACCCTTGACGATAAAGCCGGCGAGTTTTTCGTTGAGCGTATCGCTCAGCGTGACGCCTTTGATCATGGACGGGCCCTGCACGTAGTTACCGTTGCTCAGAGTCTCCTCGTAGCAAAGCTGTGCGCCAGCCTGCGAGTACCAGTACAGATAGAAGTCCAGAACGCGTGCTTCGTGGTCGGCGTCGTCCTTTGCGACAATGCCCATAACGTTGCCCAGAACGTACAGACCTCTCATGGTAGAGCCGAAGCCTTCCGGTGCGTTGGCAAAGCCGGGGATATTGAACGTTGCCCAGTCAAACTGCTTGTCAGCGGGCATCTGGTTCAGGTCGTCCAGAATCAGGCCGACGTTCCAGGAGCCGGACAGCATAATGGGGGAGAACTGCATTTCAAAATCGGTGATCGTGTCAGCACCACCGGCAATGTAGTTGTCCGGGAAGTACTTTGCGAGTTTTGCGAATTCCGTCCATGTGGTCTTGGACGCATCGGAGAAGATGCTGCCGTCGAGTTTGGCCTGAGCAATTCTCTCGTCAGACATGATAACGAAAGCATCACAGGTCAGGTCGTTTTCGTCAAACTGGAAGTTTGCATTGTAGGGCATGGTGGCCTCATCATACAGCGCATCGCCCGGCTGCACCATGTAGTCATACTCATGATCACGGAAACCTGCGTCAGACAGAGAAGTGATAATCCAGGAGGCTTCGGAGGAAACGGTAATGGGGTTCTCATAACCGGCCTCTTCAAACTTCGCGCAGACATCCAGCAGGTCTTCCCAAGTTTCGGGGGTGCTCAGGCCGAGGGCCGCAAATGCGTCCTTGTTGTAGAAGAACGAAATGCCACACTTGTCAAACGGAAGCGCCTGCATCATCGTGCCGCCGGAGTTGTTCTTGGCCTCGGTCAGAACGACATCGTCATACATGTCGCGGACAAGGCCGTCCTGATACGGATGCTCCATATCCAGAACTGGGGACATATCCATCAGATAGCCCTGGCTCAGTGCTGCTGCCGCACCGCCGACAACGTCGCCAAAGAAGTTGGAATGGACGATATCCGGCGTGTTGCTGCTGTCCTCGCTGGTGAGAATCGTCTGCATCTTGGTTCTATAAGAGTCGTTGTCCGCGATTACGTCGATTGTGACCTTGGTTTCCGGGTGCAGCTTCATGTACTCTTCAGCCAGCTTCTTTTCGCCAGCGGTGTAGTAGCCGTTGATGACAGTGACAATGATCTCGTCATTCTTGCTGGTGTCCCATGTTACATCGGATGCAGCTGCGGGTGCTTCATCTGCCGCCACGTTGTTGTCTTCCGCGGGCGTGTCGGTTGCCGGTTCCTGCGTAGTCGGAGTCTCGGCGGGCGTGTCAGTGGTCTTGCTGCAGCCTGCAAACATGGCGATCACCATGACCAGTGCGAGCAGCAATGCGAGTAAGCTTTTCTTTTTCACAATATGTACCTCCTGTGTTTTTCAATAAAATCCTCCGGCATTCCGCAACGGAGAAATTTATTCATTTTATATCTTTCCCGCAATTGCTATACGGGTAAAGAAAGCGTTGAAAGAAACACCCGAATGTGCATCCAATTCCAGGCTGCTATACGGGTAAATTCTGCTGATAAGAAAATCCGTCATCCATTTCATCAATGAATGCAGGCTTTCTTTTTTATTTTCGTACCCCGGTCGATTCGCGGGCTCTGAGCTCCATCGGGCTGAGATAATAACCGGTGTACCCGTTTTTGATATTGGTATAGAGTAATTCAAATGCCTTTTTTCCAAACTCAAACTTGGAGACAGCCATCGTGCTGATGGCCGGCCGCCATGCTCTTGAAAAGAGGATATCATCAAAGCCCATGACCGACACATCCTGCGGCACATTCATTCCCGCGTCTTCAAAGGCGGAAATCGCGCCCATCGCCATCAGATCATTCGTACAGATAACCGCAGAAAAATCCTTACCGGAAGCGATCAGCTCATTTGCCAGAGCATATCCGTCTTCAACGCTGGTGGAATAGGGAGCCTTTCCCTCCAGCAGCAGTTCTTCCCCACAGGACAACCCCTGCTGCTGCATGGCATTCAGATATCCATCCAGTTTACCGTCAAATTTGTGTTTCCGGCTCAGGCCGCTCAGATATGCGATTCGCTCATGCCCAAGCTGGTGCAGGTATGCAACAGCCATCTGCATGCCGGATGCGTAGTCGTTTTCTATAGAACTGACACGCTTGAAGTCCACCTCAGTATTGCCGCTGACAACAACTTTAATGCCGTTTTCAGTCAGATTGTACAAACGACTTACATCAAATTTGTTCGGAATTGCGACAACAAAAACACCGTCGATTCGTCGTGCGATATAATTATCAAAATAGTTGTTGATGTTTTTATAACCGGTGCAGACATTCACGAAATAGCCTTTCTCGATGGCCGCGTTCTCAAAGCCGACAACGATCTCGCTGTAAAACGGATTCGTGATATCATTGATCATCAGCGACAGCTGCATGGTCTCGTTTTTGGTCATGCTTCTGGCGATCATATCCGGCGTGTAATTCAACTGCTCCACCGCATCCATCACGAGTTTTTTCGTTTTTTCGGACATATTGCGGGAACCGTTCAATACATAAGAAACCGTTGCGGTGGAAACACCGGCTAGTTTTGCGACGTCTGCTCTTGTAACCTTCATAAAGGTTCTCCTGTAATTACTATCCGAATAAATGCAAATTTATTACAAAATATCAACTGTTTTTGCCGATTTTTGCTCTTCTTTATGTCGATATTATATTCTTTCGCCTTTTCATTTGCAAGAACAATTTATACGTATAGCAATTTTTGTTGACATCCCACAAGTTTGACAGTATGATTTTATCGAAATTGATAAAGAAAGGGGCGTGAACGCCTCATGCGATCCATCAACTACCTGACAGACCGTCCTGCAAAAATTCTTTTTTCGATTTGTTTCCCGTTGGTCGGCGTCAATCTTCTTCTTTGGATCACAACCACATGGACGAACCAACTCTATAGCCGCTATGTCGGAGCGGACGCATTTGCGATCACAGGCTATTTAAGTGCAGTCACGACCGCCTTTGCAAATATCGTCTCCAGTATTATGCTGGCAGCGTGGATTAAGACTGCTCACACCTTTGCGCTGAATGATAAGGAAGCCTGCTCGCAGCAGATTTTTAACGGCATTGCGGCCGCTACCATTATAGACTGCACGCTTGCACTTCTGCTGCTTCTGTTCTGCCATCCGCTCTTTTCGGTTCTGCATATTCCGGAGATGATCCACGCTTCAGCCAAGCGCTACTTTATCCTCTATACCGTCTGTTATCTTCCCGTTGTTATCGCCGGGCTGCTTCTGACCGTTGTTAATGGGACAAGCGGTTCCGCGCGCCTATTCTGGATCAATATCATTGTTGTGCTGTTAAATTATGCTGCAGCCGCCTTGCTGCTGGCCGCCTTTCACGCAGGGATTGTCGGACTTGCGCTCTGTTCCGGTCTGGGCGCGCTATTTCAGCTTGCCTTTGATTTTTTCCTGTTCCGTAAAGCTGGCTTTCATATTTCGGTTATACGCCAAATGCGGCATATTGACTGGATAACGATTCGTGAAATCATTCGCTATGGTTTGTTGATCGCCCTGCAAAATCTCCTTTGTACTTCCGGCTATCTTCTGGTTACCTATCAGGCAAACCGCTATCTGCAGTTGGATTTTATTTCTGTTCTCAATGTTGCACTGCCGTTGACCGGCATTATGAGCGCATTCGGCTCTGCTTGCATGGCGTATTGCCCGCAGAATTATGCAGCCCATCAACCGGCGCGACTGCGCAGCTTTCTGCGTCTGACTGTAATCTGCTCTGCTGCGTATGGTTTGATCTGCTTCTTGATTTACGCGTTCCTTGGAAAATGGTACTATGGCCGTTTGTTTGAAAACGCGCAAATCATTGCGCTCGGCGCAGATTTCTGGCGTTGGCAGGGAGTCGGCTACATCTTCCTGGCTCTGGTCTACACACTCCGCTCGTTTTTCGACTCTGTCGGCCTCAGCAGGCTTTCCCTGCTGTCCGGCCTTGGAGAATTACTCGGAAATGTAGTTTGCGCCTTATGGTTGATCCCGCAATTCGGCAATATCGGCCGCTCACTATCCTATCCGCTTGGATGGACATTAGCTTGCTTATTCCTAGAGCTTCGCAGGAACGTAAGCGTCAAACCTAACCGCGCATAGACACACATGAGACAATAGTAATATGTATGCTCCGACTTACAAACATTGCGCATGATTGCCAATTCATACACAAAATATCTCATAAAAAACAATACATAATCGTCATGGCGCAAACAGACCCTTTTTTGGCACTATGCCCATTTGACAGGTCGACAAATGACGTGCTATCGTTTAATTGATACAAAAATACCGGCTGAAATGTGAGAAATGGATACGGCGTGCACAATTGCCGCCGATCCGGCCTTGTTGAGGGATTCGATATGATCAATCAATGCTATGAATACGAAGCAGCACATACAATCCAGGACGTGCTGTCCTGCAATGGGGATTTAAACATTGCGCTGGTTGCGGACTCGCATCTGGACAATTCCGTTCCGGCTACCATTGAGAACATCTCCGCAGTCGATCAGGCGGTACATTTTGACTGCTGCGTCCATCTGGGTGATTTCCTCGCCGGTGAGATCGGCAGACGGTACGCAAAGCTTCTGCTGTGGCAGCAGCTCGCGCTGTTCCGGCCCACTGTTTCGAGCGGACGCTTCTTCCCGGTGCAGGGCAATCACGACGCATGCAGCGGGCCGTATTCCGCGCGGCTCTGGCCGGAGGCTGTCGGCTTTTTGGACGCGGAGCAGGGTGTCTGCCGTCCTGCACAGAAGCCATATTACTATGTAGATATTGCGAAGGAAAAGGTTCGCCTTGTGTTCCTGTGCTCGTATTTTTATGAGCACCGCGGCAGCGAACCGGTCATGATCTTCGGATACGAGGAAGATCAAATTCAGTGGCTGCAAAACGAGGTGCTGGTTTTGCCGTCGGACTGGACGGTGATGCTGTTTTCCCACGACGCGCCGTTTTCTGCATTGCTGTTCGATGAGAAAACTGCACTCGAAAAGAACGACATCGTCAACGGCAATCAGATCTTTCGTGCATTGGAGCAGTGCCGAAAGCAGTACGGCTTCGACGCGGCTGGATGGTTCATCGGCCACTATCACGGGGATCGGATTAAGACGCTTTTCGGGCTCCCATTTGTCATTACCGCGTCACAGACCGCATACGACCCGCAGCTGTTTGATGACGACGTGCGCTTCTGGGAGAGAGAGCTGGGCACGCCGAGCGAAGATCTCTGGGATGCGCTCGTTCTGAAAAAGAGTGAACGCCGGGTCTATCTAAAACGCTTCGGCGCTGGCGAAGACAGAATCGTTCATTATTAAATATAGATGGAGGCATCCATATGGAACCACATTTTGCGGACAATTGCCGGTTGCTGACAGAAAAGCTCCATGCACTCCGGGAGCCGGACGATCTCTGCTTCGCGCTGCTTGCGGGAACGGCTGTGTCGGATTTCGCGGATCATACGGACGAAAACATCCGCGCGGTCGATGCGCAGACGCATTTTGACGGTGTCATCCACCTTGGCGATATTTTAAACGGCAGCATCCCCGAAAATGCGTCCCGCTTTGTACTCTCGCAGGAGCTGGCGCGGTTTCAGAATGCAACAGCTTCCGGCAAGCTCTACATTGCCTGCGGCGACGACGATGGCTTTCGCAATGAGCGCTATGTCGGCCAAATCGTGACGGGCATTGTTACAGACGAGCGCTGGTATGAAGAAACGGCGTATCTGGAGTCTTACGTGAATTTGCACCGGCCGCGGAACAAGCCGTACTATTTTGTCGATTTTTATGACCGAAAGATGCGGCTGATTTTTCTCTCATCCCATCTGCCGCAGATCGACGAGCAGGAGGAGCTTTTTGAAAAAAGCTGTCAATACGGCGTGGAGCAGCTTGCGTGGCTCAAGACAGAGGCGCTCCAGCTTCCTGAGGGATGGGCGATATTCCTGTTTTCGCACGCGCTGCCAAAGTCGCGTTTTGAAACGGGTACTGACCCATGGAACTATATGGAATACGCCTCTGAGCCGGCCATGATGCTGCTGCGGCAGGCGCAAAAGCACGGTATCCGCATCGGTGGTTGGTTTGCAGGGCACTACGCCTGCGATTACGAAACTACGTTCTGTCACATCCCATATTTCCTGATCGACTCAGTCCGCCCGCAGCCGATAAAATCGCTGTTTCCGAACGTCCGGAAATGCACGGAGCGGGGCTTGGGCGCGGAAACAGAAGATTTATGGGACGTGCTGCTCCTGAAGCCGAATCAGCGGCGCATCTGTCTGCTGCGCTTTGGCGCGGGAGAAGACCGCGTGTTTGACTATTGACCGGACTGGAAAGGATAAAGAAATGGAACATACTTTCAAGACTTTCGGCACGATGCTCGACTGCTCACGAAACGCCGTTATGACGGCGGAAAGCGTCAAGCGCTGGATCGATCTGACCGCGAAGCTCGGCTGCAATACGCTGCATCTTTATATGGAGGATACCTATGAGGTGGACGGCCAGCCCTATTTCGGCCATCTGCGCGGACGGTACAGCAAGGCGGAATTAAAACAGATCGATGCGTATGCGGCAGCGCACGGGATGCAGGTCATCCCGTGCATCCAGACGCTTGCCCATGTCAATGCCCTGTTTCACTGGCCGGTCTACCGGGAGATCCGCGACGCCGCCGATATCCTGCTGACCGGCGACGAGCGCACCTATGCGCTGGTCGATGGAATGTTCCGCACGCTGCGCGAATGTCTGCGCACCAATATTGTGAACATCGGCATGGACGAAGCGGATCTGCTCGGCCTTGGCAAATATCTGACGCTGCACGGCTACCGCGATCGCTTCAGCATCCTGATGGAACATCTGCGCAAGGTGTCAGAAATGGCGAAAAAATATGGCTTCGAGCTTCTGATGTGGGGCGATATGTTCTTCCGTCTGGCGGGCGGGGATTACTTTACCAATTTCAGTCAAAACCCGAAGCTCGGCGAAATTCCGGAGGAAGTCAGACAGCTGGTGCCGGAGAATATTCACCTGGTGTACTGGGATTATTTTAGCCGCGACCGGCAGAGCTATGAGAGAAATATTGACGCCCACAACGCAATCAAAAGCGGTTCGTGGTTCGCAGGCGGACTTTGGACATGGGCGGGCTTTGCGCCGCACAACACGTTCAGCATCGCGACTATGCGCGAGGCAATGAAAGCCTGCCACGCAAAGGGCGTTGAAAATGTCGTCATGACCATGTGGGGCGACAACGGCGCGGAATGCTCCAAATTTGCTGTGCTTCCGGCGCTGTTTACCGTCTCGCAGATGGCGCAGGACATTGACGATGTGGAAACCATTCACGCGAATTTCGAACGGGAATTCGGCATTCCGTTTGAGGATTTCCGCGCGCTCGACCTGATCGGGACGCAGAACGATTCCGCTGAGGCGATCTATAACCCGGAGAAATATCTGCTCTACTGTGACCCGTTCATGGGCCAGTTCGACAACCGCGTGATGCCAACCGACGCGGCAGGCTATGCGGACTGCGCCGCGAGGCTGGCCGTGTATGCGGATCACGCCGAATACGGCTACCTGTTCCGCTCCCTGCGGGCGCTCTGCGCATTTTTGAGTGTGAAAGCAGACCTTGGCATCCGCACAAGGGCGGCGTATCTGTCCGGCGATAAAAAAGCCGCGAAGGCGCTCTGCACCGATTATGACGCGGCGCTCGAACGGCTGGACGCGTTTTATGCGGCCTATGAGCAGCAGTGGATGCACGAAAACAAGCCGCAGGGCTTTGACGTGGTTGATCTTCGCATCGGCGGCCAGCGCCAGCGCCTGCTGCACTGCAGAGACCGGCTGCTGGCCTATGCGGAAGGACGGCTCGACCGGATCGAGGAGCTGGAGGAGCCGGTTCTCGACTGCTGCTGCGAGGAAAAAGCCGACGGACAGGCGACACGGGCAATTTTCTGGCATGAGATCGCGTCGGCAAATGTCATTTGAGACAGGGCGGAGGATACAAAATGAACGTACAATATCATCGGTTGACAGATGCGGGCTTTGCCTATGCCGTCCGGATGCCGGAGCGGATGCACGCAGGTCTTCCAATGATTATCCAGCTGCACGGCGCAGGTGAACGCGGCGGTGGTGAGGATCTGGAGAAGGCTGAGATTCATGGACTGGCGAACATCCTGACAGAAACGCGGGAAGAAGACTGCGTGCTGATCGAACCGCGCTGCCCGGAAGGGACCTTTTGGGTGGCGATGCTTCCGGAACTGAAGCGGTTCGTTTGCCGCATGATCGAAGCATACGCCTGCGACCCGGATCGGGTCACGCTGACAGGACTCAGCATGGGCGGATACGGCACATGGTTCCTTGCGATGGCGGCGCCGGAGCTGTTCGCGGCTATCGCGCCTTGCTGCGGCGGCGGAATGCCGTGGAACGCAGAGGTATTGACTATGCCGGTCTGGGCGTTTCATGGTGCGCTGGACGATGTCGTACCCCTGACGGAGACGGTCGATATGGTCAAGGCAATACAGCGTGCGGGCGGCAATGCAAGGCTGACGGTTTTTGGAGACTGCGGCCATGACGCATGGACGTATGCGTATGATGAAATGCTCCTGCAGTGGCTGCTGGCACAAAAAAGAACGGAGACGGACAAATGAACCCATACCGTTTTGAGAATCAGAGTCGGGAAATTGTGCTGTCCCGGTACAATATGCCGACCCCGTGGATGAATTATCTGTCCAACGGGACGCTCCACGCGATGATCTCGCAGGCAGGCGGCGGCGTTGCGTGGTACCGTTCGCCGCAGATCTGGCGCATCAACCACTACCGCTTCTTCCACCTGCCGACCGACCGCAGCGGATTTTATACCTACATCAAGGACGGCGATTCCGTCTGGTGCCCGACGAGTGAGCCGTGCGCCTGCAAGCCCGAGAAATGGGAGGCTGCGCACGGCATGGGCTACACCCGCTTCTCAGCGGAGCGTGACGGCCTGCACGCCGAGGCGACGTATCTGGTCAGTCCGCTGAAAAACGTCATGCTCTGGCATCTGGAGCTGCGCTCCGACTGTGACCGGAACGTGACGATTTACCCCTACGTCGAGCTTGGCATGATGGAGTTCATGCGCGAGCTGCAATGGCAGTGCTACAACAAGCACCAGCTGTCCGTCTACGAGAAGGACGGCGTGCTCATCTACCGCTACGGCGTGGAAAACCAGCCGAAGCCCGATGAGACGCCGCTGGTGTATTTTGCAAGCGATGTGCCCGCAGCTGGATTTGACTGCGACCGCGACGAATTTGTCGGCAGCTACCGCAGTGAGGAAGCGCCGGTCGGACTCGAACACGAACATCTGAAAAACTCCACACTCTTTGGCGGCGATCCGTGCTTCGCGCTGGAGCTGCCGCTGAGGCTCCGCGCCGGAGAGACAAAATCGCTCAATATTTATCTCGGCACGGAGATGACGGAGGGCGAGATTTCCAAGTCCCTTGCGGCCTGCAAAGCCCCTGACTTTTTCACCGCGTCCATGCAGAAGCTGGCGGAGACGTGGGAGGATTTCTTCTCCGGCTTCCAGTGCAGCCTCCCGGACAAGGACGCGGAGACGATGATCAACATCTGGAACCCCTATCAGATGGAGCGGAACTTCCGCTTCTCCCGGAATATCAGCTACTACGCCACCGGTACGTTCCGCGGCGTGGGCGTGCGCGACACCGCGCAGGATGTTCTCGCCATGATCCCCTTGCAGCTTGACCGGGCAAAAGAGAAATTTGAATTGCTCCTGACCCAGCAGTATCAGGACGGCCACTGCAACCACTATTTCTTCCCCACCGAGGGCTGGGAGCCGGTCACGCGCGTCCACTCGGACAACCACCTCTGGCTGGTCATGGACGCCTATCACATCGCGCTGGAAGAGGGCAGCGTTTCGTACCTCGACACGCAGGCCCCGTATTTCGACGGCGGCAGCGGCACGATCTGGGAGCATATCAGGAAGTCTATCCGCTTCACCACGCAGAACATGGGCGCGCACGGCTTCCCGCTGATGCTCAGCTCCGACTGGAACGATATGCTCTATAAGGTCTGCCGCAAGGGGAAGGGCGAGAGCATCTGGACAGGGATGCAGTTTGCCGTCGCGCTGCGCATGATGCAGGAACTGGCCGAGCGCAAGGGCGAACCGGAATTTGCAGAGGAATGCAAAGCGCTCTATGCCCGCCAGCAGGAGCTTTGCCGCACGCTTGCGTGGGACGGCGCGTGGTTCCGCCGCTGCATCACGGACGAGGGCCGCTTTATCGGCTC
>OGXT01002555.1_pt1 | contig 14211 bp, 13 predicted proteins | sample 1576361 | NCBI WGS metagenome assembly OGXT01 (sample SAMEA3541514, study PRJEB24748) | human gut metagenome | biome: human gut; feature: human-associated habitat; material: faeces | place: China | collected 2012 | reverse complement strand
CCATTGTGGTGGACAGCGCCAAGCCTCTCTGAGCCAATAAGCCAAAAGCGGAGGAGCCCTATGGCTCCTCCGCTTTTTATGACATTTCCTTCTTCCCCGGGGTGAGCTTGCGCTTGTTGCCCTGCTCATCCACGATCCAGGTGTTGTCCAGCTCCCGGCGGAGGTTTCCCATGATGCTGTTTAGGTACTCCTGCCGCAGGGCGGCCCGCTCCTCGGTCTCCTCCGGGGTCAGGCCCTGAGGGGTCTTGGCCTTGCGGGCCAACTCGTTGATCCGTTCTATTTTCTTCTGTTCCATAGAATCGCTCCTTATATAAATCGTTTCATCGTAATGCCCGTGCGGCCCTTGCGGCTCTGTCCGCCCACCTCCGCCAGGCAGCACTTACCCAGGCCCCGGATTGTCAGCACATCCCCCTGCTCCACCGAAAAATCCGGCCTGATGCAGGGCATCCAGTTCACCTCCGCCTTGCCGCTGCGGATCAGCTCCGCCGCTGCGCTGCGGCTGATGGAAAAGCCCGCGGCGGCCACGCTGTCCAGCCGCAGGGAGGCCACAGTGTCCCGAATCAGCTTCACCGGCTGCTCCGGCACGGTAATCTCCTCCAGCCCGATCTCCGCCACGCGCAGAGGCACCCGGCCCGCCTGCTTCCATTCCCTTAGGAGGAATTCCGCCACGCTGCTGCCCACCAGCACATCCGCCCAGTGGGGCGACATCAGAATATCCCCCACCTTCTCCCGTGTCAGGCCCAGGCCCATAAGGCTGCCTAAAAAATCCCGATGGGTGGGGTGGTCCGTCTCATAGAACCGGCATCGCAGGCACCGCACCGCCGTTTCGTCCGGCCCATCCATCCAATCCGGCAAAAAGTGCAGCTGCCGGCGCTGGGCCCCCTCGCAGCCGCCCCAAAAGGCAAATCCCTCCCGATCGCCCAGGGCCTGCATCAGCTGCCCGGCCAAGGCCTGCTCATGGGGAGAGAGAAATCCGCTCGCCTCCGGCACGTTCCGGCTGCGGCAGCGCTCCCAGCCGTCCCACAGGCGGCCCAGCAGCACCCGCTCCTCCGCCGAGGCGGAGAGTTTATCCAAAAGCTCCCTGCGGTTCAAAACCATTCCTCCCGTAGTTTGTGGTAAAAACGCCCTGCCAAAGCAGGGCGTTTTATGATTGTTACCAAACCAAGGCCTCAATAGTAAGAGTCTGCCCATCCACAGCAGCGGTAATTATAGTCTTTCCGGAGGAAACCGCCGTTACCACACCCGAGGCATCCACGGTGGCAATTTGGCTGTCAGAAGAACTCCAGGTGACCGTGGCATCCGTCCCGTCCACCTCCAGAGGAACCGTATCCCCGACTTTGAAGGAAAACTGCACTGTCACTTCTGAGCCAAAAGCCTTCAGGGAAAGATCCTTTCCGGTAGGCGTGTCAGGTGTGACAGGCGTGTCAGGCACATCCGGCGTAACGGGATCCGTCGGCTGATCCACCGCTGCCGTCACCGCCACGCGGCAGGTGGCCGTGGTGTCCGCCGCCGAGGCCGTTATCACAGCGCTGCCGGTGCTCACGGCCTGCACGGTGCCGTTGGCGGAGACAGTGGCCACGGCCTCGTCGCTGCTGGAGAAGGCCACCTTGTCCGCGCCGGAAACCGTAAGCGCAAAGCTGCTGCCCACGGTAAGCTCCACACTGGTTTTATTCATGGTCAGCACGGTGGGCTCGGGGGTGGGGGCATCCTTTTCGCCGGTAAAAAATGCCGTGATCTGGTTGCCGAATATGGTATAGGCCGCCAGGCCCAGCACCAGCACCAGGCACACGATCACCACGCCGCCGCCCACCTTAGGCTTGGCCCGGCCGCCGCCGGTGCGGTGCCCGGCGTTCTTCACGGGCTTGCTGCTATGGCGTTCTTCATCCTCTTGGCAGAAGGGGCAGGTTTTATATGTATCGGAGAACATCTCTCCGCATTTCGGGCATTTCAGCAGACGCATTGTATATCCTCCCAGGCAAATTCTCTACGTTCTATTATACGGTTTTCTCCCCATGCGTCAACTGAAAAACATGGAAATTCATCCTTTTTTTACATTGTTCCTTGCTTTTGTCCACTCAGTTTTCTATAATAGAATAAAATGTATTGAAGCGGAGGGTCATCGCCTATGCATACCATGATCATCGGCATCGCCGGGGGCACCGGCAGCGGCAAAACCACCCTGACGGACCACCTGGCCGCCCACTTCGGCCCGGCCATCAGCGTGGTGCATCATGACAACTATTATAAGCGCCAAGACGTCCCCTTTGAGGTGCGCTGCCAGCAAAACTACAACCATCCCGATGCCTTTGACACGGATCTGATGGTCCAGCAGCTGAAGGAGCTGAAGGCCGGCCGCACCATTCGCTGCCCCGTGTACTCCTATGCCGACCACAACCGCACCGATGAAACGGTGCTCATCCGGCCCGCCCCGGTGATTATCGTAGAGGGCATCCTCATTTTCCACGACCCCCGGCTGCGGCAGCTGATGGATATCCGCATCTTTGTGGAGACCGATGCCGACGTGCGCATCCTGCGCAGAGCTCTGCGGGATGTGGAGGAGCGGGGCCGCTCCATGCAATCCATTGTGCAGCAATACCTCACCACCGTCAAGCCCATGCATGAGCAGTTTGTGGAACCCACGAGAAAATATGCCGACATTGTGGTGCTGGAGGGCGGGCACAACCTGGTAGCCCTGGATCTCATTATGCAGCGCATTGCCGGCCACATTGCGGAAAATCCGCCGGAGGATGCAACATGAGCGGAGGCAGGCTCCTTCGGTACTCCTTGGCGGGGCTGTGCATCGCTCTGGCAGCGTTCTTCCTGCTGCCCTTGGCCATCGGTGCGCACCATATCGGGATGTTTTTCCCGGCGGCGGTGCTGGGTGTCCTGGCGTGGATGCTCCTGCGCCCCCAAAAGCTCAAAATGCTGCTCACCGGCAAGGGCCGCATCCTGTGGCGCAGCCTGCTGGCGCTTTTCGCCGCGGGCCTGCTGTGCGTGGCCGTGATCCTGGGGCTGATGGCTCGTCAGGCGGCGGACCGGCCCGAGGCCGTAGGGCCCTGCACGGTGCTGGTGCTGGGGTGTGAGGTCCGGGGCCTTCGGCCCAGTAAGATGCTGGCCGCCCGCATCGACAGCGCCTACGATTATCTCACCGCCAATCCCGAAGCAGTGTGCGTGGCCTGCGGCGGCATGGCTGACGACGAGATCATCACCGAGGCCCGGTGCATCCGGGACGAGCTGGTGCGCCGGGGCATCGACCCGGGGCGGATCTATCTGGAGGAAAAGTCCCTGAACACCCGGCAGAACATCTCCTATGCCGTGGACATCATCCGGGCAAAGGGCCTGCCCACGGAGGTAGCCGTGGCCAGCGACAATTTTCATCAGCTACGGGCGGCCATATATGCCCGTGGCAGCGGCCTGGAGGCTAAGTCTCTGGGCTGCCGGTCCTACTGGCTTTTGGGCCCCGGCTACTGGGCCAGGGAGGTCATTGCCGTAGCCGCCGCCTGGGCCTTCGGACGATAAAGCGATAGTGATTTGTATATTCTTGCCCGATTTATACAAATAGGAGTCAAAAGCTTCATGGCACTTGTATCCGCAGACTACAGGTTTTTTCTTGCAAAGCTCTTTGGATTCTGCGGCGATCTCAAAAAAACAGACGGCTGACTATGTCAGCCGTCTGTTTTTTCAGAAGGAAAATACCACGCCCACCACGGCGGAGGCCAGGATGAACAAAATAGGATGCAGGCCCTTGGTGGGCTTCACCCATCGGGTGAGGACCAGCAGCACAGCTGCAAGAAGGACGGCCTTCCAGTTCAGCGCAGCCAGGCCCGTCATGTCGTTGTTGAGCAGGGCCACTCCCGCCACACTGAGACCCGCCGCCGCCACCATGGCCGCCGAAGCCGGGCGCAGGCCGTAGAACACGCTCTGGACGATGCGGCTGTCCCGGAAGCTGCGCAGAAACGCGGCGATGATCAAAATGACGATGATAGACGGCGTTATCAGGCCAATGGTAGCAATGACCGCCCCCAGAACGCCCCCCACCTGGAAGCCCACATAGGTAGCCATATTCACACCGATGGGGCCCGGAGTGGACTCGGACACTGCCAGCATATCGGCGATTTGGGAGGTGGTGAACCAATCCGGATGCCGGGCGGACATATCATAGAGGAAGGGCAGGGTGGCCATGCCGCCGCCGACGGCAAAAAGGCCGGTCTTAAAATACTCGTAAAACAGCAGCAGATAGATCATTTCTTTTCCCTCCCCTTCACGGCCTGAAGCACTACGCCCGCCAGGCCCGCCGCCAGCACATACAGAATGGGCGACACATCGAGAACGAAGGACAAAACCAGGATCACCCCAAAAATCCCCCAGCACCAGGCATCCTTCATAGCGCCCTTCACCAGCTTCAGCACGGCGTTAAAGATCAGCACGCACACGCACACCCGGATGCCCGCAAAGGCGTGCTGCACCCAACTAAAGTGGGCGTAGACGGTGATGACCTTGGCCAAGGCGGAGATGATGATAAGGGACGGGAACACCACCCCCAGGGTTGCTATGATGCCGCCGGCGACACCGGCGTGTTTCTGCCCCACAAAGGTGGCAGTGTTCACGGCGATGACACCCGGGGTACACTGGCCGATGGCGAAATAGTCCGTCAGCTCCTCGTCGGTGGCCCAGCCCTTTTTCTCCACCACCTCACGCTGCAATATAGGCAGCATGGCGTAGCCCCCGCCAAAGGTCATAACGCCCACCTTGGCGAAGGTGTAAAACAGCTCCCAAAGATCTTTCAGCATTGTTATCACTCCGTATATCCATAAAGTCCGCGCACCGACACCTCGCCGCTGCGCACAGTTTCCTCGCTTCCGTCCTCATGGCGCACCACCAGGCCGTACCGCTCATCAATTCTCAGGGCCTGCACCGTCTCCCGGGTATCGCCCCGAAGAAGGCGCACGGTCCTGCCTACATTCAGGCAAGCCGCCCGATAGTCCGCCAGCCATCTTTCCGGGGCAAACAGCACCTCCCGGCGCAGGTAGTCCATCTCCTCCAGCAGGGCCGCCGCCAATTGAGCCCGGCAGACCCTCCCATCCAGGGACAGGTCCAGAGAGGTGGCAATGTCCGCCACCTCGCCGGCGAAATCCTCCGGCTGCTGGTGAACATTGATGCCGATGCCCACCACCACATGTGACACATGGCCGCTCTCGCCCTCCAGGGACATCTCCGTGAGGATGCCCGCCAGCTTGCGCCCCCCCAGCACCAGGTCATTGGGCCACTTGATCTGCGGCCGGACACCGGTCACCCGCTGAACGGCGCGGCAGACAGCCACGGCGCTGAGAGCCGTCAGCGGCAAAAGCTCCTCCGGGGCGCAATCGGGCCGCCATAGGATGGAGAAAAACAGGCCCTTGCCTGCCGGGGACTGGAAGCTGCGGCCCCGGCGCCCTCGGCCCGCCGTTTGGCAATCCGCCAGCACCGCCGTTCCGTCAGGAGCCCCCTCCAGAGCCAGGCGGCGGCAGAAAGAGTTGGTGGAGTCCACCGTCTCCAGCACATGGAGATTCTCCCGAGTCCGGTGTAAATACTGCTCCACCGTCTCCCGGGAGAGGAAATCCGGTGCGCCTATGAGCCGGTAGCCCCGGCCTGTGCGGGCCTCGATGTCGTACCCCTGACGGCGCAGAGCCTCCACCGCCTTCCATACGGCGGCCCGGCTGATGCCCAGGGTCCGGCTCAGCTCCTGACCGGAGAGATAGTCTCCGCTCTCCTGCAGAGCCCGGCACACACGCTGCTGACTCATGTTCCCTTCCTCCCCTCCACAAAAATATGTATTCTCACGCTCCGGGCGGACAGGGTCGCCCGCCTCTGCAACGATACCGATCCCCTTCGTAGGGTGGGGTGCCCTCACCCCGCCGCGTGTATGACAAGGCGTGCGTGCAAGGGGACCACAGATTGCCACGACCGGTTTGCGAACCGGTCTCGCAATGACATCTTTTTTGACAAAGAGAGTGTACCACCGCAATTTGAAATTGTAAACCAAATTTATATTAACGGATTGACAAGTTTCTTTTTTTATTGTATTGTAAACCAAAACAGTTTGTAGAGAGGTTTACAAATATGCATCAAAAAACGAAAATGCTTGCCCGGGCAGCCCTTTTAGCGGCCCTGACCGCCGTGGGAGCGTTCATTAAAATCCCCTTGGGCTACTCCTCCATCACTCTGCAATTCTTCTTCACGGCCATGGCCGGGTGCCTGCTGGGGCCTTATTGGGGCGCGGCCAGCCAGGGCGTGTATGTGCTTCTGGGCCTGGTGGGCCTGCCCATTTTCACCCTGGGCGGGGGCTTTGGTTATGTGCTTCAGCCTACCTTTGGCTTTCTGCTGGGGCTTATCCCCTCGGCCCTGGTCATTGGGCTTATTACAAGGAAAAGCCTTAGGCCCCTGCGCATTATCCTGGCCTGCGCGGCGGGCCTGGCCACCCTCTACGCCGTGGGCCTGCCATACATGGGATTGATTCTCAATGTGTACCTGGGCAAGGGCTGGAGCCTGGGGCGGCTGCTGCGGGATGGGATGCTCCTGTTCCTCCCCGGAGACGCCCTGAAAATCGCCGTGGCGGCAATTCTGTTTCCCAAGCTATCAGTTTTTTTCGACAAAAAACAGTGAGCTTTTCGGTTTAGAATTGGACTTACTCCTAATTGTCTTTTGTCATTTGCCGCCGTATAATGTTCGAGATGAAATTTGAAGGGAGGCGACGACATGACCTTTTCTAACGCAAAAAAGAAATGCCCGATTGTTGGCGCCTCTGTTTTCATTTCTATATTTCCTTTTTGACCGGTATTTTTACCGGTCAAATTTTTTGCCGGTTTACAATTAAAAATGTAAATAAAATGAAGGAGGAGTTTCCCATGAAGAAGAAACACAACTTAGGCAATGAGGCCGTCTACGACGCCCGCACTCTGGGCCTGCCCCGGATGCTGGTGCTGGGCCTGCAGCATCTGTTCGCCATGTTCGGCGCCACGGTGCTGGTGCCCATCCTGGTGCAGAGCTACGGTCTGCCGCTCTCCATCCAAACCACCCTGCTGTTTGCGGGTCTGGGTACGCTGCTGTTCCATGTTTGCACCAAGCTGAAGGTCCCGGCCTTCCTGGGCTCCTCCTTCGCCTTCCTGGGCGGCTTCGAGGCGGTAGCCAAGCTGGATGTGGGCAAGTTCGCCACCATGACCGGTGAAGAAAAGCTCCCCTACGCCCTGGGCGGCATCGTCATCGCCGGCGGGCTATACCTGGTGCTGGCCCTGCTGTTCAAGCTGGTGGGCCCCCAGAAGGTCATGCGCTTCTTCCCCCCCATCGTCACCGGCCCCATCATCATCCTCATCGGTCTGAACCTCTCCGGCACCGCCATCTCCAATGCCTCCACCTGCTGGTGGCTGGCTCTGGTGGCCATCGCCATCATCATCGTGGCCAACATCTGGGGCAAGGGCATGGTAAAGATCATCCCCATCCTGCTGGGTGTGGTGGGCAGCTACATTGTGGCCCTCATCGCCGGCCAGGTGGATTTCACTGAGGTAGGCAAGGCCGACTTTGTGGGCCTGCAGCAGTTTGTCATCGCCAAGTTTGACCTGACCTCCATCCTGGTCATGGCCCCCATCGCCATCGCCGCCATGATGGAGCACATCGGCGACATGTCCGCCATCTCCTCCACCACCGGCACGAACTTCATCGCAGACCCCGGCCTGCACCGCACCCTCCTGGGCGACGGCTTGGCCACGGCGGTGGCCGGTATGTTCGGCGGCCCTGCCAACACCACCTACGGTGAGAATACCGGCGTCCTGGCTCTGAGCAAGGTCTACGATCCCCGGGTCATCCGTCTGGCAGCCCTGTACGCCATCATCCTCTCCTTCTCCCCCAAGTTTGACGCTCTGGTCAACTCCATCCCCACGGCCATCGTGGGCGGTGTCAGCTTCGTGCTGTACGGCATGATCTCCGCAGTGGGTGTGCGCAATGTGGTGGAGAACAAGGTAGACCTGACCAAGTCCCGGAACCTGATCATCGCTGCGGTGATCTTCGTCAGCGGCCTGGGCTTCAGCTCCACCGGCGGCATCACCTTCACTGTGGGCAGCGCGGACATCACTCTCACGGGTCTGGCCATCGCGGCCCTGTGCGGCGTGATCCTCAACGCCATCCTCCCCGGCAACGACTACGAGTTCGGCGCAGATCCCCAGGGCGACAAGTCCGCCGACCTGGGCAGCTACTAAGACAAGGCAAAAAATACCCAAACAGGAGGCGGCCTATGCCGTCTCCTGTTTTTTGCAGGAAGGGACCTATGGCCGGGCACACGGGCCCCGCCCCTACGCACCCCATGATGGACTTCCGTAGGGCGGTGTGCCCTCACGCCGCCGCAAAGGACGGACAGTGTCGTCCCCCCCTACGGATGGATTTGGGGACGGTGCAACCGGGCCGATGTGGGCATCGGCCCCTACGGTCTTCCCCTTTTTTCTCACAAAAAGTCCGAGCGCCCCAAAAATGGGGCGCTCGGTGCTTTTGGATTTTGATTTTTACTTCTTGGCCTTGCTGTCCACCACCTGGCGGAGCAGGGCGGCAAACGCATCCAGGGACATGGCGCCCAGGTCACCGTCGGCCCGGTGCCGGGGAGAGACGGTTCCGTTTTCCATGTCGCGGTCGCCTACCACTACCATGTAGGGCACCTTCTCCATCTGCGCATCGCGGATCTTCTTGCCGATCTTCTCGTTGCGGTAGTCCACCTCCACCCGGAAGCCCTGACTCTCCAAGGCCTTGGCTGCATCGGCGCAGTAGTCGGCAGCCCGGTCAGTGACGGGCAGGAAGCGCACCTGCTCGGGTGCCATCCAGGTGGGCAGGGCGCCGGCATACTCCTCAATGAGGTAGGCCAGGGTGCGCTCATAGCAGCCCAAGGAGGTACGGTGGATGATGTAGGGCAGGGCCTTCTCGCCGTTTTCGTCAATATAGTACATACCAAAGCGCTGGGCCAGGAGCATATCGATCTGGATGGTGACCAGGGTATCCTCCTTGCCGAACACATTCTTATACTGAATATCCAGCTTGGGGCCGTAGAAGGCGGCTTCATCGATGCCGACCTCGTACTTCACATCCAGGTCATCCAAAATCTGGCCCATGACACGCTGGGCCTCGTCCCACTGCTCCTTGGTCCCCTCGTACTTATTATTGGGGTTGGCAGGATCCCACTGGGAGAAGCGGAAGGTACACTTATCCAGCATACCCACGGTGCTCAGAAAATACTTGGCCAGCTCCAGGCAGCCCTTGAACTCCTCCTCCAGCTGGTCAGGCCGCAGCACCAGGTGGCCCTCGGAAATGGTGAACTGGCGCACACGGATGAGGCCGTGCATCTCGCCGGAATCCTCGTTGCGGAACAGGGTGGAGGTTTCACCCAGGCGCATGGGCAGGTCACGGTAGGAGCGCTGGCGGTTCAGATACACCTGATACTGGAAGGGGCAGGTCATAGGCCGCAGGGCAAAGCACTCCTTGGTCTCATCGTGGGGATCACCCATAACGAACATACCGTCCAGATAGTGGTCCCAGTGGCCGGAGATCTTATAAAGCTCCCGCTTGGCCATGAGGGGGGTCTTGGTCAGCAGGTAGCCCCGCTTCTGCTCAACATCCTCCACCCAGCGCTGTAAAAGCTGAATGACCCGGGCGCCCTTGGGCAGCAGAATGGGCAGGCCCTGTCCGATATAGTCCACGGTGGTGAAGTACTCCAGATCCCGGCCCAGCTTATTGTGGTCGCGCTTGAGGGCCTCCTCCCGCTGCTTCAGATACTCGTCCAGCTCCTCCTTTTTGGGAAAAGCCACGGCGTAGATACGCTGAAGCATCTTGCGGTTGCTGTCGCCGCGCCAATAGGCGCCGCAGCACTGGGTCAGCTTGATGGCATTACCCTTGATGCGGCCGGTGGAGTCCAGGTGGGGGCCTGCGCACAGGTCTACGAACTCGCCCTGCTTATAAAACGAGATGTGTGCGTCGGCGGGCAGATCGTTAATAAGCTCCACCTTGTAGGGCTCGTCCTTCTCCTGCATAAAGGCGATGGCTTCGGCCCGGGGCAGCTCGAAGCGCTCCAGCTTCAGCTTTTCCTTGCAGATCTTGCGCATCTCCGCCTCCAGAGCGTCCAAATGCTCCTGGGTGAAGTTGAAGGGGGCGTCAAAATCGTAATAGAAGCCGCCCTCGATGGACGGGCCGATGGCCAGCTTTACCTCCGGGTACAGGCGCTTCACGGCCTGGGCCAGCACATGGGAGCAGGTATGCCAATAGGTCTTGCGGTAGTCCTTGTTTTCAAAGGTGTAGATGTTTTCTTCGCTCATGGTAAAATTTCTCCTTTCTTGGGGTGACAAAAAACCTCACCCCTGACAAAATTCAGGGGTGAGGTAAAAAGCTTTACTCCACGGTTCCACCCTGCTTACGGAAATACTCCGTCGCTCGTGTCCTCTGTAACGGGAGGCCCCGTTCCGCTCCTCACGGACAGCTCGGGAGTGGTACCGATCTGTCTTCACCACGAAGCGCTTTCAGCCGGGGCGCTCCTCTCTTTGGCGGTGGGGGTCAGATCTCTTCTCCGTCAACGCATTTTCTTGATTACAGCATATTATAAGCACCTTTTCCCGGCTTGTCAATGGACAAGTTGCAAATTTTTTCCCTGCAAAATTTCCTCTGCCCTGTCCACCACGGTGGCCCGGGGTGCTGCGGCCAGCAGCTTCTCCCGGCCCCGGAAGCCCCAGCTCACGCCGATATACTTCATGGTGCAGTTTTGCGCCGTCTGAATATCCACCTCGCTGTCGCCCACATAGATGGCGCTATCCCGGGGGCAGCCCAGCTCCTTCAAGGCGCAAAGCACCAGATCCGGCGCGGGCTTGGGCGGCAGATCGTCCCGCTGGCCGAAGGCCGGCACGCCGGGGAAGAACTTCTGGGCCAAGGCCTTGGTGGTAGGGTCGGGCTTATTGGAGACGATGGCCACCTGCACTCCGGATTTCCGGAGCCTGTCCAGCAGCTCCGGAATCCCCGGATAGGGGCGGGTCTTGATGCAGTTGTGGGCCTGGTACCAGGCCTTATACTCTGTCAGCAGGGCCGCAAATTCCTCCTCCCCCACCGTATCCGGCAGGGCCCGGCGCATGAGCTTTCCCGCGCCGTTTCCTACAAAGGCGCGCACCTCCTCCAGCGTCCTGGCCGGGTAGCCGTGGGCCATGAGCACATGGTTCACGGAGTCCTGCATGTCCTCCAGGGTGTCCAGCAGCGTGCCGTCCATGTCAAACAGCACGGCCCGGGCCCGGGACTTTCTGTGCAGCCTCGGCAGGTACAGCAGCAGGCTGCTGCCCAGTATCAGCAGCATGGCCACATAGTCCAGAGGTGCCGTCCGTTCCCGGAGGACTATCGCCCCGAGGATCGTGGTGAAAACAGGGCTTAGCGCGCAAAACAGGCTGGCCCGGTCCGCACCGATATGACTCCGGGCTATGGGCTGCAGGGTATAGCCAAAGCCGGTACACACCACCGCCAGGGCGGCGATGATACCCCACTCCCCGCCGGTCTGAGGCAGCCGGGGCGACTCAAACAGGAAGGAAGCCAGCAGTGCATACAGGCCCAGAAAACCCATCCCCAGTACGCCCAGGACGGAGCCATCCGTCTTGTGGCTGATGTGCTCAGTGGTAATGATGGCCACAGCGCACAAAAAAGCCGCCAGCAATGCGATGCATTCTCCCGCCCCCAGGCGGAAGCCCCCGTCCTTTAGGGCCAGCATAGCCACACCCCCCACGGCGATAGCGGCGCACAGCAGGCCCACAGCCTTGGGCCGGATACGATGCAGAGCCGACTCCAGCAGCGGCACAAGGATAATAGCCAGATTCTCCAGCAGAGAAACCGTACCGGCGCGCGCCGTTTTGAGGGCCAGCATCTCGCAGCTTATCACCAGGAAAAAGAGGACGCCCACCAGGGCTCCGCCCAAAATCGTGCAGCGGTCCAGCCTTCCCATCATCTTTTTGCCGAACAGGGCAAACAGCAGTATAAATGCCAGCAAAAACCGCGCCGCCAGGATATTGAAGGCGCCCATGGTGCTCAACCCCATTTTACTGAACACAAAAGAGGCACTGCAGGCCATGATAGCCGCCGTCATCAGCACCTCTGCTTTTCTCTCAGACATTTTTATACCTCCTCGGTATCGGGTCATTTTGCCCCCGTATTATATACCGCCCTGCAGCGCAAAGTAAACCCCCATATTCCTCTTTTTTATCTTTTTTTACTCCCTTTTGTGCCAAAGTTCGCATTGCAAAGGTTCGCCGCCTGTGCTATACTGATGAAAAATCGCCGGGAGGTGCGGCATGGAACGGATCTTGGCCTATTTCGGCTCCTACAAGTTCATTTTCAGTGTCTGCATCGTGGCCGCAGCCCTGGTGTGCTGGCTTTTGCTGCGGCATCTGATTCACCGCTTCACGGAGAAAATCACTGCTGCCAGTGCCCTATCCGGCCGCCGCCAGACCTACCTGGCCCTGGCGCTGAACTCCGTGCGGGGGCTGCTGGCGCTGCTGGCGCTGATCCTGGTCCTGCAGGTCCACGGGGTGAATGTCTCCTCCCTGGTGGCAGGCCTAGGTATCATTGGCGCCATTGTGGGCCTGGCGCTGCAGGACATGCTGAAAGACGTTATCATGGGCACCAATATCCTCACCGGGGAGTATTTTGCCGTGGGGGATGTGATTAAGTACGGCAACCTCACCGGCGAGGTGGTGCAGTTTTCCCTGCGCTCCACCAAGATCCGGGAGCTGGCTACCAATAACATCGTCACCGTTTCCAACCGGAACATCTTTGAGGCCACGAGGGTCAGCAATGAGCTGTTTATCACTGTTCCCACCTCCTATGCCGACGATCCCAACACCATTGAGCCCTTTTTACAGCAGCTTGCTCGGGAGATTTCCGCCCTGCCGGATGTAGAGAGCTGTGATTTTCTGGGGCTGAGTAATTTAGGGGAATATTCAGTGGATTACCTATGGGGTCTGCGGGCCAATCCCGCCGTGCAAAGTGCTGTGCGCCGCCGGGCCCTGGGCCACATCCGCCACCGGTTTGCGGAAAATGGCTTTACCATCCCTTACCCGCAGATGGACGTACACACAGATTGAACACACAGCAAAAAGCAGGCCCGAGGCCTGCTTTTTTTGCCGATGAGATAATGCTGGGCTGCAGGATTTTCTTCGTTCCGCCGCCCGGCATACATTTTATTATTTATTCCGCGGCAGCTTCCAGCATTGCCGCAGCGGCGGCCTGTCCCACCCGGCGGAAGGACTCCTCCGGCAGGAAAATCTCCATCCCCTCTCCGGTTTTCGCAAGCTCCGCCCGGCAGGCATTTACCAGGCATTCGCCGCCGGCGCCGTCCACGACCCGGCCCAAAAGCAGCGCATTTTCGCACCCGAGCAATCGCCGATACCAGGGCAGGGTCTGCCCCAGCATGCGCCCCAAGGCGAAAAATGCCTCCAATGCTCGGTCATCGCCGGCTTCCGCTCGATCCTGAATCCAGCGCAATCTCTGCGCCGGGGTGTCTCCCTCCGGAGCAAGGCCGCATTGGGCTGCCAAGCGGATCACGCCCTCCTGGGAGAAATACCGCTCCCCCACGCCCCGGTCCCCGGACCAAGGATCCACAGGGGCGGCAGGATGCAGGTCCACCGGTAAAAATGCCAGCTCATTGAGCCAGCCGGTAATGCGTCCGCCGCCGTCCACATAGCCCCCCGCCTGGCTGGTGCCCATGGCGATGCCCAGGAGCTTCCGCCGCCCCAGGCTCACGGCCCCGGCCAGAGCCGCCACATCGCCGTCGTTGCACACGACGCAGGGAACATCCCCGCAGACCTCCCGCACCGCCCGGCGCAAAAGCTCCCGGCCGCAGTGGTCAAGCTCCGCAGCCGGCACACTCATAAACAGGCTGGACCGGCGAATTTCGCCCTCCAGCACCACCCCGGCTGTGGAGATGCCCACGGCGTCCACCCCGGGCAGATGGGCCTTGGCTGCCCGCAGGGCCGCGGTGATGCCCTCATAGTGATAGCGCAGATCCCTGGCCGATTTGGGCTGCCAGACCACTTCCTCGGCATAAACGGTCTCCCCGTCCATCACCGCCGCAGCCTTGCGGTCGCTGCCGCCCAGGTCGATGCCGATGCGGCAGCCCACCGTACTGGCGGATATGGGATGCACAGCCTCCTGCACCGCCGGCAGCGTCGGATGCAACTC
>OGXT01002554.1_pt1 | contig 14212 bp, 10 predicted proteins | sample 1576361 | NCBI WGS metagenome assembly OGXT01 (sample SAMEA3541514, study PRJEB24748) | human gut metagenome | biome: human gut; feature: human-associated habitat; material: faeces | place: China | collected 2012 | reverse complement strand
GACAGGTGCGAATACTGTTGACCCATGAGTGCAACACCTTCTTAAGTTAGAAACTGAACACTTCCAACCCTAGACAAGGTGTTGCACTTCTATTTAGAACCCGGGTGCTTGTGCCAGAAAACCAATCTCCCACCGTCGCCGTGCTGCTTCCTTGCTATAACGAGGAAGTGACTATCGGCAAGGTTGTTCGCGATTTCAAAGCGTCTTTGCCACAAGCAGACATCTACGTTTACGACAATAATTCCACTGATCGCACCGCCGATATCGCTGCGTCAGAGGGAGCAATCGTCCGCAAGGAGCCGCGACAGGGCAAGGGCAACGTGATTCGCGCCATGTTCGAAGACATCGACGCCGACGTGTACGTCATGGCAGATGGCGATGACACCTATCCGGCAGACGCGGCGCCTGCCATGGTGGATAAGGTGCTCGAAGGCTACGATATGGTGATTGGCGACCGACTGAGCTCCACCTACTTCCAAGAGAACAAACGACCATTCCACAACTTCGGTAACCGTTTGGTGCGTGATTCCATCAATGGCTTGTTCCACGCGAACGTCACCGATATCATGACCGGCTACCGCGCCTTCTCGTTCACGTTCGTCAAAACCTATCCGGTGCTTTCGCGCGGCTTCGAGGTTGAGACCGAGATGACCATCCACTCGTTGAACAACAATCTGCGCCTGTTTGAGATGCCGATTCAGTATCGGGACCGCCCCGAGGGTTCGGTCAGCAAGCTCGACACCGTGGGTGACGGCATCAAGGTGATGGGCACCATTTTCCGCATGATTCGCGAATACAAGCCGCTGCCGTTTTTCGGCGGACTTGGCGCCATCCTCGGCATCATCGGCATCGTGCTGTGCGGCAGCGTGACCGTGGATTTCTGGCACACTGGCATGGTGGCGCGATTCCCCACGCTTATCGGCGCTGTCATGCTCGTCATTGCCGGACTGCTATTGTTCATCACCGGCATCATCCTCGATGTCATGGCCAAGAACGACCGCAAAGCATTCATTATTGACACCAATCAATTCGCCATGATGCGGCGCCAGAAATAGCACAGATTCCAAATATGGCTGAGAGCAAAAAGATACTTGTCCTCAGCCATATTTTATTGGTTAATCTGTCTGCTATTTCACCCACTTTTGGGCATTCGTGCCATTTGCGGTATACAGCTGCACATTGGCACCATTCGAGGTAGAAGCACCCGAAACATCAAGAACTTTGTTTTCCGCGAGCGCCGATTGGAACGTGTATGAGCCATCGGAATTCTTGACTGCTATCCACTTCTGAGCGTATGTTCCATTGGAATCGTACTGTTGCACGTTGGTTCCGCTGGCAGATACGCCGCCATTCACATCCAACACTTTGCCGGAGTTCACACTGGTCAAGGTCGCGTATCCGTTGGAATCATGCGTCACTTTCCACTTCTGAGCATTGGTTCCATTATTGGCCCAGATCTGCACGTTTCCATAATTTGAACGGGAAGCGCCGCTTACATCCATCTTCATGGACGTACTAAGCTTCGATCCGAACGTGTAGGTGCCATCCGGCAGATCTTGCCTATGCTTGGCTGCGGTTTCATTCAAACGTTCGCGCAACGTCAACGGCGCCTTTGCGACCAACCACTGCTGAGCAACAGTGCCATTCGGCGAATAAAGCTGCAACTGAGCCTGCTGCACGGCATTGCCACCTGGAATATCGACAGCTTTGTTGGCGTTCACCGACACCAGCGCAATCCTGCCACTGCCGTAATTCCGCACTGTCCACTGCTGAGCAACAGTATTGTTACTCGTATATTGCTGCAATGCCGCTCCATCAGCAGTGGATCCGCCAGCCACATCCAGCACCTTGCCTGAATTAGCATTGATAATCTTGTAAGTTCCATTGCCGATTGATTCAAATCGATATTTCTGGGCGTTCGTATTATTACTTGAATCAAGCTGGACTCGCGCCCCGTTCGCCGTTGACGCACCCGTCACATCCGTGACAAGTTTTTTATTCGCAACCGAAGTGATAATCATCGACACTCCAGTAGCTATATTGACATCGCTTGACGAAACAACAAATAGCTGTGAAGCAGTGCCATTTGGCGTATACAGCCGAATCGCAGCACCATTCGCAGTATTTCCGCCGCTCAAATCCAGAACCCAATTACCGAGAGCGGACTGCAAATAATATCCCGCTCCGGAATCACGAATAAACCATCGTTGAGCCTGGGAATTATTTCGAGAATACTGTTGCACTATAGCGTTATTCTCAGCAACACCATTACGCACGTCCAAAGCCTTGCCGGAATTCACATTGACGATCTCGTAGCTCCCATCAGACTGCCTAGTAAAAGTGAACTGCTGAGCCTTGGAACTGTTGCCGGAATACAACTGAATGGCGGTGGAATCCGCAGCACTTCCACCAGGAACATCAACACTGGACGCGACTTTGGAACGAACATTGATGTAATAATTGCCATTCAGAATGGTAACTGCAGTCATTTTGCGTACATCAATGGCCGCTTGTAAATCATTACTACTCCCGCCATTCACATACTCCTTATTCCCAAACGCATTCATATCCACATTGCCCCTGATGCCGCCCACTTTGCCGGAGCTGGTGTATTGCCATCCGCGACTGTTGGTCGGGAACGAGTCGAATCCCATGCGAGCGCCATACTGCGCCACCCACGTGGTTTTGGCGTAAATGTCGGCATGTTTCAGCGGGCCTTGCAGGTAGCTGGTGTACGAGTAGACGCCCAGGTTCTTGTATCCGGCGGACTGCAGCGCGCCGTACCAATTGTTGACGATATCGTTGTACACGTTCGGATCGGTGGGCGGCTGATGCCCCTTCCACGTCCACTTTTCCAGGTCGTAGTACACGGGGTACGCCAAGTCGCTCGCGCGCACACCGAATCGCTTGAGTTTGGCGACCACGCCGGCACCTTCTTCTTTGGCAATCGACGGAGTGTCCGCGTAGGAATACCAGTAGATGCCGAACGGGATGCCAAATCGCTTGCATTCGGAAATGTTACGTTGTGCTTTCTTGTCGGCATTGTTGCCCCAACCGTAGCCGAGGCGGATGATCACGCCTTCCACGCCGTCGGCTTTCGCTTTGGCCCAGTCGATGTCGCCTTGCCATTCGGAAACGTCAATCACGCCTTTGGCTTGCTGCACGAACAGGTTGTTCTGGTAGTCGAAGAAGGCTTTCGTATTGTTGTAAGTGCCCCAGTGCGCGCCGTATTCATTGCCTTCGAATTTGGAGAGCTGTACGTTCGCGTCGGCTACAGCATTTTTGACATCTTCCGCACTTACCGGAATGAAGGATTCGCCGTTGGTTTTGGCGAGCGGATCCGGCTGCTGATCCTGCGTACCGACCAGTGTCGCATCGGTCACGGTTTCGCCGGTTTCAATATTCTTGACCTCACCTTCGGGGGTAACGGCCAGGTCTTCCGAAACCACGGTGGCATCGTCGGAAATCTCGTCACTGACGGTGCCTGGAAGTTTCGCATTCGGATTGTCAGGCATGCTGTCTTGCGACTGCTGGTCGCCCGACTGATCGTCAGACTGCACAACAACGCCATTATCTGCAGTAACGGGACCGCTCTGCGCGACAGCATCCTCAATCGCGATATCCTGCAATGCGTAAGCCGGCGTAACCGCAACGGAAGCCGTCAACGCAACCGCAGACAGCGCAGTCGCAATCTTCAAAAGATGATGTGGCGAAACCATTCGTCAGCCTCTCTCGAATAAAGTCATCAAACCCAAATAATTCGGCGCGAACGCCCTAATCGCCAACTCTAACCGCACCCTACTACCCACCTGGCTGGCGGGATACTCCTACACGATGTATCTGGTGCATTCGCCGCTGTCCAAGGTGCTGATCGGCCCGCGGATTCCCGCTCCCACGGACGGATGGTCGTACGCGGGCATCAGCGTGCTGATGTTCGCCGCCACGCTGCTCGCGGCGTTGGCGTTCGCGGTGGTCGCCGACACCGTGGTGCTCAAGCCCGTGCAACGGCTGCTGCGCAACGTTGACCTGCCGCGGAAAGACCGCCTGTAGAGGCGGTCGCTTCACTGCCCCTGCGCGCGGTAGCGGGCCTCGGTGGCTTCCTTGGCCGGCGCCCACCAGTCGCGGTGTTCCGCATACCAGTCGATGACGTTGCGCAATCCGCTAGCGAAGTCGGTGTGCATCGGCGACCAGCCCAGTTCGGCGCGCAGTTTGGATGCGTCGATCGCGTATCGCCTGTCGTGCCCGGGCCTGTCGCGCACCCAGTCGAACGCATCTTCCGGCTGGCCCATCAGCTGCAGGATCATGCGCAGCACGGTGATGTTGCTCATCTCGCCGTCCGCTCCGATCAGATACGTTTCGCCGATGCGCCCGCGGGTGAGGATCGCCCACACTGCGCGGGAGTGGTCTTCCGTATGTATCCAGTCGCGCACGTTCTCGCCGGTGCCGTACAGTTTCGGCCGCGCGCCCTCCATGATGGAGGTGATCTGCCGTGGAATGAACTTTTCCACATGCTGGTACGGGCCGTAGTTGTTGGAGCAGTTGGAGATGGTGGCGCGCAGACCGTATGTGCGCACCCATGCGCGCACCAGATGGTCGGACGACGCCTTCGAGGCGCTGTACGGGCTTGAGGGACGGTACGGCGTGTCTTCCGTGAAACGCGCCGGATCGTCCAACGCCAGATCGCCGTATACCTCGTCAGTGCTGATGTGGTGGAAGCGCACGTCGTGTTGCCGGGCGGCCTCCAACAGCCGCATCGTGCCTTCCACGTTCGTGCGGATGAACGGTTCGGGATTGGCGATGGAATTGTCGTTGTGCGATTCCGCAGCGAAGTGGACAATGGCGTCGTGACCGGGCACGATACGCTCCAATAGCGCGACGTCGCAGATGTCCCCTACGACAAGATCGACCTGCGACGGCGGCAGGCCGGCGATGTTCTCCGGATTGCCGGCGTACGTCAGCTTGTCGAGCACGGTGATGTGCGCGTGTGGATGGTTCCGCGCCACGTATCGCACGAAGTTCGCGCCAATGAAGCCGCATCCGCCGGTCACTAGAATATTACGCGGCTCGAATACGCCGCTGCACGCCATGCTGTTCACCATTCCAGCATACCGTCGCATGCCAACGGCTGCGGCGTTCGGGTCCGGGCGCGGACGCTATCTTGCACGGATTCACCGGTAATGAGTCCAAGGAGAGGGCTTTGGCCCCAGCTTCCTCCCTCGCCGGCGGGCAGCACGCGCATCGACAATCCGCTCTCATGAGCCCGCACCGCCGTCATCAGGACTGCGGCAGCAGAATCTCCGTGGTGGAGGCGCCGTCCTCGAAGTTGCGACTCAGGTAGCCGCCCGCAGCCTCGATGATCTGGTCGATGTGGACCAACCCGAAACCGTGCCCCTCGTCGGATTTGGTGGTGCGGAAGCGCCCACCGACCTTGCGCTGCTTGCCGCCCGAGGAAGCGTTGGTGAACGAGATGTACAGCTGCGTGCCCTTCATGTCCATATACACGCGAATCATGCAATCGGCTTCAGGCAACCCGTCGTTGGCCTCGATCGCGTTGTCGAACAGGTTGCCGAGGACGCAGCACAAATCGAGTTCCGAAATGCGCAGCTTGATCGGAATATGGGTATGGGCGTCCACGCGCACGTCGATGCCATGCGCCTGTGCAAGCGACATCTTGCTGCTCAGAATCGCGTCAGCCATCGCATTGCCGGACTTGATCGGGGTATCCAACGCCTTCATCGTCTGAAGGTGATTACGGTAGTCATGCCGCCACATGCGCATCTGACGGTACATGTTCTCGACCTCGCGGTAATGCGTGTCGACCAGCTCGCGCTGATATGCCGCGATGGCCCTGTCGGCCTTGCCTCGCCCACGGAACCACATCGTGCCCCTCCTTTGCGTTCTGCCCCGTCCAGCCGGGGACGGCTTTCCGGCACCCTGCCGGCCGTGAGCCGGCCATGCGTAGTCTTGTCTGGTCTATGATTGTCCGATTCAACGGCTCGTACGCCCTACGAGGCAGTGGCGGCGTCGTCCCGTCGGTCAATTGCACGGACGACCTGCCCACGCAGCGGATTCGCCGCAGGTTCACGATCATCGCGCGTCCCACCTGGCAGAATCCGTCGCCGAGCTCGGCCTCGAACTCGCCCAGCGGGCGTTTCACCGTATAATCCCGGTCGGCGTGCACCGTCACATAATTACGGCGCACGTCAAGATAGCGGATGTCGGCCAGCGGAATACGCATCAGCCCTTCCGCGCATTGCAGATCAAGGCACCTGGAATCGCGGCGCATGCGCGCGACCGCCTTGTCGAGCACGTCGAACAGCTTGGCCGCATCCACCGGTTTCATCAGATAATTGAGCGCTTCGACGTCGTATCCTTCGGCGATGTAATCCGAATACCCAGTGACGAACACGATCTGCATCGTGCCGCCCGCCTTGCGCACGGCCTTCGCCAACGCCACGCCGTCCATCGAGCCCATTTCGACGTCCAGCAGCAGAATATCGACGTCACGCCGCCGCCCATAGCGCGTCAGAAACCGCTCTGCCGACGGGAATACGTCTATCTGGCTCCAGCTGCCGAGTGGCCGCCCATGATGCGGTCAGCCAGTGCACGTACTGGGCGTCGACATCGCTGTCATCGCATATCGCAACGTGAATCGTCATCATGACATACGAAATCGCGTCAATGCGGCCCTACCACCGGGCCAGCAGCGACGAAATCCGAAAATCATGCCTTCTTGGGCTTGAGCGCGGCCGGCATGGGCATGGGAATCGGTTTGCGCGGCATCGGCTTGGGCTTCGGAGCCTGAGATTCAGGCGCCTTCACGGCCGGCATTTCGCCACTGGTCGCCTTCGCCGCAGCCTCGGCAGCCCACTTGGCGTACTCGTCAAGGTCATCCTCAGCGACGGATCCCTGCGTATTGTCCACGGCGGCGTTCGCATCATGAGAATACGAAGCCTCGATATCGGCAAACGGATCGGGCGACCCCTCGCCCGGCTCCTGCGTGCTCAGCTCCTTGGCGAGCTCATCGTAATCGGTATCGGTGGTCAGGTACTTGAGCTTTCGGGCTATTTTCTGCTGTTTTGCTTTCTGACGTCCGCGGCCCATGTGACCCCCTGGCATGTAAATGTAACTATCAATTCATCACATAAGAGAGTACCACTTGTTATGAGAGAAATGGTTGTCTGCTTGGACTTTTACGATAAAAGCGATATTTTCGGCGTTTTGAAGCAAGCAAAGGGCGACTTATGACGGACCAAGAACAGCAGCAACTGACCGCAGCGGGCAACGAAATGAGCGCCAGCTTCCTGGCCGCGAAGAAGCGTTCGGACGCCACGCTCGCCAAACTTGAGGCCGAGCCGGGCAAGTTCACGATGCTCACCGGCGACCGCCCGACCGGCCGCCTGCACCTCGGCCACTACTTCGGCTCCATCAAGGAGCGCGTGGCCATGCAGAACCGCGGCGTGAACACCAACATCATCATCGCCGACTACCAGGTCATCACCGACCGCGACACCACTGAGCACATCCAGGACAACGTGCTGAACCTCGTGCTCGACTACATGGCCGCCGGCATCGACCCGACCAAGACCATGATGTTCACCCACTCCGCCGTGCCGGCCGAGAACCAGCTGCTGCTGCCGTTCCTCTCCCTCGTCACCGAGGCCGAGCTGCACCGCAACCCCACCGTGAAGTCCGAGATGGAGGCCTCCGGCCACGCGCTGACCGGCCTGCTGCTCACCTACCCGGTGCATCAGGCGTGCGACATCCTCTTCTGCAAGGCCAATGTCGTGCCGATCGGCAAGGACAACCTGCCGCACGTGGAAATCACGCGCACCATCGCCCGCCGTTTCAACGAGCGTTACGCCAAGAAGAACCCGGTGTTCCCGGAGCCGGCCGCCATTCTGTCTGAGGCACCGGAGATTCCGGGTCTCGACGGCCGCAAGATGAGCAAGTCGTACGGCAACTCCATCATGCTGGGCGCCACCGCCGAGGAAACCGCCAAGCTCATCAAGAAGAGCCCGACCGATTCCGAGCGCCGCATCACCTTCGACCCGATTGCCCGCCCGCAGGTCTCCGCGCTACTGACCACCGCCGGTCTGGTGACCGGCCGCGATCCGAAGGACATCGCCGAGGAAATCGGCGACTCCGGTGCAGGCGCGCTGAAGAAGTACGTGATCGAATCCGTGAACGAGTTCCTGGCCCCGCACCGCGAGCGCCGCGCCGAATTGGCCAAGGATATGGATTCCATCCGCGACATCCTGCATGACGGCAACAAGCGCGCGAACGAAATCGCCAATGAGACGCTGCAGCAGGTGCGCGACGCCATGGGCATGCGCTACTAAGTCTGCAATCGGCATCCTGACGCGTTAGCGGATTGGCCGTGTTCCTCCGGGAGCACGGCCAATCCGCTTATTCATGGCAGATTCAGAGGCTACCGTTCTGCTAGGTGGCTTATTTGTGGCATGAAAAACGGGAAACCCCGTGTATGTCCGTCGGAATTCCAAGGGACATACACGGGGTTTCCTGAATCAGGTGCCACAAACAAGCCACTCGACATTTCCCTGTTGTCGGAATCTGCCATAAACAAGCGACATGGCACCAAAGGCCGACCTTCGGCGTTGCAGGAGGTGCAACACCCACCGCGGGGCGATTCAGATCTGCGCGCGCTTCTCCCCTGCGGCGATTTCTGCGGCCACAAGGTCGTCGTCCACGTGGCGGTCGTCCGGATCGTCGAGATAGTGGTCGAATTCGTGCAGCACTTCCGCGCTTGGCGCAGGCGTGAGCAGCGAGATCACCACGATGAACAGCAGCGAGACGATGAACGCCGGCAGCAGCTCGTAGATGGCGAAGATGCCACCGAGCGGCTTGACGAGGTTGTGCCAGATGAGCACGGTGGCCGTGCCGGACAGCATGCCCGCGATCGCGCCGTACTTGTTGGTGCGCCTCCAGTACAGCGAGGTGAGCATCAGCGGTCCGAAGGATGCGCCGAGGCCGGCCCACGCGTACGAGACCACTTGGAAGATCGAGGAGTTCTGGTCGAACGCCACCACGATGCCGAAGATGAACATGACGAGCAGCGTGATGCGCGCCACCATCATCACCTGGCGGTCGGTGGCCTTGCGGTGCAGCAGTCCGCGGAAGATGTTCTCGCCGACGGCCGAGGCGCCGATGATCATGTACGAGGACGAGGAGCTCATGGACGCGGCGAAGATGCCGGACACGACGATGCCGCACATGAAGCTCGGCAGCAGCGCCTGCGACACCACGATGAAGATGTTCTCCGCGGCCGCCTGCGTGGCGAACTGCGTCGGCATCATGGCACGGCCGACCAGGCCGATGCACACGCCGCACGCCAGCGAGATCACGCACCACGTGGTGGCGATGATGCGGGATTTCTTGATTTCCTCGGAACTGCGGATGGACAGGAACCGCACGAGCACCTGCGGCATGCCGAAGTAGCCCAGGCCCCACGCGAGCATGGAGATGATGGTGATGATGCCGTAGTCGGCGGGCGCGCCGAACATGGCCTGTCCGGCCTTGACGATCTGCTCGCCGGCGTCGTTGAGGATCGGCGTGGCCACATGCGTGCCGTCGAGGAATCCCGGAATGCCCTTGAGGAAGGCGACGGTGTTGTCGATGCCGCCGGCGGACGCCACGGAGCCGATGAACACCACGGCCAGCGCGAAGAACATGAGCAGGCCCTGGATGAAGTCGGTCACGACCACGGACAGATAGCCGCCGATGATGGTGTACGCGAACACGATGGCGGCGCCGATCACCATGGTCAGGTGGTAGTCCCAGCCGAACAGCGTGGAGAAGAGTTTGCCGACGGTCACGAAGCAGCTGCCGACGTACACGCAGAAGAATACGAGGATGATGAGCGCAGCGATGGTGGATACGATATTGCGATCGTCATGGAAGCGCTTGGAGAAGAAGTCCGGAATGGTGATCGCGTCGCCGGCCACCACGGAGTAGCGGCGCAGACGGCGTGCGACGAGTTTCCAGTTGAGGTACGTGCCGAGCGCCAGACCGATGGCCGTCCACATCGGGTCGGCCGCGCCGGTGAAGTAGGCGACGCCCGGCAGTCCCATAAGCAGCCAGCCGCTCATGTCGGAGGCTTCCGCGCTCAATGCCGTCAGCCACGGTCCGACGCCACGCCCACCCGCGAAATACTGTTTGGTGGAGGAATTGGACCTCTTGGAGTAGATGAAGCCGATGGTCAGCATGGCCGCGAAGTACAAGACCATGGCCAGCAGCACCCAGAAATCTTTGGTTACCAAGTGTTTTTACCCTTCTGCAGGTTATTAAATGTCGTAGCGCCAGGATTTATCGGTCACTACTCGTGCCATCGCCAGGCCGATCGGCAGGCAGATGATCACCATGAACGCACGGAACGCCCAATCAAGCGCGTTCAGCGTATCGAACTGGCCGAGGTGGAACATGGCCTGGTACATGTACAAACCGGGCACCATGATCACAATAGACGGAACCGTCAGGCAGATGCGCGGATATCCCAAATGCGGAGCAAGCAGGCCGTGGCGCACCGCCGAACGCCATGCGGAGGCGAGCAGGCCGGCAAGGAACGCGCCGATGAACGCGCCGGCTTCCGCGGGCACGCCCAAGTCGACGATCTCCAATCGCAAAGTATCGGTGATGGCGCCGATGGTGGCGGCGACGAGGCACATGCGCTGCGGGGAATTGAACATCACGGAGAAGCCCCACACACCGATGAACGCGAACAGCATGCGCAGCAGGCAGTTGATGACGGGGTTCAGTCCGAGCGGCTCGAATCCCTGCGGATTCAGGTGCACGATCGAAGCGACCATCCAGCCCGCCAACGTGGCCATCAGAATGATGCACAGCACGTAGGTGAGTCGTTGCACGCCTGATGGGAAGTCGATTTTCGCCATGTCAAGTCCGCCGGTTATCAGCGGGAATCCGGGGATGACGAACAGCATCGCGCCGATATACGCGGTGTCGTGCTGCAAGGCGATCGGATCGAACAGGCCAATCAGTCGCAGCATGCCGGTGCATGCCAGCGCGGCGACGGCCACGCAGACGAACGTCACGAAGAATTGGTTGAGATGGTGGGCGAACAGGCGGCGACGCAGCCAGTGGCCGAGGCCGGCGCCGACGAACGCGCCGATCATGTCGTACGGGCCGCCGCCGAGCAGGAACACGAAGGATGCGCAGGCGCAGGCGGACGCGAGTCCCGCGAAGGCCGGCGAATACAGCGGTTTGCGACGTTCGATCATGTCGAGTCGCTCGTGCGCCTGCCGTACGGTGACGCCTTGCGATTCGCCCGCGGCTTTCCCGATATGGTCGAAATGCTCGGCATATTCCTTCGGCGGTTTGCAGTTGCGGTTCTTACGCGGCTTTTCCGCGACCGAATCGCCATTGCTACGTCCGGCCGCGGCCGCCGCCTCAATATCGCGCATGTGCAGCGGACGTGCGGTGGAATCGCCTTCCTGCGCGCGTTCCGTGACCATTTCCAGCGCGTCGAGAACGGGATCGTCGGAACCTTCCTGGTTCTGCTCGGCCTTCTGCCGTTCCTTGAGCTGCTTGGACAGTTCGGCCGACACCTGCGAGGCGTCGCGCTTGTCGAGATGCTGCATCAGCCCTTCGGAAACGTCGGATTGGCTGTGGTACATCGAGCCTTTGCCGAGGTTGACGTTGAACCAGTCGGCGAAGTGTTCGAGCAGCCAGATGCGCTCGGTGTTGACGCCAGTTGTGGGTAGGTCGACGACTTCGGTGATGCGGTCCTTGCCGTCCGTGCAGGATGCCTCGATGTCGGTGAGGTTCACGTCGGCGCGCACGTGCACGCCTAACGGATAGGCGATGCGGTGCATCATTTCGCGGACGCGGAAGCTTCCCGTTCCGGCGCCAAGGTCGAGCATGCCGACACGGACGATCACGCTGGCTTTCGCTGCGATTCCCGCTTCGGTGACCGGCTTGTCCCAATCGCGTTCGATGTCTTCCATATCGAGCGGGATGGAGTGTGTGTGGAATTTGCTGACTGCCTTCGCGCTGTTGTCAACACGTTCAGCATTCTCGTCATGTTCATGTAGTGCGCTCACAGTATTCAGGTCTAACGTGTGGACTGGTCGGGAAATTTTACGACGCCCCATCGGTTTCATGTTCCGGACAGTCGATGTCCACAATGCGAACTTTTCCGACTTTTTCGTAACCAAACTGTCGATTTGCCGCGCTTACAATGGGCACGCATTACCCACCAAGCTTAGGGCTGTGGGCTCGCAACAGACGGCCAAAACAATCGCGGAGGTGCCGCGAAGGACCGACAGACCGAGCAACCCGATGGTTTGGAGAAGGAGGTCTGATGACAACTGAAAACGAACAGATCACGCCTGCGGACGCGGCTATCGTCTCGTCCGGCACCGGCACCAAGGGCCCTGAGGAGCGTGATCTTCCCGCATCCCTCAAAGAGGAAATGGATCTGTGTCTGCAGATTCTTCGCGAGGTGCTCGGTGAGTTCGATGAAAACCTGTTGGCCAAGTTCGATGAAGTGCGCGAACACGCGCTGAACGCCAGCGCCGAACGTTTCTCCGGCATTCTGACCGACACGAATCCTGATCAGGATGACCTGCAGAAGGTCGTCGACATCATCGACCAGACGGATGTGCATGAGGCACAGCTGCTGGCCCGTGCCTTCACCACCTACTTCCATCTGGCCAATCTGTGCGAGGAGAACTACCGTGTCTCCGTACTACACAGCCGTGAGGCCGCCGTGGATGACGCCCAGGCCGTCGACCCGGTGAACGAAATGACCTGCGCCTACCACCAGCTCATCAACGAGATGGGTCCGGCCAGGGCCAAGGAGCTGCTCGACCAGCTCGAGTTCCATCCGGTGTTCACCGCGCATCCGACCGAAGCCCGCCGTAAGGCCGTGGAAGGCAAGATCCGCCGTATCTCCCAGCTGCTCGAAGTGCATAAGCTGCTCGGCGGCTCGGACAAGAAGGAAAACTCCCGTCGACTCTTCAACGAGATCGACGCGCTGTTCCGCACCTCCCCGATCGCGCTGAAGAAGCCGACTCCGGTTGAGGAAGCCGACACCATTCTTGATATCTTCGACAACACGCTGTTCTACACCATTCCGCAGGTCTACCGTCGTTTCGACGACTGGGTCCTCGGAGACAAGGCCGGCCTCGTGCCGCCGGTGTGCCCGGCGTTCTTCCATCCGGGAAGCTGGATCGGTTCCGACCGTGACGGCAACCCGAACGTCACCGCCAAGGTGAGCCGTCAGGTGGCCCGCAAGTTCAGCGACCATGTGCTGGGCGCGCTGGAGATCGAAACCCGCCGCGTCGGCAAGAACCTGACGATGGAGGCCGAGACCACCCCGCCGAGCGCCGAGCTCAAGTCCCTGTGGAACCACCAGAAGGAAATGAGCGAGCGTCTGACCGACAAGGCCGCGCTGATCTCCACCAAGGAGCTGCACCGCGCCGTCATGCTGGTCATGGCAGACCGTCTGAAGGCCACCATCGACCGCGACGCCGACCTCATGTACCACTCCTGCGAGGACTACATCGCCGATCTGAAGACCGTGCAGCGCTCCCTCGCCGAAGCCAACGCCAAGCGTTCCGCCTACGGCCCGCTGCAGGACCTCATCTGGCAGGCCGAGACCTTCGGCTTCCACATGGTGGAGATGGAGTTCCGTCAGCATTCCGTCGTGCATTCCCGCGCTCTGGAGGACATCCGCGAGCATGGCCTGCACGGTGAGCGTGGCGAGCTGCAGCCGATGACCCACGAGGTGCTCGACACCTTCCGCGCGCTCGGTTCCATCCAGAAGCGCAATGGCATCAAGGCCGCCCGCCGTTACATCATCTCCTTCACCAAGAGCGCCCAGAACATCAAGGACGTGTATGAGCTGAACCGTCTGGCGTTCTCCCACCCCGAGGATGTTCCGACCATCGACGTGATTCCGCTGTTCGAGCAGCTTGAGGATCTGCAGAACTCGGTGGACGTGCTTGAGGAAATGATCAAGATCCCGGAGGTCCAGGCTCGTCTGAAGGCCACCGGCGGCAAGATGGAAGTCATGCTCGGCTACTCCGACTCCTCGAAGGACGCCGGCCCGACCTCCGCCACGCTGGCCCTGCACTCCGCTCAGGAGCGCATCGCCAAGTGGGCTGAGTCGCACGACATCGACCTGACCCTGTTCCATGGCCGCGGCGGCGCCGTCGGTCGTGGCGGCGGCCCG
>OGXT01002549.1_pt1 | contig 14243 bp, 14 predicted proteins | sample 1576361 | NCBI WGS metagenome assembly OGXT01 (sample SAMEA3541514, study PRJEB24748) | human gut metagenome | biome: human gut; feature: human-associated habitat; material: faeces | place: China | collected 2012 | reverse complement strand
TTCCATATATTCGCTCATATCGATCCGCACCATGTTGTTCTCGTCATCAAACAGGGATGCAGCAAGCGCTTTTGCAAGCTCCGTCTTACCGACACCGGTAGGTCCAAGGAACAGGAACGAACCGATGGGCTTGGTCGGATCCTTGATACCCGCTTTGGAACGGATAATGGCATCCGTCACCTTCGTTACCGCTTCATCCTGACCGATGACTCTCTTATGCAATTCGTCATCCAGATGCAGCGTCTTATTCCGCTCACTTTCTGTCAGCTTTGCAACCGGAATACCTGTCCACCGGGAAATAATCCGGGCGATTTCTTCATCGGTTACCGCTTCGTGAACCAGGGAAAGGTCTTCCTTCTTTACTTTTTCTTCTTCCTGCTCCAGCTGTTTTTTCAACTCCGGCAGTTTGCCATAGGAAAGCTCTGCAGCTTTCTCCAGGTCGCCTTCGCGCTGTGCAATCTGAATTTCATTGTTGACCGCTTCGATCTCTTCTCTTAACTTGGAAAGGTTCTCTACGCTCTTCTTCTCGTTATCCCACTGCGCTTTGCGGTTGTTGTACTCGGACTTTAACTCCGCAAGCTCCTTCTGAAGTGCTTCCAGACGCTCCTTGCTCAGGGTGTCATCTTCTTTTTTCAGCGCAGCCTCCTCAATTTCCATCTGCATGACCTTACGGCGCAGCTCGTCCAGCTCCGCAGGCATGGAGTCCATCTCGGTCTTGATCAGTGCGCAGGCTTCATCCACCAGGTCGATGGCTTTATCCGGTAAAAACCGGTCAGAAATATAACGGTTGGACAAAACGGCGGCACTTACCAATGCATTATCCAGAATCTTTACGCCGTGATACACCTCATAACGATCCTTTAAGCCACGCAGAATGGAAATGGTATCCTCAACGGTAGGCTCATCCACCTGAACCGGCTGGAAACGACGTTCCAGAGCAGCATCCTTTTCAATATATTTGCGGTATTCATCCAGTGTCGTTGCACCGATACAATGCAGCTCGCCTCTCGCCAACATAGGCTTCAACATGTTGCCGGCATCCAGTGCACCGTCTGTTTTGCCCGCACCGACGATGGTATGCAGCTCATCAATAAACAGAATGATCTGCCCTTCGCTCTTCTTCACATCCTCCAGAACTGCCTTCAGACGCTCTTCAAATTCGCCCCGATACTTGGCACCTGCTACCAGTGCACCCATATCCAGTGCGAAGATCTTTTTATCCTTCAGCCCCTGGGGTACGTCGCCCCGCACGATTCTCTGTGCCAGTCCTTCGACAACGGCGGTCTTGCCGACGCCGGGTTCACCGATCAAAACCGGGTTGTTCTTGGTTTTTCTGGAAAGAATCCGAACCACGTTACGGATTTCATTATCCCTGCCGATGACCGGATCGAGCTTCTGGGCTCTCGCCTTTTCTACCAGATCCTGTCCGTACTTCTCCAATGTATCATAAGTAGCCTCCGGATTGTCCGAAACGACTCTCTGATTGCCGCGCACCGTGGACAATGCCTGTAAAAAACGCTCCCGCGTGATGCCGTACTCGGTAAAGATCTGCTTGATCTCCTTATTCGGATACTGCAGCATGGACAAAAACAGATGCTCTACAGAAACATATTCATCTCCCATCTGTTTTGCTTCATCCTCGGCATGGATCAGCACCTGATTTAAGTCCTTGCCGATATAAACCTGACCGCCCTGCACCTTTACGCGCTTTGCCAGCGCCTGTTTGCTGCGGTCCACAAAATGCTCCTTCTGGATTTCCATCTTCTCGATCAGCTTTAAGATCAGGCTGTCTTCGATGGTCAGAAGGCTGTATAAAAGATGTTCTTCTTCGATCTCCTGATTGCCGTATTCATAGGCAAGCTTTTCACAGTTCTGCACTGCTTCTACGGATTTCTGGGTAAATTTGGAAATGTTCATACACAGCTCCCTCCTTACTCAATCTATCATGGTTTCGCCATTCGGCTCCTCTATTGGAACCTTCCGGCCGCTGTTGTTTGTTCTAGTGAAGCTATAACACTTCATCTGAATCCTACTATAACACCAGCTATTAGCCACGTCAAGAGGTGAGTGCTAATTTTTTGAGATTTTTTTTGCAAACCTTGATTTTACGGGGTTTGCAACTCTTTTTCTTCCTTATAATCATCACTTTTTCTTGATTTGACACCATTTTGACACCAATTTTTTATTTTTGGTGTCAGCTAATTGCTACGTTTTCCAGTCTTGTGATTTCACTCTCAATTCTGGACATCTCACTTACATGATTGTATACGTCCATCGTTACGTCTATGTGGGCGTGTCCCATAATATATTGAAGAACTTTTATGTCTATCCTCTTTTCTGCCATTCTGGTACAAGCCGTATGTCGCATAATGTGAGCAGATACCTTTGGTAACAATTCAGCATTTCTATGTTCAGTCTTTGCAATTTGAACTTCTTTTTTGTTATATGCGTCTACAATATTATATAAGATATTGTTTATTGCACTAGGCATGAGCGGTCTGCCGGACTTTGCCATGAAAATGAATCCTTTATAACCGTCTATCTCAACATCTTTTCCTTTTTGAAGCATAAAGTTTAATTTCTTTTGTTCTTCAAATGCTCTTTGTACATCTGATGTCATAGGGATAGTTCGGATTCCAGAATCCGTCTTTGGCGTGGAAATATGGAATTTATAGCCATCTCCTAAATCTTTATAAATCAACTGATGGTCAATACTTACCGCTTTTGTTCTGACATCTACATCTTCCCAAGTCAATCCAATCAATTCTCCGCACCTTACACCAGTTCCTAACATGATTCTGAGCATTGGATAGTAGGTGTTGTATACTTGATTATTTTTCACAAATTCCAGCATTTTTTCCTGTTGTAAAACTGTTAAGGCAATACGTTCTTCTGCCTGTCTACCATAATCACTGATAGAAAACTTTGCCGGATTCTTGCGGATAATATCATCATCAACAGCCATTTCCAGTGCCGGATAAATCATATTGTTAATAAATTTTATTGTAGAATATGCGTATCCTGCTTTAGAAAGTTTTGAGTAAAATGATTTGATGTGTGATGGTAAAATCTGAACAACCTTGATGTTTCCAATTTCATCTTTGACACGATTCTCCCATGTTTTCAGATAATTTGCTCTAGTAGATTCTTTCAGCTCCCTAGTAGACATATATCTTTCAAACAATTTATTAAGAGTAAGTTTTTTGATTGCTCCATCAGTTAAAATGTTATCTTCCAAGTCTTTTGCAATCTGCTTTTCCTTTTCCCTTAATTCCGGTAAATCCTTTGCATATACTGTCAGACGTTTTCCACTTCTTATATCTGTATAACGGTAACTATATCTACCATCTTTACGCCAGCTTTCGCCCTCTCTTAATTTTCTTCCTTTATGGTCTTTTCTGCTATTTGCCATGAGAAACATTCCTTTCTGTAATAGCCTCCTTTTTGTTCTCATGACGTGGTTATGTCTATAAATATTATACCATATATCACAAGAAACATAAATGAAAAAGGGTGCTATTCTTCCAGATATGAGAGGTAATTTTTGACTTTTTCTACCGAATAAAGAACCCTGCGTCCAATTATAATTTTTGCTCCTGCCTGTTCTCCAATCTTTCTTGCAGTAGCATGACCACAAGATAACATTGCAGACAATTTATCTATATTTACCGTTATCGGCTGTGAGATTGGTCTTTCTTTTGTTTTGTTCATCTGTCAGCCCTCCTTTTACCGACCTGTATTATCGTCATTTTCTACACACCAGTAAAAGTATCACTCTCCTTTACCATGTGCTTTTTACAAGCAATCAGACGGCTTCGGCAAGCTCCGCTGGTATCTCAACCATTCCCATTCCTGTGGGCTGAACCGTGTCATACGGGTGTATCATTATCCTGTGTTGCAGGTCATGGCAGAACGACTTTTCCAACGGTCGCTCCCAGATCATTGCATGAATCGCTATCTCCCGATTGGAAAAGTCACGGCGTACAACCTCTGATGGCTCACTGCAAGCACAAACGTATCTGACTGCTTTATTCACTTGTCAAAGAACTGTTAGGCTCTTGTCAGCCTGTATCAATTCATTTTTGCAAATGGACTGATACAGAATGATAAGAAAAAGCGGAACAGGAAAGAGGGGAGTTTGTTAAATCATGCTCCGCTCAAATATTACTTAATGTTCGTCTATTTCAAATTCACATATCATTTTCAAAAGGGCTTCTCTGATACGTCCCTTTAATTCCATATCAACCACAATGTATACGTTGCCGTATTCATCGTAAAACGGGCGTAAACAGCATTTTGATATGTAGGCTTCATAGAATAACAACAGCTTTTCTATGGCGTTTTCGTTACCGTCCACGGCTGATGATATGAGAAAAAATGATGGAAGTGTGTGTTGCTTATTCTTCATTTGTTTTCTTCTCCTTTAACTGCTTTCTGATTTCTTCAAGTGAATTTCTTCTGTGTCTGTATGATGTGCTTCGGTTGATATTCAGCTTTTCGCCTATCTCCGAATCACTCATATCCAAGAAGAAAAACATCAATACAATGTTTCGGCTCTGCTCCGGCAACTGTTTCAGTGCTTCTGCAAGTTCTTCATCAAGTACACGGATTTCTGTACCGCACACATCGAACGTTGTATATTCACTTTCGTAATCGTCCCATACAATCAATTTCTCAACAACAATCTCTGGAAGCTCACAAAAGGATACTTCCTTTGCCTGTCGTCTGGCTAATTCCTTGCGGTAGTTACGGACAATGCCTTTCACAACCTTTTTGAGCTTACAGTCAAACTGACACTGTATTGTCTTTTGGAAGTCTGATGGTTTCAAAATCACACCCCCTTTCGCTATGAAGTGAAAAGTATGTATCCCTCTTTCCGCACCATATCTGTACGGCAGGGTGTGATTTGTTGCAGAAAAAATTTTTTGTAAATATGAAAACAGCCTATTTGCATCAATAACAAATAGACTGTTTTTAAAACATCTAATATATGAGTTTTTAATTCATGTTCAAGGACTGATGATGTACTGAGAAAAAAACGGAATAAATTCGGTTGTTGGTATAGACTGCCTGTTTTACTTAGAATCACAAATTGCTCCTTGACCAGAGCAAGCCTGTGAAAATAGAAAAAGGACAGCTCTGGTTATACCAAAACCGTCCCTATATTTTTGGACATTATAAAAGAGATTACCCACAGAACGGTTTTTTTTATTTACCGAACTAGGTAATACTTTATTTGAATTTATAGTGCATATAATATGAGTTTTTAATACATTCTAATCGCACAACATGAAGTATAAACTCATGCTAGGTGATTAAAAATGAGAAAAAAGAAAGATACTCACAGCTTTGATTTTCGTCCTTTAGGACTGGCAATCAGAGAAGCCAGAGAAAAAGCAGGGCTTTCCAGAAATGATTTAGGCGATAAAGTCTTTTACGGAGAACGTCATATCGCAGATATTGAAAATATCGGAAAACACCCTAGCTTTCAGTTATTCCATGATTTAGTTACCATGTTCAATATATCTGTTGACGAGTATTTCTATCCAGCGAAGAATGTTGAAAAAAATACAGCCCGCCGTCAGATAGATTCGTCACTTGATTTATTGAGTGATAACGAATTAAAAATCATTCAAGGTACGATTGACGGTATCTTGAACAGCAGAGAGAATAAGAAGTGATTTGCTTCTTGTTTTCTCTGTTTTCCTATACAGATTCTTCAACATTTATTTGTTGATCTGCTCCGCAGGCAACAAATAAGAGCCGACTATCCTTATTTCTTTATCGTAAATTTACTTGTTACACAGTAATGAAAAAAGCCAATAGTTTGTAACTGGACTTTACAAACTATTGACTTTACATTTTGATGTCCACTCTTCAATGAATTATCATACGAATATATCTTCAATACTTTATAATTCAAGAGTAATAATAAGGCTATTGGCATGTACTTTTGCAACAATATTTCCGCCAAGAATGGCAACAAGTGTTTTTACTACCGCAAGTCCCAATCCTGTACTTCCATTATGTCTTGATTTATCGCCTGTATAAAAACGGTCAAAAAGTCGATTGCAATCAATTTCTGAACTGTCACTCATTGGATTTTCAATGGTAAATATAATATTATTATTTTCTTTCTCCATAAGTGTTATTTTTATCGTTCCAACAGAATACTTAATTGCATTTGTCAACAGATTTTGTAAAATTCGTTCTACCATATTTTTATCAGAATATACGTATATTGAATAATCTGGGAGATTTATTTCGGGTAAAATATTCTCCTTTTCTAATGCAACGGCATTTTCCGTAATTAAATTTATTAACATATTAGATATATTAAACTTTTCTTTTTCTGGAACTGTCTGCTGTTCCTCCAAAATAGAAAGGTCATAGAATGTTTCTACCAATTCTTTCATTTTTTCGGCTTTGCTAAAAATCACTTTTACACGCTGTGCTTGACTGGATTCCAAATTTTCTTTTTGCAATAATTGTAAATGACCAAGAATGACTGTAAGAGGTGTACGCAAATCATGTGATATATTAGCAACAGATTCTTTTAAATACTCTTCATTGCGTAATACGCCTGCAACAGCCTGTCGTTGTCTGATATTATATTGATTCAATATACCAGCCAGTCTTTCTAAATCTTTATCAATCAACGAAATGTCTAACATCTGCTGTGAATTTCCAGAATTCAATTCATTAACTTGATCCGCAAGATTACGGATTTGTTTTTTTAATTGAATATATCGAAATAGCAGTATTACTAAAAATATTGTTATGATAATTAAAATCCATTCTATGTTAGACATTTTCTCCACCTATTTAAAATCACATTTACAAAATTTTATCCACGAAAGCAATACCAATATACCAGACCATATACATCCTACTAAAATAGCTATCGGTTGAAAAAAGGTTTTCATGCTGACAACGATTCTGATTTGATAAGTAGGTAAAAAACCGACTGGTAATCTCAACATCATTCCATAGCCAAGATATAAGCTAAGACCAAAAATAATAATTGCTGTAACCGAAGTTGCTTTTACAGCATCCTGTAAATAGCAACAAATAAGTATTGCAATTAGAAATATCGCACTATTAAGCAGACAAGAATAAATGATTGCTTTTATAATATTGTAAAAAAACATTCCCACGTCTGCAACACCAAAGCGTCCAAATTCCCTTATGCACCCTGAAACTGGATAGACAAGAGCCATAAGATTAAAAGCAATTAAATACGATATTATTTTACTTGTAAAAATTTGTTTTCTGGAATGTCCAGCACTGACCTCTAAGTTTATTGTTCTCTTAGAAAATTCCTGTCCTAAAATCAATGCAAGTATAGCCGACATGATGATAAGAAGAAACGTAGAATCATACACCATTCCATTAAAAATATCAGCAAGAGAAGAAGCAATTTCTTCTGTCGATCCCATGACCTCTGTAACATAAGTATCTGCTGTAAAAAATCCTAAAATAAATATTCCAATCATACCACACCAGTAAATAGAATTATGTAACAACTGATATTTTTCCAGTTTTAATAATTTATCCATAAAAAACACCTCCGGTTATTTCAAGTCTGTATGTAAAAAAACACTACCTGCAATGAAATATAAAATAAAATTCCATAAAAAATCTACAAACAAGCAAAAGTTTGTCGAATAGACCTTTTGCAATGAAATTAACCTAAGTTGTCCCATTGGTATTATTCTGCTGATTATTTGTGCAGATTCACTGTTCAGCAAAAAAATCATAACAAAAAATAAAACCATTGAAACTGTCAGTGTTTTCCCCATATCACGAAAAATAAAAGCAAAAAACATCGGTAATGCACACAGTGTTATCATGGCAAACAGAGTTAGTAAAACCATAGTATATGTGCTATCATTCCAAAAAAGTTTTTCTCCAATATAAAATTGACTAATAATTCCATGTACAAATAATGGAAATACCAGAATGATAATACAACCTATTTGAGATACAATTAACTTTACTCTAAATATAGAACTTCTTTTATGTCCGGCAGTAATATAAGTATTTAAAGTTCTTCCACTAAAATCACTTCCAATGAACAATGCTATAAACACTATAATCAAAAAATAGAGTAACGGAATATTGTATAATGATGCCATAATTAAGTTTGAAGAGCATTCTTTACTATCTAACAGCAATATGCTACTTAAAAGGAGATTGAATATTCCAATTCCCCAAAAATACCAACTGTGAAACAACTTATATAACTCAGTTTTTAGGAGATTTGACATCTTTTGTTCCTCCTATTTTGCTCAAAAAATAGTCCTCCAAAGTATCGCCAGATACAGAAAGTCCTGTTACAAGAATGTGCGATTCTGCCAAAGCAGACGCAACTGTCTCTAAATCATTCAAATAATCATACAAACGAATTATGCCATCTGGCATTAGTTTAAAGTTATCTGTATGAAGATTCTCTTCCAAAACCAGAACCGTTTTCTGAACATCTGTTGTTTTAATTGCTATATGTCGTTTACACCGTTCATTTAATTCATAATCAGAAATCTCTTCTATAATTTTTCCATGGTCAATCAGAATAAATTCTGATGCTGTTTGATACAATTCTTCTAAGATATGGCTTGAAACCAAAATGGTCATACCATATTCTTTATTCAAAATTTTCAATAAATTTCTGATTTCTACAATTCCAGCAGGGTCAAGACCATTGATAGGCTCGTCTAAAATCAATAGTTCTGGTGTATTTAAAAGTGCAATCGCTATCCCCAATCGTTGACGCATACCTAATGAAAAATTGCGGACACTCTTTTTACCTGTATCTTGCAATCCAACCATATCTAATGTCCTTTTAATAACTGATTTATCTGGTATGCCTCGTTGAATACGCTGTACTTCCATATTTTGATAGGCAGTCATTGACGGGAATAGAGCAGGCGTTTCAATCATACTTCCAATTCGTTTACGCTGTTTCTGCAATTCTTCTGTTCCAGAATTTCCCCATAAAGAAAGTGTACCACTTGTTGGAAACGCAAGCCCTGTGACTAATCTTAAAAAAGTAGTCTTACCTGCTCCGTTTTGACCAATAAATCCATAAATTTTTCCTTTTTTTATTTGTAAATTTATGTGGTCTAATGCTAATGTTTGTTTATATTCTTTGGTTAAAGACTTTGCTTCTAAAATAATTGAACTCATATCCCAAACCTCCTTTACTTAAACCAGTATAACGGGCAATTTTAAAGAATTTCTTAAATCGTAATGAGAAAAGTTAAAAAAATAATAAAGCTAAGGAACGTTTAATCCTTAGCTTTATGTAGGCGGTAGCCAATGCCCCAAACAGTATCAATAAATTCTGTATCAGAGCATATCGCTTTTAATTTATTGCGTAAATTACTGATATGAACATTAAGTGTATTATCTTCAGCAATATATTCTGTATCCCAAACACTTTGAAAAAGATTCGATTTTGAAAATACTTTATCTGGATATTTCATCAACAATTCTAAAATGCCAAATTCTTTAGCGGTTAAGGATAATTCTATTCCATTCAAAAATGCTGTATTTTTCTCTAGGTCTAAAGTCAGATTGTTATATTGCAAACATTCTGTCTGGCTATTTTGAAATTGTACTCTTCGCAGATTACTTTCAATTCTGGCAAGCACTTCTTCCATATCAAAAGGTTTTGTGATATAATCGTCTGCTCCCAGACGAAGCAAGTCGATTTTATTTTGTGTAGTTTCTTTCGCTGAAATAATAATAACAGGTATCGTAAATTTCTTGCGTACATCAGATAAAATAATATCACCACTCCGATAAGGAAGCATAATATCAAGTATAATCAAATCAATTTTTTCTTTATTCAAAAAATCCAGAACATGAAGTCCATCATATTGGCAATGCACAGCATATCCTTTTTCTTTTAGAAAATCAGCCAATAACGCATTTATTTCTAAATCATCTTCAATAATCAATATTTTATTCATTAGCCTACCTCATTCCTGCAATGCTACTTTCCCATTATACATTTAAGGTTGTATTTCCTCAATACCATTGCAACCAATTATATGAGAGGGATTCTTATTTTGTCAATCTAATTGTAAGCAGAATAGTATAGATTGGATAAACAATTACCATACTATTCTGCTGTAACATTTATTCTACAATCTTCCAGTTATCGTCCTTATGAAGCACAAGCTCATACTGTGAGATTTGCGTCATTTTCGACTTGTTATCCAGATACTTTACGGACACGCTGACTTTGAGGTTGTCGCCGTCTTTGGTAAAGACAGGGTTTACCAGTTCTGAAAATACATAGTCGCCGGATACAGGAGCAAGCACACCGTCTTTGACATAATAGGCAAGTTCCTTTTCCGTAGCTGTCGGGTAGAGCTTAAAGAATGTTTCCAAGAAAGCGGTAGCGTCCTTGACAGTATCGGAGCTGACACTGACATCGGCTTCCTGTGCTTTCGGTTCATACTTTGATTTCTGTACCGCCGGAGCAAGGGTAGGATTTTGGGTAATGACCATTGCACCGTTCTTATCCACATGAACGGTCACGGTGTAGTTTTCTGTGACTGCCTGTGTCTGTTCTCCCTCTTTTACCTGCTGATCTACTTCGTAGGCAACGGTAAAATCGTCCGTTCCAGACTGTTCTACATTCCAGACCAGCACATTTGTAACGGTCGCACTGGTTGGTATGTCCGTTCTGATGGTATCGGCGTTCAAATCCTGTAATTCTTTGGTAAGGTATTTACTGATTTCCGTTGTCCTTGCTTCAATAGCTTCCTTGCTGGTATCCCATGAGTAGTAGGCTTTCGTAAAGTTCTTGACGAAATTTTCAATACCGTTGGTATCGTTCAATCTTAGCTGAATGATTTCTTTTTCATGTACCGTGTGGGTGTCAATGGCGGTAAAGTTCTTATACACACCAAAGCTGGTGCTTGCTAAAAGCACCGCCCACAACAGCAGGACAGATTTCTTATGTGTCCCGACTTTCATGGTACGCACTTTCTTATTCTTAGGTGCTTTCTCTGTTTTTTCTTTCTTCTTAAACATATTTCAAGTCCTTTCTATTGTTTGATTCTTCCGGCACAAATGATGTGCTGTTGCCAGTAGGCAGAGGTCAAATCGGTATAGCCGATTGGATTTCCGGCATGATACATCTGATTGTTCCCTACATAGATTCCTACATGGGTAACATAGTCACTGGTATTGTAGGTGGAATGGAAAAAGACCAAATCGCCAGCCTGTGCCTGTGACAATGGGATATGCTGGGTTGCGTCATACTGTGCCTGTGCGGTTCGTGGCAGACTGATTCCGGCTTTTCCGTAGCACCACTGGGTAAGACCAGAACAGTCAAAAGAGGTGTTCGGGTTACTGCCACCGTAGACATACTTCCAGCCTTGATATTTCAACGCTTCATTTATAACCGCCTGTACCGTTTCATTACTGAACTGTTTTATGTTCAGATATTGGTTGACCAGCTCCACATAAAACATATTTCCGTAGTTATAACGCCAGCCACCATTTTTACTGACCGCTATCGGGTTCGTATAGGTCACTTTTGTACCGCCGGATTTATTCTTTGCGAAATTCTCTGCAAGATTGAAGCTGTGCTTTTTCCCGTTCTTCGCCACATAGTCTGCATAGCCACCACCATAGTTATAAGACTGTATGACCACGTTAATGTCATTCATGCCTTTGGCTTTACAGGAAGAAAGCAGGGACGCAAAATATTTACACCCCTGCTTAATGGATTCTTCTGTACTTAATGAGTTTGGCGGTAGTCCAAGACTTTCGCTGGACTGCATGACATCGGTAGCCGTACCGCCACTTTCCACCTGTATGATGGCAAGCAGGACGTTCACATACTCCGAGATACCGTTTTCTCTGGCGTATTTTTCTACCATCGGCTGATGTTTGAGGACATCGGCTGACAGGTTCATTCCAGAATAGACAGGCGAATAGCTGTTTGAATTGTCGTCATCTTCGCCGGAAATCAATATCCCGAAAAAGAGGACAATGGAGAAAAGGACTGGAAATATCGTACCTATGATAAGGATACGTTTTAATCTCATTTCTTCCGTCCTTTCTCTAGTTGCTTCGTAACAGTCTTACGATTCTGTTTTTGGTTGACCTGTTTCTGTACAGTGGTTTTCTTTCGATTACTTCTGGATTCCTCTATGTTTGTCTGGTTTGTTCTGGCAACCGATTTGACCTGTTGTTCCTGTCTGATGTTGGTTCGGATAGTTTCTTTTCCAGCCTTGACTTCTGCATTTTTTATCACAGGAGAAGTAACAGGACGTTTCATATCTGGCTTCGTAACTGTATCGGTCGGTGCAGGTTTTGGAACAGGTGTGGCAACAGGGCGTTCATGGCTTCTGGTAGCTCCGGCTGTCGCTGATCCATTCGCATGAACTGTCTGCCTTGCTTCCTGTGCTTTCTGTAATTCCTGCTTTTTCTGTGAGATATTTTCCCTGTGCAGGTTGCGTTTCTGTGTACGCTGTTCCTGTCGATTTTCCCGTTCTTCCACAACGCCACGCTTAAAGTCCGATACATTATCCTTTGCTTTCTGTTTGGCAGAATGGACAGCATAACCAGCCTGTGTCGGTAAATCTTTCACATTTTCTTTCAGTGAGGAAGCACTGTCACGGACTTTATTTTTTGTATCCATCACAGCACCCACCGCAGAACCGACACGGCTTCCCATGCTGGCAGAAGTATTTTCCCGTTTCTTTGGCGGTTGGTTCGTTGCTGATTTTCCGGCTCTGGCAACACTTGCACCTGCCACCGCACCTGCAACACTTCCAGCACCGACAGCTCTTGCAATCCTGTGTTCCATACGTCTTGCCCGATGTCGCATGAATACCATCGGTCTACGGAATATCCGGCGACCTATCTGCTGGCTGTCATTGGCATTCAGGCTGAACATACTCATTAGTTCTCCGAGTTTCATGTAGATTCCGGAAAAACAGATTATCTGCAAAAATGCCACCATGAAGAACGGGTAATCCGTGGAAATGTTGTAGAACATACTGGAAATCGAAAATGCCACGGTCACAATCAGTGTGATTCCGGCTCTTGTCATAATGGCATTGAACACACGGACAACTGCCTGTTTCGCCATGTTCTCATAGGTCGGTATCATGGACAGCAAAAAGCTGACAGGTAAAAACATGGCATATATGATAAAAAGTATCTGGGAAAATAACATCATGCCGGTAAGCAGGAAGATAAAGATTGTAATACCGAGATTGAAAATGAGCAGGAAGAACACCATACCCAGACGGTTGACGACCTGTGGAATGGTAAGGTTGTCATTGTCGTTATCCTCAATCTCTGTTTTGACAACATTTTCCCTTGTTTCCCCATCTTCGTCTGACGGGCTGGCAGATACCAGAGCTTCCACACGGTCAGCCCCGATTTCTTCGGTATCACTGTTCCCGAACTGCAACAACAGCCACGGTTTTTCTACCTGTATCGCAAAAAGGCTGTCACGGATAAGGTCTACGCTGTCCTTGCCTTTGCTTTGTGAATCGGGGAGCATGATTTTTGTCCCCAAGTCCAGAGAAGCGGTGCTGATGTCCGAACTGAAATCATTGATTTTCTGGATATAATTGGGAGCATAAGCAATAAAGGACGCAGACACAATGAACACCACCACAAAGTTGATAACAGCGTGAAGTGCTTTGCTTGTTTCCCGTTTGAGAAGCCCTGTATAGGCGGTGTAAACACCTACAATCAGAATGATAATGAGCAGGAATCCCACATAGAATCCACTGCTGGAAAATCCGTTTTCGGTCACTCCGGCAAGTGTCTGGATACTTTTCCCGATACTGTCTGCCATGTCATTGATGAAGTCCAGCTTATACGCCTGTTGCACCACATATCCTGTGGCATTGCTAAGATACAGGCTGATTGTCCAGACAAAATTTGTGATACAGTAAAGCCCGTACTGCACCGATTTTCCAATGCCGTCCAGCCAGTTCCACGGAAGCCAAGACCAGCTATTGTCCACATAGAAATCAAGCTGATAATTGGAAAGCGGATACTTTGAATACAGGTTGTCTGCATTGACCGTATCATCGACCAGTCCAGACGCATGAGCTACCGTCCCAAGCAGGGACAGCAGTACCAGCGTAACGGTCACGGCAAGCAGTACCAGTTTCAGTACATGGAATACCTTTTCTCTTGTGATAGATTTTATCATTCCAAATCCACCTCACTTTTTATCGGCGGTCTGGTATCAAAGG
>OGXT01002547.1_pt1 | contig 14253 bp, 10 predicted proteins | sample 1576361 | NCBI WGS metagenome assembly OGXT01 (sample SAMEA3541514, study PRJEB24748) | human gut metagenome | biome: human gut; feature: human-associated habitat; material: faeces | place: China | collected 2012 | reverse complement strand
CCGCCGCCGCAAACACGCACTCCTGCCGCACCGACTCCAACCGCACCGCCCGGGCCCATGGTTCCAGCCCGGAAATCCGCTCCAGGGGCCCGGCCAGCAGGGTCCGGCGCATCTGTCCCAGGGGCGTCTCGGCTTCGGGATCCCTGCACACATGCTGCTCCGCCTGAACGCCGGCCTCCGCCGCCAAACGCAGGAGGATCCCCGCCGTCTCTCCGGCCAGCTCCATGCCCGGCGTTTGAGAGCCGGGACCGTCGCAGACCAGGCTCACCGTCACACAGGGGGATTCCCCAATGAGATGGGCCAGAACGGCCATCTCCTGGGCCGTAAAGTCTGAAAAACCGTCTATGTAAAACACATGCTCCCGGGCGAATGTCCCGGCCTCCATCTGCTCCAGAAGCCTGGTCATCCGGTCTCTGGGGTCCCGGCCAAAGCCGGCGCAAACGCCATCGTAGGCCTCCAGCAGGAGGGACAGCTCCTGTAGCTTTTCAGCCAAAACGCCCTCCGCCTGCCCGGCGGCAGTCTGGAGGGCTTTTGACGTCACACAGCAGCTTTTAAATTCATCCACCGCCGTCACCAGCGCCGAGAGAAACTCCGGCCTGGCGCCCACGGCGGCATAGGCCTTCAGCCGGGGCCGCAGCTGTTCCACCGCCGCCGCCATGGCCAGGATCCGCCCGCCGCCGTCCAGGATGGGCTCCGCCCCGCCACCCATTTGGGCAAACACACGGCCAGCCAGGCGGGTGAAGCTCAGCACCTCCCCATACCGGCTGGCCAGGTTCCCGGCCCGGGCGCAGAGACGGCGCTCATAGTCGTGGGACGCTTGCTCCGGAACCAGCAAAATCCGGCCTCCGGCTCTTCCTGCCACATCCCGGGCCAGAAAATCCAGGGTTTTGTCCCGGTTGGCCCGCCAGTTGGTTCCCAATATCAGTTGAAGCATGGATGCACCTCATCTCGATTTGACGCAAATTCGTGTCGCTGACCAGGGGCGGGGCATCTGGAGCATGGTCACGAATGGAGCCAGTTTTTGATCTGCCCCAGCCAGTCCAGAAGCTGGAAGCGAATTTCGTAGCCGCCCCCCTCCCGGGTGAGGGTCTCGGCCAGCTGGCCGGATAGGCCGGAGGCCTCCGCCGTCTCCTGAAACCCTTCTGAAGAGGCGGGAACACACAGGGTGGGAAAGACCACGCACCACCAGTTGTGCCCTTCCCCCGCCCCGATGGTGACCCGCAGCGCCTCGTAAAGCCCCGCAGGAAGCTGGAAGGTATCATACACCCGGGTGGGAAACTCCTCCAGAGCCAGACTCACCTGGGCCTTCAGATGGGAACCCGCCTCCTGCAGCACCCGGTTGGCTGTCTCTTGCAGTTCCCCCAGGTGCTCTGTCAGGAACGCCTTGGCCGCCTGGGCAGAATCCAGCTCCCCCATCACGCCGTTCAGCTGCTGCACAATGGCATCGCGCACCTGGAGCTTCAGATCCTGGTCCTCCTGGGAGTCCGAATTGGCCACCACGTGAAGGCGGACCAGATTCTTCTCCAGCGCCTTGCTGTCCCGGAGGAGCCCCGCCCCCCAGGTGAGCGCTCCCGCTGCCAGTACCAAAATCCCCAGCCGTCTCCAAAACCGCGCCATAAAAAGTCACCGTCCATCCGTAATTTCTCACAGTATGGACGGTAACCTCAAAAATTATACACTTTTGGCAATAAAAACCTGGGGGTAGTTGTCCTTCAGCATGGTGCACAGCACTGCCCCATACTCGAACGAGGGCACGATGGCATACACCGCCGAGCCGGAACCGGTCATGGCAAAGCCCAGGGCCCCATAGGAATTCATCAGGGACTTGATGTAGTTGAGCTCCAGATGGTCCGCGGTGACCACCGGCTCAAACACGTTGCACAGCTGCCCGGCGATGGCGCCGATGTCCCCTTGGACAATGGCGGCCTCCATGGCCGTGTGGTCCGGCCGTTGGGCAATGGCCGTCTCATCCAGGCGGCGGTATAGCGCGGGGGTTGACACGGAAAACTCCGGCTTACACACCACAAACAGGGTTTCCGGCAGGTCCGGCAGCTTCCGCAGCCGCTCCCCCCGGCCCTGGCACAGGACCGTGCCTCCCAGGGTGCAAAAGGGCACGTCGCTGCCCACCTCCGCCCCCATCTCCGCCAGGGCATAGACGGAGAAGGGATAGCCATAGTGCCGGTTCAGCGCCCGCAAAACCGCCCCGGCGTCGGCGCTGCCGCCGCCCAGGCCCGCCTGGGTGGGGATGCGCTTGGCAATCCGGATGGCAAGTCCCTCGGGATCCCGCTTGGCCGCCTGGCAAAATACCGTAGCGGCCTTCCAGGCCAGGTTGGTCCCGTCCTGGGGCACATCCTCCCGGTCGCAGGAGAGGGTCCAGGGCTGCCCGGTCCCCACCTCCACCTCCACATCGTCCCGAATGGAGATGGTCTGCATCACGGACTGCAGGTCATGATAGCCATCGGGCCGCTTGCCCAGGACGTCCAACGTCAAATTGATTTTTGCAAAAGCGCCCTCGCGCAGGGTTTGGCTCACTTAATTTTTCTTCCTTCCAAGTAGTATCTCTTCTCCCGGGCGTGCCCCATGGAGAAGGTCTTCCGGGGCAGAACCCCGTCAGCCACCACGCCGCGGAACAGCTGGCTCTTGGCCATAGCCGGGAGCAGGAAGCCGATGGCCCGGTCCTGGCGAGCCAGCGTCTTCAGGTCCTCGTCGCCGTGGATGTAGTCAATCTTTCCGGGATTTGCCCCCAGGTATTCATCCAGGAACTGCTGCAGGGCGCCCACTTCCAGCTGGCTGCGGCTCCGGTCCAGGTACACCGTACCGGTTTTCTCCCCGGCATACCATGTGATGGGATAGCCGTCCGGCGCGCACCAGGGCTCCAGCGCGGCCAGCAGGGCCTCCGGGTCCGTCTCCACCACCACCCGGTGGATGGGCTCAAACTGCTGGGCTTCGTCGTGGATGTTCTCCAGCTCTACCAGGGCATACCGGGCGGGATGGTTCGACAGGTCCACGCCGGGGTTCTGGGCCTTCAGCTCTTCGTAGCAGCTCTTGGCCGTAGCCAGAGAGTGGTTGCCATCGCCCACGGCAAAGACCAGGGACGCGCCAGCCAGATCCCGATACTTGTTCGGGCAGGCTGCGGTGTAGGCAGTCAGCCGGTTTTCAAAGGCGGCCGCCTCTTCTCCGGAGACCAGGTAGCCGGTGATATGGCCGCCATCTTCCATGAGGTCAAAATCATACAGCTTGGTGAGACACTCCTTCTTCGCGCCGATGGGCTCCAGCAGGACCTTCTGGTCGTCGTCGCACAGGAGCAAAATATGGGGCAGCTCCAGGCTGGCATTCCGCCGGACCCGCTGGCGGGGGGGGATACGCTCCGTCACCGTCCGCTCGGTGGCCCGGATGGGGGACGTGGAACCGGGATTGTAGTCGTAGGCCTCCAGGTCTACCATACCCACCAGGCCCTTGCGCAGGGAACCATTCTGAAGTGTCCGCTCTACGTAGACAAAGGAATTGGCGTATGTCCGGAACAGGCCGCTGGCCAAATAGGCCTCCATGGTCCGGTTGATCTCCTCGGTGTGAGCGGCCTCCTGGGGAGTGCCCAGCTCTGCCTCCGGCAGAATCAGGCGCAGGGTGGAAGGGGCCTCCCCCACCGTTTCGGCCACGCGGGCCCAATAAGCGGGGTCAGAGGTAAACTGGTCGCAGGCGATGACTGCCCATTTCTCCATAGAATCCACCTGGGGGATCAGAATATTTGCCGGCATAAATGCGTTCATCAAACTCCAACCTTTCGTTTTATGTTCCCGGCAAATCCTGGCCGGGTTTCCCGTTCATTATACACGATGTTTTAGAAAAAGGAAAGCATCATTTTGTTTGATTTTGCCAAAAAACCGTCGTATGTCTCCACAGCATAGACAGAAATGCGTCTCATCCCCTGGGGGAAACGCCGAACCTGCTGCAATGGGGCGATCCAAGCCTTCTGACGGCTCCCGCCCCATTGCAGCAGGTCTGCTCTGCGCTGTTGATTACTCGGTGAGATCTACAAAGTCGCTGGCCTCGCCATAGCCTTCGTCCGGCGGGGTCACGTCCCGCTGGCTCCGGAGCTCCCCAATGCGCTGAAGAGCCCCATCGATCCGGCGGACCTGCTCGTCATAGGCCGGACCTGTCGGCGCGGCAGCTGCAATCTTGTCCTGATAGTACAGCTTGCCGATGGCCTGGTATGCAGATTTGACCTTCTCCTCCTCTGCGGCAATGGCAATGGAGAGCTTCGCGGAATTGGCCGCCCGCTTGGTGGCCGAAGCCGCTGTCTGGGCTGCGCTGGCAGCCCGGTTCCAGAATTCATCAAAATGGCTCATGGCAGAATCTCCTCCCGGTTCAGGTTTCTTTTTTATTATAACACAATTCCGGCCTGTCCGGTGCCATAACGCCGTTTTTTTACAAAAAGTTTATGTTCTGAGCCAGGTTTGGAACCGTTCCCTCAGGCTTTTTTTCTCCGCCGCCGGTTCTTCCTCCGGCTGCTCCTCCAGGGCCCGTGCAGCCGCCACCCGGTTCACGAAGAGCCGGGCGGGATCCTGCTTCCGCACAGCCTGCACCGCCAGAATGACCAGGGCCACCACGCAGCCCACCGCCGCCAGGATCTGGCTCACCCGCAGGTCGGTGCCGGGAATGTACAGGCTGTCGGTGCGCAGGCCCTCAATGACTGCCCGACCCGCGCCGTACCAGGCCATGTACTGCAAGGCAGTCTGGCCGTCATACTTCCGGCCCTTGGACAGGAAGTGGAGGAACAGAAAGCCCACCAAATTCCACAGGGATTCATACAGAAAGGTTGGGTGGACATACACCGTCTGGCCTGTGGCCACATGGTACAACCCCATACGCAGGAAACTGCTGGTCTCCTCGCCGAAGGCCTCCCGGTTGAAGAAATTCCCCCACCGGCCAATGCATTGGCCGATGAGAAAGCCCAGGCAGACCAGGTCCAGCAGGGCAAACACATTCAGCTTCTTGATCCGGCAGTAGACCAGACAGCCAATCACCGCGCCGATGACGCCGCCGTAAATGGCCAGGCCCCCCTCCCAGATATACAGGCAGGAAATGGGATTGGCCGCATACTTCTCCCAGGAGAAGGCGCAATAATAGGCCCGGGCGCAGAGGATGGCGAAGGGGGTCACCCACAGGACCCCATCCAAGATGTCATCCTCCTGAAAGCCGAACTGGCGGCTCCGGCGGCAGGCATACAGCACCGCCAGGCACAACCCCAGGGCAATGACCACGCCATACCAGCGAATGGTAAGGCCGCCCAGGGTGAACCCGGTGGAGGGGTTCAGGGAAATCCCCAGGCCGGGAAAGGAAATTTCAGTATACATGATCATACCTCCTGCTGCCGCGGCAGAACCACGGAAATGGTACAGCGGTCCTCCCGCACCGTCTGCCGCAGAAATGCTTCCACTTCTTCTTTGGTCACAGCGTCGTACTCCGCCGGGAAGGTCCAGAAATCCGTGCCGGAAAAGTGGGCCTGGCAAAGGCGGAAGCAGGTACTGTCAAAGCTGTCCAGACCCCGGACCCGCCGGCCCAGCGCCGATTTTTTCAGCCGGCGGAACAGTTCGTCCTCCACGCCCTGGGTCCCCAAACGGCGGGCTTCCGCGCAGATGGCGTCCCGGACGGCCTCCGGATTGCGGCTGTCTCCGCCGCAGCTAAGGAGGGCAATGCCAGGCACGTCCTCATACCCGGCGGCAAAGGATGCGTCGATGAGCCCCGCCTGATACAGCTCCAGGTACAGCCGGGAGGACTCTCCCATGAGCGCCTCCGCCGCCAAATCTCCCACCAGCTCCTGCCGGGCGCCTGCGGGGCCGAAGCCAGGCCATGGGCAGGGGAAGCCCAGCTGGAAGGTGGGCATGGCCACATCCATCTGCCGGCGGGTGCAGGGCGTGGTGCAACCGGGCGCTTCCGCCGGGCCGTAGTCCCGCTGGGGAAGCGGGCGGCGCTCCCGGGGCAGGATCCGCTCCGCCATGGAAATCACCTGCTCCGGGTCCACGTCTCCCACCACACACAGCATCATGTTGGCCGGGTGGTAAAAGGCGTCGTAGCAGCTCTGGAGGATCTCCGGCGTGATGGCCTGGATGCTCTCCACCGTCCCGGCAATGGGCACCCGGACGGGATGATGGCGATACATGGCGGCAAACAGGTCTTCATACACCCGGCTGTCGGCGCTGTCCTCATACATCCGGATCTCCTGGCCAATGATGCCCCGCTCCCGCTCCACAGACTCCGCCGTGAAGTAGGGCGTGGAGACAAAGGTGAGCAGCAGCTCCAGGCAGGCTTCAAACTGCTCCGTACAGGTGAAGTAATAGGCCGTCATGGCGTAGCTGGTAAAGGCGTTGGGATTGGCCCCCAGGGCGGAAAACTCCTGCATCACGTCCCGATCCGGCATCTCAAACATCTTGTGCTCCAGGTAGTGGGCCACACCCGCAGGCGTGTCATATTCCCGGCCCATCCAGGTGAACTTGGTATCGATGGAGCCATAATTGGTGACAAAATAGGCGCACTTTTTGGCAAACCCTGGCTTTGGCACCACGCACACGGGAAGACCGTTGGAGAGCGTGGCAGTCACCGCCCGCTCGTCCAGCTGGGGATCACGCAATTCCTTCATACCTTGGCCCCCTTTAGGAAAAAGATGGTATCCAGCTCCACCTGCCTGGCCGCTTGGGCGGCATCTGCCACAGTGACGGAGCGGACGGCGTCCCGGTAAGCGGTCCGGTCCAGGGGGAACCGGCTCAGAAGGCAGAAGAGGGCATAGTCCTCCATCCGCCCTGGCGCATCCGGAATGGTGCGCAGGCCGGAGCAAATGGCCTCCTGGGCTGCCTGCAGCTCCTCCTGGGTGATCTCCCCGGCCTGGCAGGCTGCCAGCTGCCGGAGAATCTCCTCCTTTGCCTGCTGGTAATTGCAGGTTTCAATGCCGGAAGACACGGTGAGAATGCCCTTCGCCCCATAGACGGAGGAGGAGGCATAGTAACACAGGGACAGCTTCTCCCGCACATGCAAAAACAGCTTGCTGGTGAGGCCCCCGCCAAAGACGGCGTTCAGAACCATCAGCGCCGGAAATCCGGCATCCCGGGTGGTGATGCCTGTGGTGAAGCCCATGGACAGCTTCCCCTGGGTGAGATCCATGGTCTCCTCCAAATACTGAACCCCTCCCCGGCGGCCCATGGGGGCCAGGGACAGGGGCTCCAGCGTCTGCCGGGGCAGCTCCCTCAGAACCCGGCGCAGCAGCTCCGCCACCGCCTCCAGGGAGGCGCTGCCGGCGTAGAACAGCTCCACCTGGGACGTGCCCAGGGTCTGCCGGTAATGGCGGTACAGCTCCTCCGGGGTGACCGCCGCCACATCCGCAGCATCTCCCAGCCGGGGAATCCCGAAGCTGTCCTCCCGGCACATGGCCCGGAGCATCTGTCGCTCGGCATAGACCCGCTTGTCATTGAGGGAGGTCTCTATGGTGCTGATGAGATTTTCCTTCTCCCGCTCCACATAGCGGGGATCCAGGGCCCCCTCCACCAGCCGGGGGCGGAGGAGCACCTCTCCCAGCAGCTCCGCCATGGGCTCCAGAACCCGGTCTCCCTCTAGGGCGAACCGGTCCTCCAGGAAGCTGAGATAAAAGCCCCAGGTTTGAATGTCCCCATTTTTTCGCACCAGCGGCCCCAGGCTGGCGCCGTAGAGGCTGTCCAAGGCCTGAGAGATGCTCTGCAAATCCGGGTGATCCTCTGTGCCCTGGATCAGCACATTGGCCAGGAGGGCATTTTTCGCCGCCTCCGTCCGGCGCAGAGGCCGGAGAAAGCTGCAGCTGAGGCAAGCGCTTTTAAACCGCCCGGTGGTGACGCCCCGCAGGCTCACACCGGGAAACAGCTCGATTTTCTGCTCCATAGACTCCATCCTTTGTTTTCATTCCAGAGCCGCCGAATTCCCGCAGAGGGCAGCTCCAATCCCATTATTCTATGATTATATACCAATTTTCCCAAAAGGAAAAGGGCCTATTCCCAAAAAAACGGGGCAAACCACGGAAACAAACCCGTTTGCCGGGAAGACCGTCAGCAAAGGCCGAAGACCAGCTCCGTCACCGACGTCTTTTCCTCTCCGGCCCGGACCAAGGGGCTGGGCCACTGGGGGTGGTTGGAGCTGTCGGGGTAGAACTGGGTCTCCAGGCAAACCCCGCTGCGCCTGCCATAGACCCGGCCGCCCTTTCCCCGGGCCTCCAGGAAGTTTGCGGTATAGACCTGGATGCCAGGGCAGTCGGTGTACACCGAAAGAATCCGGCCTGTCTCCCGGCTCACCAGCCGGGCGGCGGGGCCTTCCCCGGGATCCAGGACAAAGTTGTGGTCAATGCCCCCCTGGGGCGCCAGCAGACTGTCCTCCTGGTCCTGCTTCAGGGCCTTGGGCCTGCGAAAGTCCAGGGCCGTCCCCGCCACAGGCAGAAGACGCCCGGTGGGAATGGAGGCCTCGTCCACCTGGGTGAAGCGCTCCGCTTGAATCTGCAGCGTCTGCTCCATGGCCGCCTCCGGCCGGTCCTCCCCTGCCAGATTGAAATAGGTGTGATTGGTCATGTTCAACAAGGTGTCCTGGTCAAAGATCCCCCGATAGGTGATGCGCAGAGCGCCTCCGGTCAGCGCATAGGTCACTTCCACCCGTCCCGCGCCGGGGAAACCCTGGTCTCCATCCGGCGTCTCCAGCGCCAGGGTGATGGCGCTTTCCGTGAGCCGGTCCACCATCCACATCCGGTGGTACCAGTAATCCGGGCCGCTGTGGAGGTTGTTGGGTCCCTCGTTAGGCGTCAGGCGGACCGTCTTCTCCCCCACGTTCAGGCAGGAGCCGCCCACCCGGTTGGCATTCCGGCCCACTGTGGCCCCCAGACACCCGCCGTATTTCAGATAATCCCCGGCGGTGTCAAACCCCAGGGCCACGTCACCCGCACGGCCATTGCGATCCGGCACCAGCAGGCGCACCAGGGTTGCCCCAAAATCCGAGATCCCGGCGGTGATGCCACCCCCACATATGGTATACAAACGGGCGGCCTCCCCACCGGGCAAACTGCCAAAGCTCTGCGTCATATTCCAGGCTCCTTCGCTTAAAAAGTTCTGTTCCAGCGTTTGGGACGCAATGTGCGTCCGCCGTCATTATACTGGAATGCCCCCTGAAATTCAAACCCCATTTCCTAAAACCTCCCACTTTTCCAAAGCTTTTCCTCCCCTTGGTCTGGAACACTGCTGCGCAAAAACCCGCACAAAAAGTTCCACAAAATCTCCAATCCCAAATTTTGTGTTTTTGGGGTTGCAAAAAACACAAGATGTAGTATAATAAGAGCCGTCACACCACATACAGACGCCGGGCGGGGCCCGGCAGAACATACGGGGACTGCCCCCGAAGGTACAACAAGAGAGGAGAATTCCCCATGAAGATCATCAAGCGCAACGGCGCCGAGGCCGTCTTTGACCTTTCCAAAATTGAGTCTGCCATCACCCGGGCCAACGCCGCCGTGGCAGAGCAGTTTCAAATGACCACCACCCAGATCCACCGCATCGCAGAGAGCGTCGCCCTCAGCTGCCAGGAGATGGGCCGGAGCCCTGCCGTGGAGGAGATTCAGGACCTGGTGGAAAAGGCCATTATGGCCCACGGCGCCTTTGAGGTGGCCAAGCAGTACATCACCTACCGCTACACCCGGAGCCTCATCCGGAGGTCCAACACCACCGACGACCGGATTCTCTCTCTCATCGAAAGCAACAACGAGGAAGTCAAGCAGGAAAATGCCAACAAGAACCCCACCGTCAACGCCGTCCAGCGGGACTACATGGCCGGCGAGGTCTCCAAAGACATCACCCGGCGGATCCTGCTGCCCAAGGAAGTGGTGGAAGCCCACGAGGCGGGCATCATTCACTTCCACGACTCGGATTATTATGCCCAGCACATGCACAATTGCGACCTGGTGAACCTGGAAGACATGCTTCAAAACGGCACCGTCATCTCCGGCACCATGATCGAAAAACCCCACTCCTTCTCCACCGCCTGCAACATTGCCACCCAGATCATCGCGCAGGTGGCCTCCAACCAGTATGGCGGGCAGTCCATCTCCCTCACCCACCTGGCCCCCTTTGTCCAGGTGAGCCGGGAGAAAATCCGGGTTGCCGTGGAGCGGGAGCTGCAGGAATTCCACGTGACGCCTACTCCAGAGACCGTCTCCCGGGTGGTGGAGGAGCGGCTGCGGGAGGAAATCCGCAGAGGCGTCCAGACCATCCAATACCAGGTGGTCACCCTCATGACCACCAACGGGCAGGCCCCCTTCATCACCGTGTTCATGTATCTGAACGAGGCCAAAAATGAGCAGGAAAAGAAGGATCTGGCCGTCATCATCGAGGAAATGCTCCTGCAGCGGTGCGAAGGCGTGAAGAATGAATCCGGCGTTTGGATCACCCCCGCCTTCCCCAAGCTCATCTACGTCCTGGAGGAGGACAACGTCCGGGAAGGCACCCCCTACTGGTACCTGACCCGTCTGGCCGCCCAGTGCACCGCAAAGCGCATGGTGCCCGACTATATCTCTGAAAAGAAAATGCTGGAGCTGAAAATCGACAAAAACGGCGAGGGCCACTGCTACACCTGCATGGGCTGCCGCTCCTTCCTCACACCCTATGTAGACGAAAATGGAAAGCCCAAGTACTACGGCCGGTTCAACCAGGGCGTCGTCACCATCAATCTGGTGGACGTGGCCCTGACCTCCGGGAAGGACCAGGAGAAATTCTGGAACATCTTCAACGAGCGCCTGGAGCTGTGCCACAAGGCCCTGATGTGCCGCCACAACCGGCTCAAGGGCACCCTCTCCGACGCAGCCCCCATTTTGTGGCAATATGGCGCCCTGGCCCGGCTCCAGAAGGGCGAGCCCATCGACCGGCTTCTCTATGGCGGCTACTCCACCATCTCCCTGGGCTATGCCGGGCTGTATGAATGCGTCAAATACATGACCGGCCATTCCCATACCGATGCAGAGGCCACCCCCTTCGCTCTCCAGGTCATGCAGCACATGAACAACGCCTGCGCCAAGTGGAAGAAAGAGCACAACATCGACTTTAGCCTCTATGGCACCCCCCTGGAGTCCACCACCTACAAGTTTGCCAAGTGCCTGCAGCAGCGTTTTGGCAAAATTCCCGGCATCACTGACAAGAGCTACATCACCAACTCCTACCACGTCCACGTGTCCGAGCCCATCGATGCCTTCACCAAGCTGTCCTTCGAGGCCCAGTTCCAGCGCCTCAGCCCCGGCGGCGCCATCAGCTATGTGGAAGTCCCCAACATGCAGAGCAACATCGACGCCGTGCTGGAGGTCATGCAGTTCATTTACGACAACATCATGTACGCCGAGCTGAACACCAAGTCTGACTACTGCCAGGTCTGCGGCTATGACGGGGAAATCGAAATCCAGGAGGATCCAGACGGCAAGCTGGTCTGGACCTGCCCCCAGTGCGGCAACCGGGACCAGAGCAAAATGAACGTGGCCCGCCGCACCTGCGGTTATATCGGCACCCAATATTGGAACCAGGGCCGAACCCAGGAAATCCGGGACCGGGTCCTGCATCTGTAAATCATCTAAACAGCGCCCAGTCATTGTGAAAAATGGCTGGGCGCTCCGTTTCCCCCCCCCCTTGCCGCAGAGACGGACCTGTGTGTTTACCTGGGTATTACGAATTCGCCGAACATGGGTGGAAGCATGCAATGTTTCCGCCGGGCGGACACATGGGTCCGCCCCTACGGAGAAGGGGGAGGATGGTCAGAAATGATCCGACAATTTTTTGTATTTTTTCGCCCCTGTCAGGCAGAAAAGTGGTGTGTTTTACGGCAACACTGAAGAATCCATTCATACACCACGTCGGTACCTCGCCGTAGGGGCGGACCCATGTGTCCGCCCGTGGCAGGCATTGCAAATTCGCCGAAAATGAAAAAGAACTGCACAATATTTCGCTTACCACAGCACCTGACTGCAAAGCTTAGAGACCAGCCACTTTCGTGGCTGGTCTCTCTGCGTGAATTTGTATTCAGTTGCGCTCCCACTCTTTGATCTCCTTGGCCTTCTCGTACAGCCGGACATAGCTGCTGTAGCGGCTGGGCTGGAGCGCGCCATCCTTCAGCGCTTGGGTGACAGCGCATTCCGGCTCCTTCAGATGGGCGCAGTCGTGAAACCGGCAGCGGCCCAGATAGGGGGCAAAATCCGGAAACGCATATTGGAGATTCTCCTTCAAAATCAGCTCCATCTGGTCCGTGTCGAAGGAGGAAAATCCGGGGGTGTCTGCTACATAGGTATCTTCATCCAGGGCGTAGAGCTCTACATGCCGGGTGGTGTGCCGACCCCGTCCCAGTTTTTCTGAGACTGTACCGGTCTGGAGGCCCAGGCCCGGCAACAACCGGTTTAGCACGCTGCTCTTCCCCACCCCGGAGTTGCCCGTAAACGCGGTGAGCTTCCCGGTCAGGGCCGTCCGCAGATTCTCCACCCCAGCGCCGGTCTCTGCGCTGGTCCGGATCACCGGGAAGCCCGCCCGCTCATAGATTCGGCCCAGATCCTCCGCCGGGTCCAGATCCGTCTTGTTGAGACAGATGATCACAGGCACCTCCTGGCTGCCGGCAATGGCCGCCACCCGGTCAATGAGGAAGGGCTCTGTCACCGGATTCACGTTGGCGGCAAAGATCACCAGGGCGTCCAGATTGGCCACCGCCGGCCGCAGGAAATGGTTCTTCCTGGGCAGAATCCGCTCCACCATGCCCCGGCTGCCGGTGCGGGAGATCTCTGCCAGGTCCCCTGTGAGGGGGGCGAGGCCCTCCTTCCGGAAGTGGCCCCGGGCCCGGCAGGTCACCATCCCCGCCTCGGTCTGCACCTCATAAAATCCGCTGAGGGACTTCACAATTCTTCCAATCATCCATCCACCGTAAAGCGCAGGGTGATTTTCTCTCCGCTGGCGGCAGAGAAATCCACCTTGAAGCTGTCTACAAACTTTCCGTTGACATACACGTCAAAATACTCCGTCCCCTTGCCCTCCAGGCTCGTCGGCACCTCTGTGGTACCGGGTTCCACCGAGAGCGCCTCGGTGCAGGGGCTGTTGCCCTTGTAAATCTGGAGCTGATACCGCACGGCAATGTCGGCGGGCAGCACCAGGGTGACTGTCTTGGAGACCACCTGAGGCTCCGGCTCTGTGGGAGGCGCGGTGGTCTCCGCAGGTCCCTTGGAGACCTTCAGCTTGACCATGGTACCCTCCGGCACCTCCGTGCCCTTGGCCGGATCCTGCTCAATCACCTGGTCCTTGGGCTTGTCGCTCTCCACCAGGTCGTAGTCATACTTCAAATTCTTCCCGGTCAGCAGGGACACCGCCTTGCTGATATCCAGGCCCAGCACCTCAGGTACGGTGGTCATCACCACATCGCTTCCGGTGCTCACATAGAGGGTCACCGTTTGGCCCGCCGTCAGCGTCGCACCTTTTCTCGGCTCCGTGCGGATGACCTTACCCTCTTCCACCGTCTCGCTGGCTTCCTCCACCACCTGGATGTTCAGATTCATACCGGTCAGGTTCCGGAGCAGCGCCTCTGCATTGGTCTGGGGCTGGCCGGTGAGGTCGTCCATGGACGCCGTCTGCGGACCCTTGCTGATCCACAGCGTCACCGTCTGGCCCACCGTAAGGATCTCGTCTGCCTCGGGATCGGTCCGGGTCACCCGGCCGGCGGCAACGTCGCTGCTGAACTCCTCCTCCAGGACCACAGACAGCTTCAGATCTTTCAACCCATTGAGATACTCCTGGGCCTTCTCCTTGGTCCGGTTCACCAGATCTCCCATCTGCCCGGTCTGGGGACCGTTGCTGATGATCAGCTTCACCGTGGAGCCTTCTGCCACCTGGGTCCGGGCCACGGGATCCTGGGAGATGACCTCTCCGGCTTCATACTCATTGCTGTAGAGATAGTCGCCGTCAATCAGGCGCAGCTTGGGATATTTCTCCGGGTCAATCTCCTTAAAGACCTGGCCCACAAAACTGGGAACCTCCACCATGGCCGTGCCGCTACCCTTGGTAACCAAGACCACCAGCACCACCAGCGCAACCACCACCGCCACAGCGCCCACGCCGATGGCCACAAACAGCCCCTTATTCCGGCGGGCGGGCGCTTCCTCCTCTGGCTCTTCGTAGGTGCGGGGCCGCTCTGGCTCCGGATACTTGCGCTCCGGCTCCCTGGTTCTGGGCGGCTCCTGCCGGGGCC
>OGXT01002545.1_pt1 | contig 14253 bp, 7 predicted proteins | sample 1576361 | NCBI WGS metagenome assembly OGXT01 (sample SAMEA3541514, study PRJEB24748) | human gut metagenome | biome: human gut; feature: human-associated habitat; material: faeces | place: China | collected 2012 | reverse complement strand
TCTGAAAGTCTTACACTTATATCCCATTGATTTTCTGCATTTTCTTTGTTTTCTAATGTATCATATGTGTAGGTATGTGTTTGCCCATTTATTTCTAAGGTTACTTTGTCTACGTCTTTTTTAATGGCTAAGTCTGATTCTTCTCTTCTTTCTACACCTAGGTTTATGTAGTATGCATTTGGATATAGTATAGCTATTCCTGCTATTCCATTGCTGGCTAATAGTTTTGGTGTGTTTAACCATTTATATTGTTTGTCTATTAAAAATATTTCTGGTGTTGGGTACAAACCTGCTGCTCCATCTGCTGTAGTGTATGCGTCCATCATACAGTCTTCTACATATTGAGCCATTGATTCGTTTCCACCTATTAGGTTTCCAAATTCATCTATTACCCCTGCTGCTAATAGTTCTTCTTTTGTATATGATTTATTGTATCCTCTTACTCCTACTCCTTGGTATGTTCCGTCTTTTGTTTTATAGTTTGCCGGTGCTGAGCCTATTTGTTCAAATCTAATGTTGTATTCTTTTCTTTCTGAGGTTACATCTTTTGCATTTGAATTTGTTTGCCAATTGCTGCCTCCCCAAGTGCTTGAATCTTCTAAGTTTACTGGTTGATAGTATTGGCCATTATATGTGAATTTTACAGAGTATTGGTACATTGCATTTAGGTTTTTGAAGATGTATTCTCCATTTTCATCTGTTCTAGTGCTTGCAACTTCTCCTCCACCTGCTTGGTATAGTGTAACTAGCATATTTGGTATTCTTTTTTCGCTGGTTTCATAGGTTCCATTTGAAGTACTTTCTTTTCCTCCTTTGGCATCTTCCCATGCATAGCCACCTAGTTCCATTGAAAGGTCTATGTCTACATCTGTGCTTTCTATGTTATATGTTCTTTTTCCATTTTCTGCTATTGTTAAGGTTTGAGCACTTAAGCCTGCTTGTTCTGGCTCTTCTCCTTGCTGAATGTATGGTTGACAAAGTTGTAAATCTATAGTTGGTATGTCCACCGTTTCATTTTTATAATACGTTTTATTTTCATATCTATGCACGGGCTCATTATTCTCATCTCTTTTCACGACCCATTTTCCATCTTTTAGCTCCCATTCATAGTCTTCTGTTTTTACTCTTTCCGTATATGATACAATTTTCTCATATGTTCCATATATTTGTAATCCTCCTGATTCCATTATATATGGATAATCCACAATCCAACAATATCCATAATATTTATATATATCTGCCAATGTATCTAATTGTGTATAATCTATATTTGTTCCATTTATATATTCAAACTCTGCACTTAAATTTATCTTTTTCTCATAATTTATTTTTTTTGCATCAAATTTTATAAAAAACTTTTCACCTGCTTTTGGATAAGGTTTTTGCATTCCATTTGCACCTGGTACTTGTGTACCTTCTGATTCAAATATTATTTCAAAATCGTCGTGTGTTTCATCATATAAAAGTGCTCCATTATTTATACTTAAAGATTTTACATATGATATATCTTCTGCTGTATAGTCTGGGTAGTCTAAGGAAAATGGGCCTACTATATAGCTTTGATTTTTTCTATCTGCTATTACTTGTGCTAAACTTGAATCTATAGATGCACTAAAGTCTTGTTGCACAAATTCTGCATATTTTTGTGCATTTTCATATAAGGTTCTTCCATTTGCTGTTCCTTTTTCACCTGGGTTTTGTCCTAAAGATAACCAATATGCTGTTTGCATATCGTTTAGGCTATATTTTTTGCCATATTCTGAAGTTTCACCATATGCATTTTCTAAAGAAGTTAATATATATGCTTTTTCATCATTAGAGTATGAGCCTATTCCTGTTTTTGTATATTTATCGTCTGCACCTTGAGCAGTTTCTAACACTACAAACTCAGGGCCATCAGTTGCTGTTATTCCTTTTTCAGTATAACCTCCATGGTCTACATCTGAACTATATTTACTTGGCCATACACTTTTAGATAATTTTTCAAATAATTCTTTTAAATTATCCATACTTTCGACTTGTGCCATTGCCGCACTTTGGTTGTCACCTCTATTCATATCATAGACACCTGATAAGTACAATATTCTTTTTAATTCTTCTGGATAACTATCCCATATATCCCATATTATATAATATCCTATTGCATCTTCTCCTCCTGGTGCATCAAAATTTACTGTTACATCTACTTTTGTTGGCTCACTAGTGTTACTTGTCTTATCTCCTACATGTCTTCTTACTGTGGATTCTATTTTTTGCACATATTCATTATATACTGCCATTATAACATCATATGTAGTCTTTGCCTTTGTTCCCGTTACACTCAAATTTACCCCTTGTATTACTGTATTTCCGTGGTACTAAAAAGTGTTTTTCTGGGTCATAGTGACCATATCTTACATATGAGCCATGTTCTGCACAATATACTACCTCTCCATTTGCTGTAGCTTCCCAAGAGCCTTGCCTTGTCCAACTGTTCCTTGCACTTGGAAGTGTTACTGTTCTTTTTTCACTTCCATAATATTGTGGGAACATACCTGTTGAACCTGAAATATTTCTTGCTGGCATTTTTGCCTCACTTGAACCCCATCTTTTATACACTTCATTATTTGTTTCTATTACATCATCTGCTAATGATGTATATTTTATTGAATAGATAGACAATATGATTGCCATCAATATCAATATTTTCTTTAAAATTTTATTTTCCTTTAGTTTTTTCATATTATCTATCTCCTAACTTTATTTTATAACCCTTTTATTTACAATGTATGCTCCTATGCATACTCCTGCAAGTACTATTGTTGCTACTATAATTGCTGTTATTATAATTACTTCCCCTGTTTTTACTGTAATTAATACATCTGCATATGAAATGTCGTCTTCACTGCTTACTTTGTTGCCAGTTACAGAATCTATATCTTCTATTCCTTTTTCGTTATATGCCTCATATATTTCGGCTGTGTTGTTGTATACTCCTAAATTGTTTTGCGTCATTTTCTTGGTTAATAGAAGTGTTACTTCTTTGCTTTCTCCCGGATTTATTAGTGTGTTTGCTAAACTTGAATTGTATAAGTTTCCATCTCCATTTGTGTACCAAGTGCTATTTAGTTCTGAATTGAATTTCATTTCACTTGGCATGTAGTCTACTATTTTCTTTACATAGCCTGGTATTGCACCTTCGTTTGTTACTTTTATTTTGTATTCTACTATTATGCTTGTATTTTCTATATTTTTTCCTACTAACTCTTTTTTAGCAAGTTTTGCGTCTTTGTATTCATATACGCTGGTTTCGTTTCCTGTTTGTACTGTTATTTTTGTTACTGTTTTGTCTAGTTTTAAATCAAATTTTGGATTTTCTACTAATCCTAAGTCTATGTTATATATGTTATTTTCTGCTACATTTATTTCTTCTGTTATTGCAGCTAGCCTTGTTACTCCATTTAGTGTAATTTTTGTGTCTATTCCATCTGAATTTAAGCTTTCGTCTACTCCTTGTTTTTGGTAAGCAGTTGCACTATAGTTTGCTGTATTATATAAGAAGATTACTGTATATTTTCCTTTTGGAATTTTTGTAAAGCTATAGTTTCCTTCACTACTTGTTACTGTTTTTAGTATGTTGTTTTCTTCGTCTTTTGCTAATTCTCCTGTTTGATTGTTAAATAGTAAAACTTCCACATCTCCTAGCTTGCTTTCGTTTTCATCTTTTATTCCGTCTTTGTTTTCATCTTTCCATACTTGTCCCATTATTCTTTTAGTTTGACCATTTTCTCCTCCATCATCTATGTTGCTGTAGTCAAATTTTTCTATAAGATGTGTGTATGTGTTAGATTCTATTTTGCCTATTTCTTCTGCCTCTAGTGTTAGTTTATTTGAAACTTTTTTGCTTTCATCTAGTGGCTTTGCTGCTACGTTTACTTCTAAAGTTATAGTTTCTTTTCCACTAATGCTTGTATTTATGCTATTTTTGTATGAACTTTGAGTTTCCCCATTTGCTCTTTTTAGTAAAATACTGTTTAGTGTAAGTTCTTCTGGCAATATGTCTGTTAATTTTACATTATACATATCTATGCTTGATAAGTTTTGTATTGTAAATATGTATTTTAGGTCCTCATATGCTGTTATGCTTGCGTTTTGTGGTATGTTTGAAGTTTGTATTATTTTGAAGCCTATTTTGCTTATTTGTATTTCTTCTGTTTCTACTTCTTGTTTTCTTGCATTTTTGCCTGATATGCTTACATTAAGTTTTACGGTTTTGTCATATTCGTTTTGCTCTAAGTTTGAGGTTTTTACACTTAGGTTTATTAGTTTTTTGTTTCTTCCGCTTACTGTTCCTAGTTCAATTGTTAGCTTTCTTGTATTTTTGTTATAACTATATATTACATTGTTTGTTATGTCTGTTTTTGCTTTGTTTATTTGGTCTTCTATTTTTACGCTTTCATATTCTATTCCTTCTGGAATTTGTATTTCTAGTACTGTTTCTTCTCTTTCTTCTTGTGTGCTAGATGACATTACTTCCATATAATATGAAAAACTTTCTCCTTCTTTTAGTGTTTCTCTGTCTTTTAGAACTGTTGGTGTTACTATGTAATATGTTTTTGCTATTATATTTTTTACTGTATTTGTTTCTGTTTGTTTTGGAACACTATCTGTTTTTACTGTAAATTTGATTTCTACATTTTGTTTGTCTTCTATGATAGTTGTTACTTTCATTAGTATTTTCTTTTCTACTTTTCCGCCTTCAGGTATGTTTCCTATATTTAAGTTTATTTCTTTTCCTTCTGTTGCTGTTGTTTTGTAGCCTGTGTTTGTGCTTTCGTCTTCTACTATATAGTTTAAACCTGTTGGAACTGTAGTAGTTGCTATTACATTTTCTGCTACCTCTGTTCCTGTGTTTTCTACAGTTAATGCATATTCTATTATTTTGCCTGTTATTATTTCTTCTGCCTCTGGTTTATTTGACTCTAGGCTTGCTTTTAAGATAACTCCTTTTCCTGTAATTATTCCTATGGTTGCTGAAACTGTTTTATCTTGAATTGTACCTGTTTCTAGGTTGTTATTAAAATATACTGTGTAATTTTCATTTGCTGTTTGGTTGTAGTCTAAGTTTGCTGGCAATTGTGCTTCATATGTAAAGTCTATTGCTTCTGCTGTGTTCATTTGGTAGTCTTTTAATACTATTAAATATGATTTTACTTTGCTTAGGTCTGCTGGTGTTTTTGTCCAACCATTTGCTTGTTTACTTAAATCTTTATCTGCATTTGCATTTTCTGTGTAGTATATTTCTACTTTGCTATTATCTTTGCTGCTTACTGTTATTCCACTTGTAAGTGGCATTTCTATATTTGAACCTAATTCAGTATTTTCTTTTGATGCTATTCTTCCTAATATACTTATTCCATCTATTGTATTGTTGTAGTTATTTATTACTGTCATTTCATATTTTACGTTTCTTGCTGCTGACATGGTTTCTACTGTTACTGTTTTTCCTTCTCCACTTATTGCTGTTATTTTTTCTGCATTTTCTTTATAGTTGCTTATTGTACTTGTGGTTACTACTCCTGTTGGAGCTACAAAGTTTATAGAGGTTTCTACTTTATTTGTTTCTGCTGTACTTTCGTTGGTGTATTCCATTTCTATTTTTTCTTGTTTGTTAGCTGTTAATTTATTTACTGTTAAATCTGCTGTTACTACTACGTTTACACCTTTTGATACTGCTCCTAAGTTATAGTTAGTTTGCATTCCTTCTAGTTCTATTTTTATTATTTTGCTGCCTTGTTCTTCTTCTACTTTGCTATTTTTTAATGTTAGTTTTGAGCCTTCGGTTTCAAATAGTACTTCTACATTTTTTATATTTATTTCTTCTATTTCTTTTGGTAGTTTTATTTTTAATGTTGGATTTTTGTATAAGTTACATTCTAATGTATTTGTTTCTAGTATTCCTGTTATTTTTACATTTTCGTTTGTTACTATTGTTGATAATTGGCTTGGCTCCATTTCTATTTGTGCTTTTGATGTTGGTTCTATTAGAGTTATTTCTTTTGCTATACTTCCTTGTGATACTGTTGCTTCTCCTTTTAGTCCTTGTGCTTCTACACTTGTTTCTATTTTTGTAAAGTTTTTTGCTTGTGCTTTGCTATATGTAATTTCTCCTATTTGTTTTGTTACTTCTATTTCTAGCTTTCCTTCGGTTTTAGGTGTGCTTGTTTCTATTTTTATGCTTCCTAATTTTGAACCTGCTATGTTTACTATATAATTTCCGTTTTCATCTACATTCGCGTTTTTGTTTATTGTTCCTATTAATGTTGCTTCATTATATATTTTTATTGTTCCTTCGCTACCTAATATTTTTTCGAAGTTTGTTTTTGCTATTTTTATTTCTTTTATTATTCCTTGTGTTTCTACTTTGCTTCCGTCTTGTGCTACAAAGTTATCTTTGTTTACTTGCATTTGTAATTTATCTACTACTTGTGTTTCTCCTACTTTTAGTATGCTTGCATTTGCTACTATTTTTTGTGTATAGTCTGTTTCTTTTTTGTCTGTGGTTTCGTAGTTTGCATACATTTGTCCTTTACTAATACTGTCGTTTTGGTTTTTTATTTCAAAATCTACTAAATTTCCTACTTGCTCTTTTAAAGTTACTTGAGCAGATTTTCTTCTTGTAGCTTTTGTAATGCTTGCTTCGTACAATGAAATTTGGCTACTTATTTCTACTGGAACATTAATAGCTTCTGTAACTTCTTGCTTGTAAATAAGTGTTACTACAAATTCGTCTTTTACTCCTTTTTTCCAGCTTACTTCGCCATTCGCATTTGCATCATTTGAAACTGTAATTGTTAGTTTACCTGTGCTTTTATCGTAATTGTAATTTGAAGCAGTAAAACTTTTTGCTGAATTTTCTCCATTTGTTGCTTCAGTATTTACACCATACACTTTTACTTCTTCTGGTGCTTGTCCATTTATATTTGGAATTGTAAGTTCTACTTTATCTTCTTTTACTGGTAATGTATTGTCTTTTAAATATGACTCTATATTCATTTGTAAAATTGTTTCTTTTTGGCCATTAACTACTATAGGCATAAATTTTAAAATACTAGCATTTAACTCAGCATATTTTTTTGCTGTCCATGCTAAATTAACAGTAACATCCTTTTTAGCTTGTTTTTCATTTCCGTTACCATCTACATATGTTCCTGTGAATTTTACAGTATTTTCCTTGTATATTTCAGATAATGAAATTGTGTTATTTGTTTCTTTCATTTCTATTGGAATTGCTAATTCTACTGTATTTCCATTTAATATTTGGTTAAAATATATTTTATTATTTTCTATTTTTGATATTTCTTTTGCAGTAAATCCTTCTGTTACTTTAAAGTTTGGATTATTTAAATCTACTACAATATTTTTTAAATATCCTGTGTTACTTACTTTTATTTTTGTATATAGGTAATTTTCTTCACCTATATTTTTTATTGATGCATATGTTTTATTTTCGTTTTCTTTAAAATATACATCAAATTCGACATTTGCTTGGTTTGTAGCTGTTTGGCTACTTGCAAATGCCTCTCCAATAATACTTAAATAACTAAACATTATTATAAAAGTTAATATTCCTGCTAGCCATCTTGTTTTTTGTTTGTACATAGAATTTTCCTCCTAAATTTATATTATTTTTAATATAATTTATACATAATTATAAGTCATATCTTATTATACTCCATTTTTGTGTAGTTTTCAATGTTTTTTCGAAGTTTTTTAAACTTTTTATGTATATTATTTCTCTCTTTTGCTTACATTTATTGGCAAATTTCTACTTTTTTTGCCGCTGAGCTTCCTATTTTGACACATATAGATATTTTTTTCAATACCCATTTTTTATTTTTGCTATCTTTTTATTTATTTTTTCTTTACGGATTTACATACTTTTTACTAAAATATTAAATTTTTATTACAATTTTGGTTTATTATTTTAGTAGAAATTTTTATAAAGTTTATGTGGAATATTGTCGAATTTTGTTATATTCTAGTAAGGTTAAAAAAACTATACTAAAATACAGCAAAAAGTTGCCATTAATATAGCAACTTTTTTATAACGTTTATTTTTTATCTTTTTCTTCTATCTCTTTTATTTTCTTTATTTCTTCTAGGTCTAATTTTGTAGCAGTTTGTACTTGTTCAATTGTCATTCCCATCTTTAGTAATTCTTTTGCTACGTCTTTTCTTCCGTTTTTTTATTCCTTCTCTTGTGGCATAATTAATTCCGCTTATTCTATCCATTTCCCATTTTTCCCTTAAATCTGCTAATCTTCTTAATTCTGCTTCTCCTGTTAAATATTTCATTTGAATTCTTGCTTTTACTTGTATTTCATTTTTCTCTTCTGCCATTTTTAAAGCCTCCTTATAATAAGGTTCTATCCTTTCTTAATTATACTAAATTCGTTTGCTTTTAACAATACTTTTTAGTAAATATTTATCCTTTCATTCCAGATAAGATTACAACTGCTGTTAAAAAGTTACCAAAAGGGACAGATTAACCAAAAGGAAACGTCCCCATTGCGTCCTAATCTTTTAATTAATATTTTTCTAACATTTTTGATAAACCTTTAGCAAATATTTCTTTAAAGTTTTCATCACTTTCAAGTTTACCTTTTACAATTCCACCATACATATCTTGTTCAGGTCCTTGTATTTCTATTAATTTAATAAATTCTTCTACTTCTTGTACTTCATTTTCTGAATTTTGATATTCTATTTCTACAAAATTTCCAAGTATATCAAATTCATCAATAAATATTTTTAAATTTTTATATTTTCTAATTTCTCTTGTTCTTTTTAAATATAAGTATGGTTCCATTCCAATTAATTTTAAATAGTTAACTCCATCTGTAATTTTTTCTAATTTTATAGATTGTTCCATACATTCATTTTTATTTGTATATTTTTTTACTTCAAGAGTCTTATTTTCTCCTTTTTGTCTTATTCTACAAATAAAACCATATTTTGAATATGAATTAAATCCATCATACCCACATGTTATGTCCAACATTTCCATTCTTTCTTTATATGGAGTTGTATTTTTTATAATTTTTTCAATTTGTTCTTTGCTAATTAAATATCTTACTTCTTTTTCTTTTTCCAACTTTCTTAACACCACCTATATAAAATTGCTATATTTATGATACCACTTTTTTCTCAAATAGGCAATCTTTTCTAAGTTTCTCGAAAGATTCTTTCAAATTACTTTTTGCCCTATTCACAAATAACTAACTGCTGTTAAAAAGTTACCAAAAGGGACAGATTAACCAAAAGGAAACGTCCCCAATGGAGCAAAAGGGACAGATGACGCAAAAGGAAACGTCCCTTTTGCGTCATCTGTTTTTTTAGCCGATTAGTTTTAGATGTGCATCAAGTGTCATTTTTTCGCCTTTGAAGGTTATGTCTATGCAGGTAGGAGAAACGTATCCGCCTCTTCTTATGACGCTTGGTACTTTTCTTAAAAGTGTAATTCCGTCTACTGTGCTTACATCGTCGAAAAGCAAGTAGTTTGTGACTTCTCCATCATTTTCTGGTATATATACCGCTAAGGTATCGTCGTCTGCAAATTCTACTTCTTGGAATTCTTCCAGAATGATTTTTTTGTTAGTTGTATCGTTAAATACTACTAACTTCGGTTCTGTAATTATTCCGTCGAAGGTTTTTATCCAGTCGACCCCAGAGAGTGTAGATTCCATATCTATTCCAGCATATGGGTCTGTTTGTGTTTCTTCTGTAGTTTCAGGTTCTGCCTCTTCCGTTTCTTCGTTGCTACTTACAAGGCTTTCTGTTTCTGAAATCACTGTTTCCGTAGCTTCGGTGCTTTCCTCTACGATTGCTACTTCTGTTTCATCAATAGCATTTTCGCTAGATGCGCACGAGCAAAATAATAAGGTACTTGCTCCTGCTAAAGCACACACTACTGCACTAATCCGCTTTCTTTTCATACAAAAACCTCCCTTAAATTATTAAGTGTTGTTGGTTACATAGGTATATTACCTATATTTAGGCATATTACCATCTGCTATTTCTTTTGTCAATATTTACTGCCTATTTTCGGCAAAAAACTACAGGAAATACAAATCCTGTAGTTTTTGTTGCAAACATCACTTGAAAATTAATGTGGCATGAATTTCGATATCTTCGCCATGGACGCTGTTGGTCTGGCTGACTTCAAGGCTTCCTTTTTCCTTTGTCATATTAAGTGGTTCTGAATAGTACGTACTCATTTCATCACTATCCACCTTTGTAAAGGAATTACCTCCCTCAAACATACCAGTGTAGATATCTGCTCCAGCCGGATAGTATGTGGTAATTACATCTCCGTCTTTGAATTCAACTTCCTGTCCATCTTCTATAATTACCTTTTTATTAGTAGTATCGTTAAATACCACAAACTTAGGCTCTGTAATAATGCCGTCAAAGGTTTTCATCCACTCTTTTCCCGGCAGCGTAGAATTCATATCAATTCCTTCGTACACCACCTGATTTACTGCCGCTTCTGTAGTTGTTTCTTCTACTACAGTTTCTACAGCTGCCTCTGTAGTTGTTTCTTCGCTAGCAAAAGTTGTAATAACTTCAGTTTGCTGTTCTTCCTGAGCAACTGTATTTGCTACCTCCTGTGGAGTAACCGCTTTTAATTCTCCACAAGCCGCAGAATTTGCAATAATGCACATTACTGCTACTGCCGTTATTAAATTGTTCCGTTTGCACATCTTCATAATACATCCTCCTTATTAAATAAGTATGAATTATTAGTTACTTTTGGAAGTATTCCTCCCTATGTTTTACATAATAGCATCTTTATTTGTGTTTGTCAACATAAAATCAAGAAAGTATTATCCTTATTTCCTTCAAATTACTTTTTGCCATATTCGCAAATAACTAACTGCTGTTAAAAAGTTACCAAAATGGTCAGATTGACCAAACGGAAACGTCCACATTGCGTCAAAAGAGGAGGTCTACATTTTAGACCTCCTCTTTTGTAGGTTTTAGCCAATCAGCTTCAAGTTTGCGTTCAGGATTCTTTCTTCGCCCTCAAATGTAATGTTTATACACATAGGACAAACATAGCCATCCCTCTTTATAACCTCCGGCATTTTCCTAAACATTGTTACACATTCACTGTAACTTACCTCTTCGAAAAGTAAGTATCTGGTGACTTCCCCGTCATTTTGCGGCATATAGACAGCCAATGTATCGTCATCGGCAAATTCCACTTCCTGGTTGTTTTCCAGAATGACTTTTTTGTTAGTCGTATCGTTAAATACAACCAACTTAGGCTGGTCAATGATATTATTGAAGCCTAAAATCCACTCTGCACCAGGCAGTGTAGAATTCATGTCAATTCCTGCGTACGGGTCTGTTTCGGTTTCTTCTTCAGAAGCCTGTGTTAATGTTTCGGTTGTTTCAAGCCCCTCTTCAGTAGATTCTTCTGCTGTGTCCAAAAAGCTTTCGCTCTCAAGACTTTCAGTTGCTTCTACCACAGTCACTGTTTCGGGCGTTTCACTCATTGTGATGTCGCCTACATTTTCGCCTGCATGACAGGCACATAACAGTAACAGGCTCATTCCTGCCATTGCGCAAATTAAATTGCTAGTCCGCATCCTTTTCATAAAACCCCTCCTTAAATATTAAGCGTGAGTTATTAGTTGCTTCTTGGAGTTTGTTCTCCCTATATTTTACATAATAGCATTTTTATTTGTGTTTGTCAACATAAAAGGTGATAATTTTACCTAAAATTACCACCTTTTTATACTTTTTTGTAATATTATTTATTTATAACTCTTTTTCTGATAAATATTATTGCTAATATTACTAAACCTAATGTACCACTTATTATTAAACCTATTGCTATATAGTTTTGTATATTTCCAAATGGAGGTAATATTTTTATTACTTCTGCTTTGTCTGAATCTAGTTCTTGTGGTAATTTGCTTGGGTCTTGATTTCCTACTACTGAGTATTCATTTCTTCTTCCCACTGTGTTGCTAGTTTTTACTATTTCTACTACATTTGAGTAAGTTAAGTCGTCTTCTTTGTTTTCACTTGTAATTAATTGTGTTAATACTAGTGGCACTTCTACTGAACTTTCTTCTTTACTAGCTATTACTGGAACTAATTCTTTTCCTAATGCTCCTGTTTGAATAACTGTATTGTATTTTTCTACTTCTTTTCTTAAGTTGTTGTTTACTAATGTTGTGTACATATTTTTAGTATTTAATTCGTCTTTTTGTATTACAGACCAATTACTATTTTCTTCTGCATTAAATTGTAAGTTGTTTGGTACATAGTCTATTACTTGGTCGGCTTTTGTTTTTACTATTGTACTTGTATCTTTTACTTTTCCTGTGTAATAGAAGCAATCGTCTTTGTAGTCTACTTCGCCAATGTTTGTTACTGTAAGTTTATAGGTAATTCTTATTGTAGCTCCATGCATTAGTTCTTCGTCCATGCTTAATTGTATTAAACCTATTTTATTTTTGTTTAATTCTCTTATGTTTGCTAGGTTTGTGAATTTTTTATCGTCTAATCTATGTGTTTTAGAATCATAACCTGTTTTATATGTTTCGTGTTTTCTCCACAATACATTTTGCGTTGTATTTTTTGCATCAAATAATACTGAACTATCTGCTAATGTAAGTTTTACATTTGTTACTTCTTTGTTTATTGCAAGTCCTGCTTTTGGTCTTTCTTCTAGTCCTAAGTCTACATTTGTAATTTGATAGGTATTGTCTTTTTTGTTTCCGTCACTTCCTGATTGGTTGTATTCTAATTCTATTACCATTAAACCTGTTTCTGCTGTCATGTTTGTTTTTTCTATTAAGTCTTTTACTAATGTATTTCTGTCGTTCATTACATTGTAGTCTACTTTATGTGATGCTAATACTTCTGCAATATAGTTTGTTACACTATTGCTTGAATAGTCTATTACTTGGCTTCTACGTGACCATATGTCTTTTGCATCTGATACATTTTTTAGCTTGTCTGATTCTGCTATATTGTAATAATATCCATTTTGTTTTGTTACATCTAAGTTATTGTTTGCATCTACTGTTGGAACGCTTACTCTTTCGTTATGGTCTGAAGTTTCTTTGTCATATGCACTAACTTCTGTAAGTACATTTCCTAATACTTCTTCACCTACATTCCAAGTAGATTTTTCTCTCCATATGTATTTGCCTTTTTGCTCTACGCCTGCTTGATAAGTTGTAGATTTATAGTCTTGTCCATTATATGATTTTGCATTTAATCCGCCTAATGAACTTGGTAATACTGTTTTTACTGTATCTCCGTAAATAAATCTTACTACATATTTTCCTGGCATAAATGATTTAAAGGCATATTGTCCGTCATGTTCTGCTGTAAATTTGTAGTCTGGTATTAAATTTTTGTAGTTTATTATTGGTGTTTCTGTTTCTTTTGTTCCAGAACCTGTTCCTGCGCCTGCCCCTAAACCTTTTTTCTTTTGTTCCTCTGTTAATTGTTGATATTCTTCTAAGGTATGGCCTTTGCTACCAAATTCTCTCCATACATATTCTTTGCCATTTTTCATTATTTCTACTAATTGTACTGTTACACCATTTATTAGTGTTTCATCATCTGTTTTTTGTCCATCTCCTATTGAGGTTAATTCTAAGGTTTGATTTCTTTCGTCTTCCCATACTGTTCCTGAAATTACTCTTGTTTTGTCATCTTCCCTATATAAAATTATTCTCATGTTTGGTGCCTTGTCTGTGTCATCTTCAAAGTTTTCGTAGGTTATGTTTCCGTCTTTTGGCACATCTGTAGGTTTTAAGTTTCCTGGGTTTGAATCTCTATCTATTATTCCTGCCGCTTCTAAACTTACATCTCCTATATTTGGTACTGTTGTTCCTGGTGCATATCTTGTAGAATATCCATTTATTTCTACTATATTTTCTTTTCCTACACCTATTGGAGCTCCTGTTTCTACTACTTCGTCTAAGCGTACCCAGTCTTCTCCGTCTGCAGCATCTTTTTTTACTTTGAAAGTTAAATATACATATGCTGTTTGGCCTGCTGTTAGATATTTGTCGTCTAGTCCTGTTACATATAGGTTGTCGTATCCTTCTATTTCAGTTTTTGTACTACTTGATATTTGTTCATACCTACTTGTTTGGCTTGCTTTTGCTGCATATTTCCCTTTATTTTCTCCACGTTTTATTTCTATATATGAACGACTATCTACGTATTCTAAGTCTT
>OGXT01002538.1_pt1 | contig 14275 bp, 16 predicted proteins | sample 1576361 | NCBI WGS metagenome assembly OGXT01 (sample SAMEA3541514, study PRJEB24748) | human gut metagenome | biome: human gut; feature: human-associated habitat; material: faeces | place: China | collected 2012 | reverse complement strand
CGTCAGGCCCGCGAGCTGGTGGACAGCATCACCAGCGCCGGTTCCGTTTTCCTTGGCGACTGGTCACCGGAATCCGCGGGCGACTACGCCTCGGGCACCAACCACGTCCTGCCGACCTATGGTTACACCGCCACCTGCTCAAGCCTCGGCCTGGCCGACTTCCAGAAGCGGATGACCGTGCAGGAGCTGTCGTGCGACGGCTTTGCCGCCCTCGCCTCAACGATTGAGATCCTGGCCGCCGCCGAGCGCCTTGACGCCCACAAAAACGCCGTAACGCTGCGCGTTGCCGCCCTGAAGGAGCAAGCATGAGCATTGAAGATTTAGCCCGCGCCAACGTCCGCGCGCTGACCCCGTATCAATCCGCTCGCCGGCTGGGCGGCAAAGGCGACGTCTGGCTCAACGCCAACGAATTCCCTACCGCCGTGGCCTTCCAGCTTACCGAACAGACGCTGAACCGCTATCCGGAGCCGCAGCCGAAGGCCGTGATTGAGAGCTACGCCCGCTACGCCGAGGTCAAACCGGAGCAGGTGCTGGTCAGCCGCGGCGCCGACGAAGGCATCGAGCTGCTGATCCGCGCCTTCTGTGAGCCCGGCGAAGACGCGGTGCTCTACTGCCCGCCGACCTACGGCATGTACAGCGTCAGCGCCGAGACCATCGGCGTCGAGTGCCGCACCGTGCCGACGCTGGCCAGCTGGCAGCTCGACCTGCCGGGCATCGAAGCGCGGCTGGACGGCGTGAAGGTGGTGTTTGTCTGCAGCCCGAACAACCCGACCGGGCAGATTATCGACCCGCAGTCGATGCGCGACCTGCTGGAGATGACCCGCGGCAAAGCCATCGTGGTGGCCGACGAAGCCTATATTGAATTCTGCCCGCAGGCGACGCTCGCCGGCTGGCTCAGCGACTATCCGCACCTGGTGGTGCTGCGCACGCTGTCCAAAGCCTTCGCCCTCGCCGGCCTGCGCTGCGGCTTCACCCTCGCCAACGCCGAGGTGATTAACGTGCTGCTGAAAGTGATCGCCCCGTACCCGCTCTCCACGCCGGTGGCCGATATCGCCGCCCAGGCCCTGAGCGCGGAGGGGATCGCCGCGATGCGCCAGCGCGTGGCGCAGATCCTTGACGAGCGCCGCTACCTGGTGGAACAGCTGCGCGGCATCGCCTGCGTGGAGCAGGTCTTCGATTCCGAGACCAACTATGTGCTGGCGCGGATAACTGCCTCCAGCGCAGTGTTTAAATCTTTGTGGGATCAGGGCATTATCTTACGTGACCAGAATAAACAACCTTCATTGAGCGGCTGTTTGCGTATCACTATCGGTACCCGTGCCGAGAGCCAGCGCGTGATTGACGCCTTGACTGCGGAGAATGTATGACCCAGAAGTATCTCTTTATTGACCGTGACGGCACCCTGATTTCCGAACCGCCGGAGGATTTCCAGGTGGACCGGTTCGACAAGCTGGCGTTTGAGCCGCAGGTGATCCCAGCGCTGCTGAAGCTGCAGCAGGAAGGCTATAAGCTGGTGATGATCACCAATCAGGATGGCCTGGGAACCGACAGTCTGCCGCAGGAGGCGTTTGATGGCCCGCACAACCTGATGATGCAGATCTTCGCCTCGCAGGGCGTTAACTTTGAAGAGGTGCTGATTTGTCCGCACTTCCCGGGCGACAACTGCGCCTGCCGCAAGCCAAAAACGCAGCTGGTGCTGCCGTGGCTGGAAGAGGGCGTGCTGGATAAAGCCCACAGCTATGTGATTGGCGACCGGGCCACCGACCTTGAGCTGGCGGATAACATGGGAATTACCGGTCTGCGCTATGACCGCGAGAAGCTCGACTGGCCGACCATCTGCGAGCAGCTGACCCGCCGCGACCGCTATGCCCACGTCGAGCGCATCACCAAAGAGACCCAGGTGGATGTGAAAGTGTGGCTGGACCGCGAAGGCGGCAGCAAGATCCACACCGGCGTCGGCTTTTTTGACCATATGCTCGACCAAATCGCCACCCACGGCGGCTTCCGCATGGAGGTTAACGTCGGCGGCGATCTGTACATCGACGATCACCACACGGTGGAAGATACCGGCCTGGCCCTCGGCGAAGCCCTGAAGCTGGCCCTTGGCGACAAGCGCGGCATCAATCGCTTCGGCTTCGTGCTGCCGATGGACGAGTGTCTTGCCCGCTGCGCGCTGGATATCTCCGGCCGTCCGCACCTGGAGTATAAGGCGGACTTCACCTATCAGCGCGTCGGCGATCTGAGCACCGAGATGGTGGAACACTTCTTCCGCTCGCTCTCCTACACCATGGCGGTGACCCTGCACCTGAAAACCAAGGGCAAGAACGATCACCACCGCGTGGAGAGCCTGTTCAAAGCCTTTGGCCGTACGCTGCGCCAGGCGATCCGCGTCCAGGGCGATGCCCTGCCGTCTTCCAAAGGGGTGCTGTAATGAATGTGGTGATCCTTGATACCGGCTGCGCCAACCTCAATTCGGTGAAATCGGCGATTGGCCGCCACGGCTATGAGCCAGTGGTCAGCCGCGATCCGGAAGTGGTATTGCGTGCCGATAAACTGTTTCTTCCCGGCGTCGGCACCGCCCAGGCGGCGATGGATCAGCTGCGCGACCGCGAGCTGATCGACCTGATCAAAGCCTGTACTCAGCCGGTGCTGGGGATTTGCCTGGGCATGCAGCTGCTCGGCAAGCGCAGCGAGGAGAACAACGGCGTCGATCTGCTGGGCATTATCGAAGAAGCGGTGCCGAAGATGACCGACCACGGTCTGCCATTGCCGCACATGGGCTGGAACCGGGTGTATGCCAAAGCTGGCGATCGGCTGTTCCGCGGCATTGAAGAAGGCGCGTATTTCTACTTCGTGCACAGCTACGCCATGCCGGTCAACCCGTACACCATCGCCCAGTGCAATTACGGCGAGGCGTTCACCGCCGCGGTGCAGAAAGATAACTTCTATGGCGTGCAGTTTCACCCGGAGCGCTCCGGGAGCGCCGGGGCGCAGCTGCTGAAAAACTTCCTGGAGATGTGATGATTATTCCTGCTTTAGATTTAATCGACGGCACCGTCGTTCGTCTCCATCAGGGCGATTACGGCCAGCAGCGCGACTATGGCAGCGATCCGCTGCCGCGCCTGCAGGCCTATGCCGCTCAGGGGGCGGAAGTCCTGCACCTGGTCGACCTGACCGGGGCGAAGGATCCGGCGAAGCGCCAGATCCCGCTGCTGAAATCGCTGGTCGCCGGGGTTGACGTCCCGGTGCAGGTCGGCGGCGGCGTGCGGACCGAAACGGATGTCGCGGCCCTGCTTGAGGCCGGCGTCGCCCGTGTGGTGGTCGGCTCCACCGCGGTGAAATCCCCGGAGGAAGTGAAAGGCTGGTTCAAACGCTTTGGCCCAGAACGGCTGGTGCGTATCGACGCCGACGGCAATAAGCAGGTGGCGGTCAGCGGCTGGCAGGAAAACTCCGGCGTGACGCTGGAGGAGCTGGTGGAAAGTTATCTGCCGGTCGGCCTGCAGCACGTGCTGTGCACCGATATCTCCCGCGACGGCACGCTGGCAGGCTCTAACGTCTCGCTGTACGAGGAAGTCTGCGCCCGCTACCCGCAGGTGGCGTTTCAGTCATCCGGCGGCATCGGCGATCTCAATGATATTGCCGCCCTGCGCGGCACCGGGGTGCGCGGCGTGATTGTCGGTCGCGCGCTGCTGGAAGGTAAATTCAACGTAACGGAGGCCATTCAATGCTGGCAAAACGGATAATCCCCTGCCTCGACGTCCGCGACGGCCAGGTAGTGAAAGGCGTGCAGTTCCGTAATCACGAGATCATTGGCGACATCGTCCCGCTGGCCAAGCGCTATGCCGACGAAGGGGCCGACGAACTGGTGTTCTATGATATCACCGCCTCCAGCGACGGTCGGGTGGTCGACAAGAGCTGGGTGTCGCGCGTGGCGGAAGTAATCGATATTCCTTTCTGCGTGGCGGGCGGGATCAAGTCGCTGGAAGACGCGGCGCAGATCCTCTCCTTCGGCGCCGATAAGATCTCGATTAACTCCCCTGCTCTCGCCGACCCGACGCTGATCACCCGCCTTGCCGACCGCTTTGGCGTGCAGTGTATCGTGGTGGGGATTGATACCTGGTTTGACGCAGAGACCGGCAAGTATCACGTCAACCAGTATACCGGCGATGAGAGCCGCACCCGGGTGACGCAGTGGGAAACCCTTGACTGGGTGGAGGAAGTGCAGAAGCGCGGCGCAGGCGAGATCGTTCTCAATATGATGAACCAGGACGGGGTGCGCAACGGTTACGACCTGCAGCAGCTGGCGAAGGTTCGCGCGGTGTGTCATGTGCCGCTGATCGCCTCCGGCGGCGCGGGCACTATGGAACACTTCCTCGAAGCCTTCCGCGACGCCGACGTTGACGGCGCGCTGGCGGCCTCGGTATTCCACAAACAGATTATTAATATTGGCGAACTGAAAGCGTACCTGGCGGCACAGGGCGTGGAGATAAGGGTATGTTGACTGAACAGCTGGACTGGGAAAAAACGGACGGCATGATGCCGGCCATCGTGCAGCACGCCGTATCCGGCGAAGTGCTGATGCACGGCTACATGAACAAGGAGGCGCTGGAGAAAACCGAAGCCACCGGCAAGGTCACCTTTTACTCGCGCACCAAGCAGCGGCTGTGGACCAAGGGTGAAACCTCGGGCCATGTCCTCAATGTAGTGAGCATCACGCCGGACTGTGACAACGATACGCTGCTGGTGCTGGTAAACCCGATCGGGCCGACCTGCCACAAAGGCACCACCAGCTGCTTCGGCGAAACCGGCCACCAGTGGCTGTTCCTCTATCAGCTGGAGCAGCTGCTGGCCGAGCGCAAACACGCCGACCCGGAGAGCTCCTACACGGCGAAGCTGTATGCCAGCGGCACCAAGCGCATCGCGCAGAAAGTGGGGGAAGAAGGCGTGGAGACCGCGCTGGCCGCCACCGTGAACGACCGATTCGAGCTGAAGAATGAGGCGTCGGACCTGATGTATCACCTGCTGGTGCTGCTGCAGGATCAGGGGCTGAATTTAACGGATGTAGTGGAGAACCTGAGAGCGAGGCACTAAGTTTTCCGCTACGAGGCCCTGAAAGATGGGCCTCCGGACTAAGATGTTTTAGAACACACCAATCGCCTTAGCGCAAATTTACCCTTGCCGCTTTCCTCGCAAACTAACGCCGCCCGAAGCCTTCCCACCATAACGAGTTATATTTTCTATGTTTATATGAAAATCTCATTTCTCCAGTAGACGACATAAGCCAGATAACACGTCCGTTTTCTTGAGCTTCGGTTCTGAACGCTAAAATGCCAATGATTCAAGTAAGTTAGGATTTAGAAAACTTAACTCGAGCTTATAGCATACTGGATAGACTGGCCCCCTGAATCTCCAGACAACCAATATCACTTAAATAAGTGATAGTCTTAATACTAGTTTTTAGACGTAAGCGTCAAGTCACTACCGCCTGTGATTCCAGTCCCGGGATCGCTAGCTTAGAGCTCCGTCTAATTTAGAAGGAGTTCTGTTCATGGAAAATGCTGCCAACTGGCGAACTGAATCGCGTACCGTCTATTCCAGTGACTTCAAACTTCGGATGGTCGAACTGGCTTCACGACCAGATGCCAACGTCGCACAACTGGCGCGGGAACATGGCGTTGATAATAATCTCATTTTTAAGTGGCTACGCCTCTGGCAGAGAGAGGGGCGAATCTCTCGTCGAATGCCTGCAACTATCGTGGGGCCGGTGGTACCTCAATCTCTTCCGGCTTCTCCGACTCTGTTGTCCGTCGACGTTATCAACGACCCGTTGCCCGCAGCAGAGAATGACACTCTGTGTACGTTCTCCTCCGCTCACGCCAGCGCCACTTCCTGTCATGTTGAGTTCCGCCACGGCAAAATGACGCTGGAGAACCCGTCGTCAGAGTTGCTGACTGTGCTGATCCGCGAATTGACCGGGAGGACACAATGATATCCCTCCCGTCAGGCACCCGCATCTGGCTGGTCACCGGGGCCACGGATATGCGTAAATCCTTCAACGGGCTGGGCGAACAGATACACCACGTTCTGGATGAGGATCCCTTCTCCGGCCATCTGTTTGTCTTCCGGGGACGCCGTGGCGATACCGTGAAAATACTTTGGGCTGATGCTGATGGTCTGTGCCTGTTTATCAAACGCCTGGAAGAGGGACAGTTCGTCTGGCCTGCTGTACGCGACGGCAAAATCGCGATCACCCGCTCACAACTTGCCATGCTCCTTGATAAGCTGGACTGGCGCCAGCCAAAAATATCCCGCCTTAACTCACTGACAATGTTGTAAAAAAATCATAACCGCATTATAAAAGCGGTTATGAATCACGACTATCTCGCCCGTATCGCTGCGCTGGAAGACACGCTTCGCCAGAAAGACAGTCAGCTCAGTCTCGTTGCAGAGACTGAGTCGTTCCTGCGTTCTGCACTGGCCCGCGCAGAAGAGAAAATAGAGAACGAAGAGCGCGAGATAGAGCATCTGCGGGCACAGATAGAAAAACTGCGTCGAATGTTGTTCGGTACCCGCTCCGAAAAACGTCGCCGACAGGTTGAAGAAGCCGAAGCCCTGCTGAAACAGCAGGAGCAGCAAAGCGATCGCTACAACGGACGGGAAGACGATCCGCAGGTACCTCGCCAGTTACGTCAGTCCCGCCATCGTCGCCCGTTACCGGCACACCTTCCCCGCGAGATACATCGGCTGGATCCTGCGGAAACCAGCTGTCCGGAATGCGGCAGCGGTATGGCGTACCTCAGCGAAGTCAGCGTGGAGCAGCTGGAACTGGTCTCCAGCGCCCTGAAAGTGATCCGCACGGTCAGGGTGAAAAAGGCCTGCACCCGATGTGACTGTATCGTTGAAGCACCTGCGCCATCACGTCCCATCGATCGGGGTATCGCCGGGCCGGGTCTGCTGGCCCGCGTGTTAACGGCCAAATACTGCGAACACCTGCCGCTGTATCGCCAGTGCGAAATCTTTGCCCGTCAGGGCGTGGATCTGAGCCGGGCTCTGCTCTCCAACTGGGTGGATGCATGTTGCCGGTTAATGACCCCGCTGGATGAGGCCCTTTACCACTACGTGATGGACTGCCACAAACTGCATACGGATGACACTCCGGTTCCGGTGCTTGCACCGGGCAGAAAGAAGACGAAAACCGGACGTATCTGGACGTATGTACGTGACGACAGAAGCGCAGGTTCATCAGATCCGCCAGCGGCATGGTTCGCCTTCTCGCCAGACCGGCAGGGAAAACATCCTCAGCAACACCTTCGCCACTATCATGGTGTGCTGCAGGCGGATGCCTTCGCAGGCTACGATCGGTTGTTCAGTCCGGAACGTGAAGGAGGGCCGCTGACAGAAGCCGCATGTTGGGCCCATGCCCGCCGAAAAATCCATGATGTCTATATAAGCACTCACACAGCGACAGCAGAAGAAGCCCTGAAACGTATCGGTGAGCTGTACGCGATAGAAGAAGAAATACGCGGCCTCACGACAGAAGAGCGTCTGGCAGCCAGACAATCGCAAAGCAAACCACTGCTGGCATCGCTGCATGAATGGCTGGTAGAAAAAAATGAGACGCTGTCGAAAAAGTCCCGTCTGGGCGAAGCGTTCGCTTATGTACTGAACCAGTGGGATGCGCTGTGCTACTACTGTGAAGATGGCCTGGCAGAGCCTGATAACAACGCTGCCGAACGAGCCCTTCGTGCCGTCTGTCTTGGGAAAAAGAATTTTATCTTCTTCGGCAGCGACCACGGTGGTGAGCGCGGAGCCCTGCTGTACGGACTGATCGGGACGTGCAGGCTGAATGGTATCGATCTGGAAGCCTACCTTCGCCATATCCTGAGCGTACTGCCGGAGTGGCCCAGCAACAAAGTGGCCGAACTGCTGCCATGGAACGTGGTTCTTACCGATAAATAACCGTCAATACGGCGCTCACTTAACGCTCACGAGCTTTGAACCGGGAATGACGGTCTCCCTTGTTGCCCGGCAACATGGTGTGGCAGGCAGCCAGCTATTTCTCTGGCGTAAGCAATACCAGGAGGGAAGTCTTACTGCTGTGGCTGCCGGAGAACAGGTCGTTCCTGCCTCTGAACTTGTTGCCGCCATGAAGCAGATTAAAGAACTCCAGCGCCTGCTCGGCAAAAAAACGATGGAAAATGAACTCCTTAAAGAAGCCGTTGAATACGGGCGTGCAAAAAAGTGGATAGCGCACGCGCCCTTATTGCCCGGGGATGGGGAGTAAGCTTAGTCAGCCGTTGTCTCCGGGTGTCGCGTGCGCAGTTGCACGTCATTCTCAGACGAACCGATGACTGGAAAGATGGTCGCCGCAGCCGTCACTCAGATGATACGGATGTGCTTCTCCGTATACACCATGTTATCGGAGAGCTGCCCACGTATGGTTATCGTCGGGTATGGGCGCTGCTTCGCAGACAGGCAGAACTTGATGGTATGCCTGCGATCAATGCCAAACGTGTTTACCGGATCATGCGCCAGAATGCGCTGTTGCTTGAGCGAAAACCCGCTGTACCGCCATCGAAACGGGCACATACAGGCAGAGTGGCTGTGAAAGAAAGTAATCAGCGATGGTGCTCTGACGGGTTCGAGTTCCGCTGTGATAACGGAGAAAAACTGCGAGTCACGTTCGCGCTGGACTGCTGTGACCGTGAGGCACTGCACTGGGCGGTCACAACGGGTGGCTTCGACAGTGAAACAGTACAGGACGTCATGCTGGGAGCAGTGGAACGCCGCTTTGGCAGCGAGCTTCCGGCGTCTCCAGTGGAGTGGCTGACGGATAATGGTTCATGCTACCGGGCGAATGAAACACGTCAGTTCGCCAGGATGTTGGGACTTGAACCGAAGAACACGGCAGTGCGGAGTCCGGAGAGTAACGGCATAGCAGAGAGCTTCGTGAAAACGATAAAGCGTGACTACATAAGTATCATGCCCAAACCAGACGGGTTAACGGCAGCAAAGAACCTTGCAGAGGCGTTCGAGCATTATAACGAATGGCATCCGCATAGTGCGCTGGGTTATCGCTCGCCACGGGAATATCTGCGGCAGCGGGCCAGTAATGGGTTAAGTGATAACAGGTGTCTGGAAATATAGGGGCAAATCCACTTGAAACTGACGATGATCTGGCCGCATTTTTCACATGGCGGGAACCGCGCCGTGTTTCAAAATCCCTGACGGTACAGTATGACAAAGTACTCTATCTGATTGAAGATAATGAATTAAGCCGCAGAGCTCTTGGGAAGTACATTGAGGTCTGGCATTAGCCGGATGGCCGGAAAGAACTCCGGCTAAACGGGGGTCGTCCTTCCCTACTTTACCTATGATCGCCTTCAGGAAATTGACCAGGGCGCTATCGTGAACAACAAGCGCCTCGGGCGGACACTTGAATTTATTAAGATTGTTCAGGACAAACGCGACAACAACCGGTCACAGGCTCTTCCTGCTGGAGATGGCCCCCCCGCGGAGACGGAGAAAACCAACTGAGAAGAAATCCCAGTGCTCGCTTAACGATGACGATATGCTGGAAGCATTGAAGACACTACAATCACGTTCTGAGGAGATTTTTGGGTCAGGGAAATGAACTGAATACAATGTCAGACACGCGCGTCGTGCCATTGAACTTCAATGCTAAGTGATCTAATGTCTACTGTGAGCTAGAAGCGTACATGCAAGTCAGGATAAGATGTAGTTAGTCAAACCATCACGGTTAATCTGGCGATACTTGAAATTACGCCATCCGCATTGTTGCTCATCGCATCAAAACTATTCAGGAGGGGTTAATGTCTTCAGTTTTGCAACATAGTTTCATTCTTACTGGTGGCCCAGGGTCAGGCAAAAGCACGATAATTGATACGATTATAAAACGCGGGTTTTGGTGTTCTCAAGAAGCTGGAAGAGGTGTGATACAAGACCAGGTTAACATCGGCGGCGATGCATTACCGTGGGCTAACAAGAATGCATTTGCAGAACTGATGCTATCCTGGGAAATGCGTTCGTGGCATGAAGCGGAAGGGCAAACACAACCCTGCTTCTTCGACCGTGGTGTTCCTGATGTTGCAGGTTATTTACGTCTTTCGGAGCTTACCATACCGAGGCATCTGGAAAACGCCATAAAGAAATTTCGCTATAACCGAATCGTATTTATTGCTCCACCCTGGCGTGACATATATGTACAGGACACAGAGCGAAAACAATCTTTCGATGTTGCTGTCGCGACATATCACGCAATGGTGAAAACGTATCGTATGTATGACTATCAATTAATTGAATTACCATGCACTTCAGTAGGGGAACGTGTGGATTTTATCCTTTCCAGGATGTAGCACATCAAATTTAGCAGCCAGACCAGGTACTGACGTAGAATCCACATGAGCAATTTTTAGTAGAGTCGAACCTAATTTATTCTTAATTTTAGATTCCAATGCTGAATATATTTCCGGCCACGGCGGAGTATAAGCAACGACCGCAACATTCTCAATCGGCGGTATACCATTAACGAAGTAGCTATCTTGGGGATCGATGACATAATGCTACATCATCTCTTTTGTGCTAACCATGAACTGACACCCATAGTTCATCAATTTTGAGCGATAGTATACGGGAAGAAGAGACTTGGCTCTCTCTCAAGGACCACTAATTGTGCAGAGCGGACATTTTGTAAATAGACCCGTTTTAGTTCCATGCACTTTTTGAGATTTCCGGATTTTTGACCCTGGCCCAAAATCAGTGCAGTGCTAAATCAGAGATCTTCGTCTTTCCGGAGGCTCCGGATGAATTCAGCCGGAGTCATGTCATTTAATGATGAATGCGTTCTTTCATGATTATATTCCCTGCGCCAGTTGTCGAGTTTGTCCTGCGCATCTTCCAGCGAGAGAAACCAGTGAATGTTCAGGCATTCATCCCGCAGACTGCCGTTAAATGATTCAATAAACGGGTTATCCGTTGGTTTTCCGGGGCGGGAGAAGTCCATTGTGACCCCGTGCTCATACGCCCATTTATCCAGACTTTTCGAAATAAACTCGCTGCCGTTATCTGTCTGAATACGTACCGGCAGGCGCTTGCCCAGCACCCGCAACCTTTCCATCACACCGACCATATCCTCACCTTTCAGCGACTTTCCGGCATGGATCGCCACACACTCCCGACTAAAATTATCCACTACAGTCAGCGCCCGGAAACGTCGTCCGTTAAACAGGTTATCCGACACGAAATCCATACTCCAGCACTGATCGACTCCGGTCAGGACCGGACGTTGCTGACGATGTGCTGCACTGACATGCCTGCGGGGGCGCTTTCTTCGCATGTTGAGGTTTTCCAGACAGTAAATCCGGTGTGTTTTCTTGTGGTTAACAGGCCAGCCTTCCCGTCGCAGCTGAATATGAATACGCGGGCAACCGTAGCGGATCCGGGTTTCCGCTATTTCCCGGATACGCAGGGTTATCGCCCGATCATCCCGCCGGCTCTGCCAGTGGTAAACGGTTCTGCTCTGCATCAGCAGTCCGCATCCCCGTCGGACACTGATACGGTAAGCCTGCCGCAGAAAATGCACCGCCTGACGCTTCTGAGCCGGCCTCAGAACTTATTTTGATAACTTCCTGCAGCATCTCCTTGTCCAGACTCAGGTCTGCCAGTTTCTTAAGCCTCTGATTTTCATCCTCCAGTTGCCGCAGACGCCGCAGTTCGGTCACGCCCAGACCGGCGAATTTCTTCTTCCAGTTAATGGGATGGACTACCTCTTCCCGCTGCGGTTAACTGTACGAAATGTGCTCACCAGGAGAATCACCATGAATATCGTATTTCTGGGTATTGATCTGGCTAAAAATGTTTTTCAGCTCTGCGGGTTAAACCAGGCCGGCAAACCGGTTTTTACAAAACGAACTGGCCGAAAAGAATTGCTCCAGACGCTGGCAAATATTCCTGCATGTCTGATTGGGATCGAAGCGTCCAGCGGGGCATTTTACTGGCAGCGTGAGTTTGAGAAACTGGGGCACAAAGTAAAGGTCATCAGTCCTCAGTATGTAAAACCCTTTGTCCGCGGGCAAAAAAATGATGGTAATGATGCACAGGCCATCGCAGTGGCTCTGATGCAACCGACAATGCAGTTCGTGCCACCAAAAAGCCCCGAACAGCAGGATATCCAGGCTTTACACCGGGCAAGGCAGCGTATTGTCAATCACCGCACTGCTACAGTCTGTCAAATAAGAGGGCTGCTACTTGACCGGGGGATCCCCATTGGCAGTGCTGTCTCCAGAGCTCGCCGGGCTATTCCTCTTATCCTTGAAGATGCAGAAAACGGTCTAAGTTCCCGTATGAGCAGAACAATTGCCGAGCTCTATGATCTCTTTAACGATCTCGAGCGTCGGATCCATTTTTTTGATAAGGAAATTGAAACAGTATTCAGGCAATCAGAAGCCTGTCAGCGTATCGCCAGAGTTAAAGGCATTGGCCCTAAAACGGCCACGGCCGTTGTTGCTGCTATTGGCAAAGGAACTGTAAGAATGGCCGCCACTTTGCTGCATGGCTGGGTCTGGTTCCACGCCAGCATTCGAGTGGCGACAGACAGGTGCTGATGAATATGACGAAAAAAGGCGACAAGCATCTGCGGACACTTTTTATTCATGGTGCCGGCGCTGTCGTCAGGGTTGCCACGAATAACAATGATGGCCATATGAATCAGTGGGTTAACCAGTTAAAGGAACAGCGCGGATTTAATAAAACGACCGTGGCGGTCGCTAACAAAAACGCGCGAATAATCTGGTCGATGCTGAGAAATGAGACCGAGTATCAGGTAGTGTGAAATTAATCCCCTGCCAGAAAAAGTTGCAGCGTACTGAGAAATGGTGACAGGTTGCACCTGCACAATCGGAACCTGATTTTTATACTGGCCTCAGAGGCCGTCCAGTTGTTGAGGCGATTGTGTGCGAATTACCCATTTGGGCACAGATTTTCCTGATGCCGGATAGATGTAAGCAACAACCCAAAACCAGATTCAGTACTTGCAAAACGGAGGTAGTCCATACATGTAAAATGTGGCTTCAGAAATGCCCATCTTTCTGCAGACTTCCTCCACCCGAGTGCCGGTTTCGGCCTGTTTCAGCGCAAATGCTATCTGTTCTTCGGTATAGCGGGTCTTTCGCATGGCGATGTGCCTCTTTGTGAGATGGAAGAAAGACCGGAGACTTCAGTTTAGCCTGGCACTGTTTTCAGGGAAGAGATCAGTTAAGTGATAAAAAGTGTATGGAAATATAGGGGCCAATCCAGTTGGCCACTATACTCCACGCTGACTTTTTATACATAAATAAAAAATTTAATTACATATTGACATATCACTCAGCCATACCAATCAAGGCCCGCAGCCAAACACAGATTCCCTTGCACACATAGTTGTAAAAATCAACCCTTGATCTGTTAATTTTCACAACTATGATATCCATCATATAGGCAAAAAAACACAATATGTAGGTGTTTTTAGGCTTTCATGTACATGATATTGATTCTGATGTGAGGGCAAATTCATGAGCAATTCAGTATCAGTTCTAGCTTTAAGTTTAGAGCAAAAGCAGTATGTAGGTGATTTCCTGGATTGCATAGTAGGAAGCCTAGACTTATCAGAAACACAGTACAGCTTAATCAAGAGGGCCTATGAATCGGTGGGGGCTTATCTTGCTGGGGGAGACGATCCTATCCTCGTTGGGGCGGAGATTTATTCTCAAGGGAGTGTTAGATTAAACACTACTGTTAAGCCTAAAGGAAGCGAACAGTATGACGTAGATCTGCTTTGTTATCTGCCAAACGCAAGTGTTGCATCCGGTTGGGCTGAAGTTCTTGAAGCCGTGCGTGCACGACTTGCAAGTCATGGTACCTATAGCGAAATGCTTACCCCTTTGCCAAGAGGGCACCGCATTATGTACGCTGGCGAATACCATCTGGACATCACACCTGGAATTGACTTCGGTTATAACTCTTCAGAGCACAGCCATCCTCTCTTGATTCCTGATTCGCGTCTCCAGGATTGGAAGGAATCAAACCCTGCAGGTTATGCGACATGGTTTGATAACATTACAGAGAAATTACCGATATTTGTAAGGCTTGAGGTTGCGTCTGAAAGCTTCATCAAATCAGCGGCAGTCAGGCCATTACCCGATCATACCCGTAAGAAACTTCTGAACCGAATCGTGCAAATTTTCAAACGGCATCGGGATGTATGGGCTGCTGAAGGTGG
>OGXT01002531.1_pt1 | contig 14306 bp, 12 predicted proteins | sample 1576361 | NCBI WGS metagenome assembly OGXT01 (sample SAMEA3541514, study PRJEB24748) | human gut metagenome | biome: human gut; feature: human-associated habitat; material: faeces | place: China | collected 2012 | reverse complement strand
TCACATTTTTCCGGTACTTCTATTATATCAGAACTAGGAGATATTTGCACGCGGCATCCATGCACGCCACGCCGACGCGGCCCGGCTCCGTCCGGACGCCGGTCAGGATGGCCGTGCGCGCCCCGAGCGCGAGCAGCCGCTCCAGGAGCGTGCGGATGTAGCTATCGTCATGCGTCTCACGGTATTCCAGCCCGGTCAGCAGGCAGGCCTCCGTGATGTTCGGCGTGATGAGGTCAGCCTGCGCGCAGAGCGTGCGGAGCACGGCGGGGAAGTCCGGCTCCAGCCCGGCATACAGCGCGCCGTGGTCGGCCATGACAGGGTCCACGAGCCGCATGGCGGGGAAGCGCGTGAAGAAGTCGAGCGCCTGATCCACCTGAGCCCTGCCGCCGAGATAGCCGGTGTAGATCATGTCGAACTGCAGGCCGAGCTGCTGCCAGTGGTCCGCGACCGGCGTGAGCGAGAGCGGCTCATAGCGGAAGCCCTCGAAGGCGGTGTGCGCCGAGAGGACGGCCGTCGGCAGCACGGCGCACTCCAGCCCCATGGCGGAGAGCACCGGCAGCGCAACGGTCAGCGAGCATTTTCCGATGCAGGACAGGTCCTGCATGGTGACGATTCGTTTCATAATCATGACTCCAGAGCGTAAGTTCATATTCATTATAACGCGCTTTTGCCGGAAAGGAAAGCCCTGCTGCGAAAAAAGGCATTCCGGCCCGTTAAAAAGTTTTTTGGAAAATATTGTGGTTAGGACTTGAAATAACCACAAGATATAGTATAATAGGGGTGCGTGAACGACGGCCGGATGCTGCACTGCCTCAAAAAATGCGCAGCGGGAATCGGCCGGGATCGTTCTGAAAGGATCGAGAATTCGGAGTAACACAGAGAAGCGGGCAAAGCCCAGGGAGAGAATACCATGAAGATCATCAAGAGAAATGGAGCGGAAGAGACGTTCCGCATCGAAAAAATCATCGTGGCCATCACAAAGGCCAACAATGCGGCCGAGGAGGCCGAGCGCCTGACGCCGCTGCAGATCGACCGCATCGCGCAGGCCGTTGAGATCCGCTGCGAGGAAATGAACCGCAGCCTGTCCGTCGAGGAGATCCAGGATCTCGTCGAGGACCAGATCATGGCGCACGGGGCCTTCGAGGTCGCCAAGCGCTATATCACCTATCGCTATACCCGCAGCCTTGTCCGCCAGTCCAACACGACGGACGACCGCATCCTGTCCCTCATCGAATGCAACAACGAGGAGGTCAAGCAGGAGAACGCCAACAAGAACCCGACCATCAACGCCGTGCAGCGCGACTATATGGCGGGCGAGGTCTCGAAGGACATCACGCGCCGCATCCTGCTGCCGCGGGATATCGTCGAGGCGCATGAGGCCGGTATCATCCATTTCCACGATGCGGATTACTATGCCCAGCACATGCACAACTGCGACCTCGTCAATCTCGAGGACATGCTGCAGAACGGCACGGTCATCTCCGGCACGCTCATCGAAAAGCCGCATTCCTTCTCCACGGCCTGCAATATCGCCACGCAGATCATCGCGCAGATCGCCTCGAACCAGTATGGCGGCCAGTCCATCTCCCTGACGCATCTGGCCCCGTTCGTGGACGTCAGCCGCCGGAAGATCCGCGAGAGTGTGGTGCGCGAGATCCGTGAGCTCGGGGCCGAGGCCGCGGAGGAGCGTATTTCCAAGATCGTCGAGGAGCGCCTGCGCGAGGAGATCAAGCGCGGCGTGCAGACCATCCAGTATCAGGTCGTCACGCTCATGACGACGAACGGCCAGGCGCCGTTCATCACGGTGTTCATGTACCTCGGCGAGGCGCGTAATCCGCAGGAGAAGCACGATCTGGCCATCATCATCGAGGAGACGCTCCGTCAGCGCTATCAGGGCGTGAAGAACGAAAAGGGCGTGTGGATCACCCCGGCCTTCCCGAAGCTCATCTATGTGCTCGAGGAGGACAACATCCACGAGGATTCGAAGTATTTCTACCTGACGCGGCTGGCTGCGGAGTGCACGGCGCGCCGCATGGTGCCGGACTATATCTCCGAGAAGAAAATGCGCGAGCTCAAGCTCTCAAAGGGCGAGACGCCGGGCAACGGCGATGTCTACACCTGCATGGGCTGCCGCAGCTTCCTGACGCCGGATTCCTCCGGCAACGGCTGGGACAACGTGGCCAATGCCGGGAACTATGAGCCGGGCAAGCCGAAGTATTACGGCCGCTTCAACCAGGGCGTCGTGACGCTGAACCTTGTCGATGTGGCGCTGTCCTCCGGCAAGGAAATGGACAAGTTCTGGAAAATTTTCGACGAGCGGCTGGACCTGTGCTACCGCGCACTGATGTGCCGTCACGAGCGCCTGAAGGGCACGCTGTCCGACGCGGCCCCCATCCTGTGGCAGTATGGCGCGCTGGCGCGCCTGCCGAAGGGCGAGCCCATTGACAAGCTCCTCTACAACGGCTATTCGACCATCTCGCTCGGCTATGCGGGCCTGTATGAGTGCGTGAAGTATATGACGGGCAAGTCCCACACCGATCCCTCGGCGACGCCGTTTGCGCTGGATGTTATGCGCTATCTGAACGCGGCCTGCGCCAAGTGGCGCGCGGAGACGCACATCGACTTCAGCCTCTACGGCACGCCGCTGGAATCCACGACCTACAAATTTGCCAAGTGCCTGCAGAAGCGCTTTGGCATCGTCCCCGGCGTGACGGACAAGAGCTATATCACGAACTCCTATCACATCCATGTGACGGAGAAGATCAACGCCTTCGACAAGCTGGCCTTTGAGTCGCAGTTCCAGGCCCTTTCGCCCGGCGGCGCCATCAGCTATGTCGAGGTGCCGGATATGCAGAACAACATCGATGCCGTGCTCGAGGTCATGAAGTTTATCTACGACAACATCATGTATGCCGAGCTGAACACAAAGTCCGATTATTGCCAGGTCTGCGGCTACGACGGCGAGATCGAGGTGCTGGAGGACACGGATGGCAAGCTCGTCTGGACCTGCCCGAACTGCGGCAACACCGACCAGAGCAAGATGAATGTCGCCCGCCGCACCTGCGGCTACATCGGCACGCAGTTCTGGAATCAGGGCAGAACGCAGGAGATCAAGGAACGCGTGCTGCACCTGTAAGACGTGCTTCTGTGCCATAAGTTCCAATATTCCGGGTGGGGCTGCTGTTAACGGCAGCCCCACCGCAGTCTGTCGAAAAGCCTTCCCAGCTGAAGGCAAAGGAAATCGTCAGAGTTTCCTCAGTTTGTATAAAGAGCCTCGCAGAGTTTGCGCTCGCAAGCGCAAAGAAAATAGGAATCATTTTCTCCGGCGGCGTGTACGTCGGAGAAAATACCGCTCGGCTCGCAAACGTGCGAAGGGCGTGCCCTTCGTGCGCTGCAGCGAGCCGCAGCCCCTTTCAAACGAGAGCCCAGTGAAACGGGTCTCGTTTGAGAGCGTGTCGAAAAGGCTTTTTCGACACGCTCGGGTAGGGCTGCTGTTAACGGCAGCCCCACCGATATTTCGGGAGGAAAAACCATGTTCGGCGATCTGCATATCCATATGATCCTCGACGGCGTGTATTATCGCGCCGCCATCGACGCGCAGAAGGAGCATCCGCTTGACGGCCTCGTCCGTGCGCGGCTGTCTGATTATCAGGCGCGCGGGGTCTGCCTCCTGCGCGACGGCGGGGACGCCTGGGGCGTCAGCCTGCGGGCGCGGGAGTTGGCGGGGGAATACGGCATCGATTACCGCAGTCCAGCCTTTCCCATCTACCGCCGCGGGCACTATGGGGCCTTCATCGGCCGCGGCTTCGACACGGAGGACGAATACCGCGCCCTGCTGGACGAGGCAGGGGAGAAGCGGGCGGACTTCATCAAGCTCATGATCTCCGGCCTCATCGATTTTGACCACTTCGGCGTTCTGACGGAGCCGGGCCCGGAGCCGCAGGACATCCGCCGGATGATCGAGCTGGCCCATGCGGCCGGATTTGCCGTTATGGCGCATGCGAACGGCGACCGCGCCGTCATGGCTGCCCTGCAGGCGGGGGTGGACTCCATCGAGCACGGGGCCTACCTCTCCGAGAGCGTACTGCTCCGCATGGCGCAGCAGCGCACGCTGTGGGTGCCGACGCTCTCGACCATCGGGAATCTGATCGGCAGCGGGCGCTATCCCGACGCCGTGCTGAAGCGCCTGCTCACCCAGCAGCAGGAGGCCGTCCGCTTTGTCGCCGCGCACGGCGGCCGCATCGGCCTCGGCAGCGATGCCGGGGCGTGGCATGTGATGCACGGACAGGCCATTTCGGACGAGCTCGGGTATCTCACTGCAGCGCTCGGCCCGCGCACGGAGCCGCTTCTGCTGGAGGCCGAAGCGTACGCTTCTGTTACATTCTGCCGAAAGTGACCGTTGATTTGCCGAAATTTCTCCGATATAATAATTAAGGAACCTCTGAATAAATCGACTGCGGCGCTCAGCGGGTCTTTCGCCCCAACTTATCGGTTTGAAAATCTTGAAATATTGCGCAGCCGTTGGCGGCTTTGCCGCCTTACGGATGCGGCATGCCCCTTGCGGGTACACAAAGTATTCCTGCAATTTCCAAACCTCAATTTGGAACAAAATCCCTCGCTGACCGCTCTTGCAATTTAATCAGAGGTTCCTTAAAAATGCCAAAAGGAGAGAGAACGGTATGCAATATGTGCTTTTTAATCCGCAGGCCGGAAACGGCAGCGGTGCGCAGCAGGCACGCGCTCTGGACGCGCGCTTCCCGGAGGAGACGTTTTCCTATACCGATATGACAACGATCAGCGACTATGCGGCCTGGCTCGGCACGCTCCCGGTGGATGCGTCCCTTATCATCGCGGGCGGCGACGGCACGCTGAACCGCTTTCTCAACGACACGAACGGCATGGCCCTCCCGGAGCAGCTCTATTATTTCGCCACCGGCAGCGGAAACGACTTCCTGCATGACCTTGGCCTCGAGAAGGGCGCGGACCCGGTCCCCGTGGCGCAGCATCTGCGCGATCTGCCCACGGTCACGGTGAACGGAAAGCACTGGCGCTTCCTCAACGGCATCGGCTACGGCATTGACGGCTACTGCTGCCAGGTCGGCGACGCTCTGCGCGGCAAGTCCGACAAGCCCGTGAATTATACGGCCATCGCCATCAAGGGCCTGCTGTTTCACTTCCACCCGGCTAACGCCGAGGTCACGGTCGACGGCAAGACGAAGCGCTATCGCCGCGTCTGGCTCGCGCCGACGATGAACGGCCGCTTTTACGGCGGCGGCATGATGGTCACGCCGGACCAGCATCGCGGCAATGCTGAGGGCAAGGTCAGCGTGTGCGTCATGCACGGCAGCGGCAAGATCAAGACGCTGGCGGTATTCCCGTCCATTTTCAAAGGCGGCCATGTAAAGCACACGGAAATGGTCGAGATCCTGACGGGTCATGACATCGAGGTGCGCTTTGACCGCCCCTGTGCGCTGCAGATCGACGGCGAGACCATCCGGAATGTGACTTCCTACAGCGTCCACGCGGGCGTCCCTGCGCTGGTCTGACAGAAAAAACGGCCGGAGTATGTATTCCTCCAGCCGACGGTGTGTCCCAAAAGCCTCGCAGAGTTCGCCGCCCGCAGGCGGCGAATCAAATCGGATCATTTTCTCCGGCGGCGTGTACGTCGGAGAAAATACTGCGCAGTCCGCCAGTGTGCGGATCGTCCGGCAAAGGCGGACGATCGTGCGCGCAGCGGACTGTAGCCCCTTTGTATGGAAAGCCCAAAGGGCTTTCCAAACAGTTAATTGGCCGGAGCGCTCAGCGCTCCGGCCGTTTTATGTGGGTTTTACTGCTTCGTGAAGACCATGGGGAACAGATCGCCCAGCATCTCGCTGAGAGACTGCAGGTCCATCGCGTCGCCCGTGACGGACGTGAAGGTCAGCTTGCCGCCCTCGAGCGTGTAGGAAACATAGTCCTCTTCGGAGAAGTCGGCTTCCTGCTCCTCAAAATAGAGCTTGCCGTCAGCTGCCTTGTAGACGCCGGACTCCTCGTCCTCTTCCAGAGAGCTCAGCAGGGACTCTTCGTCGAGCTGGCTGATCTGTTCGGCGACATAGTCCGAAACGCTGGAGCCGGTGCTCTGCTCGAAGGCAGCGTCGAAGTCCTCGCGGGACAGTCCGGATTCCTCGGCGGTCTTGTAGAGCGCCGCCTCAATGGCGGAGCCGCAGCCCTGCAGATAGGTGTGCAGCGCGGTAACGGTGGCTTCCTTGTCGGCCTGCATGGAATAGGTGCCGTCTTCGCCCAGCGTCAGAGTGTAGGGAACGGGCAGGGTCAGGTCGGCCAGATCCTCTTCGGCAAGGCCAAGCTGGGTCATGGCGGAGTTCAGGGCAGGGGCCAGATCGAGATCGATCTTGTAGGTACCGGGCAGGTCGGACTTGCCGCCGCCGCAGCCGGCGAGCGCAAGGACAAGGGCCAGCGCCAGCAGGCACAGTGCGAGAGACTTTACATGTTTCATGATTTTCTTCCTTTCTTCTTTGCAAAGAATGCAAGTTGATTATAGCATAACGGGATGTGGGTGTCAATCCATCGGGCGGCCGTTTAGAACGGTTTCTGCCAGCCGGTCGCCCTCGTAGCGGAGCTTCAGCGAAAAAAACGGCACATGCTCCCGCATAAGGCGCAGGAAAATGCGGTCCCCCTCCCACTGCGGCAGGGCGGCGAACTGTGTCTCCGGGATCCACGCCAGCTCGCCCTCGTCGCAGTCCCGCAGGCTCCCGCGGCAGGCCGAGGCGTGGAACAGGTGCATGTATTCGCCCTCCCAGCAGTCGCTGACGAAGGTCACGATGCCGCAGTAGCGGTATTTTGTCAGCTCCAGTCCCGTTTCCTCGCGGAATTCGCGGCGGACGCAGTCGTCCGGGCTTTCGTTTTCTTCAAATTTTCCGCCAATGCCGATCCATTTGTCGTGATTCGGATCGTTTTTCTTTTTGTTGCGGTGCAGCAGGAGCCAACTCCCGTCCTGCTCCAGATAGCAAAGCGTGGTATTCTTCATAGCGATCTCCCGAAAAAAGCCCCTGCAATCGCATGACGGTTGCAGGGGCCGGTTTTATTCTGCGGCGCTGGGATTGGTGGCGGGGTTCACGATGACTTTCACGGCGTTGTGCAGGTTCTCTGCGACGCAGTGCGCCTGCCCCTTGGCCTGCTCGCCGTCGAGCGTCCAGTCCATGTCGGCGGGGGCGTCGATCTCCAGATGGCTGGCGCTCGTGAACGTCAGCATGGGCGTGTGGTAATCCTGCGTCGTCAGGGCCAGCACGCAATCGCTCAGCTCCATCAGGCTCTGCGGCTTGCGCACGAGCAGCAGCTCGAACACGCCGTCGTTCATGTCCACGATCTCCGGGGAGAGCGTCAGAATGCCCGCAACGGATGTGGAGTTGCTGATGGCGCCGAAGATATAGTCGTCCTCGAGCACGGTCTCGTGGTCGAGCAGAAAGCGCACATGGCGGCTGCGGATGGACGGCAGCTCCTTGATGCCGCCGAGCACATAGGCCAGATGGCCCAGCGCATTTTTTACGCTCTGCGACGTGGCGTAGGATGCGCGGGTGAACGCGCCGAACGAGGCGACATAGGAGAAGCAGCGGCCGTTGAAGCTGCCGAGGTCCAGTGTGCGCGGCTCGCCCTCGACGATGTCGCGCGCGGCCTGCAGCAGGTTGCGCGACAGGTGCATGCTGCTGGCAAAGTCGTTCGTGCTGCCTGCGGGGATGTAGCCGATGGGCGTGTCGCTTCCGGCCGCATAGACACCGGAGACGACCTCATTGAATGTGCCGTCGCCGCCTGCGCAGACCACGCAGTCGAATTCGCGGCAGCGGGATGCTGCGACCTGCGTTGCGTCGCCGCGGGCAGCTGTAGTATAGACCGTGACGTCGTAGCCGCCGCGGTTGAAAATGCTGACGATCTCCGCCAGCGCGCGGTTCGCGCGCTTTTTTCCCGAGCAGGGGTTCAGAATGAGCAGCAGCCTCTTCATCGCACGATCCTCATGCGGAAACGCACCCAGACAAAGATGCAGCCTGCGGCGATCACAAGGCCGATGCCGAGCAGCGCCCACTGCTCCTTGGAGCGCGGCTTGCGGATATGGAACGGCATCACAAAGCTGGCGCCAGTCAGCGCCATAACAACGAGCAGCGCCCCATGCAGGATCGCGGCACGCTGGAAAATGTCGAGGAAGCAGAAGAAAAACGGGAAAATGAGCGCGGCTGAGGTGATGGGAAGGCCCGTGTAGGTCTTGCGGCACTCGTCCGTTTCCTGCTGGCGCAGCTCCTCCGTCACGTTGAAATAGGCAAGGCGAATGAGCCCGGCGAGCACATAGAGCGCCGCGATCAGCACGGCATACCAGACAGAGCCGCACACGACGATTGTGATGACGGCGGGCAGGATGCCGAAGGCAACGATGTCGCACAGAGAGTCAATCTGAATGCCGAAGCCCTTCTGCTCCGCCGTGCGGTTCTTCTTCGTGCGGGCGACGCGGCCGTCAAACATATCGCAAAGACCGCTGAACATCAAACAGAGGATTGCCAGCAGCGGGTGGTGGGCGACGGCCAGCCCAATGCCGGTCACGGCAGACAGCAGGCTGAGGTAGGTCAGAATGACCGTGTAATCATAGAAACCAATCATAAATAACTCCTTCTGCCGCAGGACGGCACCGGAAAACGGACGTCGGATAGACGAATCATAGTCGTCTTGTTATTATCCCACATTTTCGGCGATTCGTCAAGTCCCGGTATTTTCCGACAGAATGCGGCAGAGCAGGACGGAAAAGGCGTGGTCCTGCGCGGGCTTCCGGGCAGCCGTACGGTGCAGGCGGACACCGCCGCGGCGCAGGCGGGCGGACTCGGCGCGAACGGTGAGCAGAGCGTCGATATTGTCCTTTGTGTAGGCATGGCCCGCCGGATGCAGGGCCTGCGCGCTGCGCGCAAGGCACAGGGCGGCAAGGCCGTAGTCCTGCGTGATCACAACGTCGCCGGGGCGCAGGTGCGACAGCAGCAGATAGTCCGTGCTGTCGTGCCCGCAGTCCGCAACAAAGACCTCCACGCCGGGAATGGAAAAGACATGCGCCGTGTCGCAGAACAGCAGACACGGCACATGGAAGGCGGCGCATTGCCGCACGGTCTCGCGGACGACGGGGCAGCCGTCCGCATCGATCAGAACGCGCATGGGCTTCAGTGGCGGGGCGTCAGCAGGCCGCGCTTGTCGTGGATGACATTGCGCGGGCAGGCCATGGCGCACATGCCGCAGGAGAGGCACTTATCCGCGTAGATAAAGGCGCGGTTTTCCGAAACAACGATGGCTCCGGCCGGACAGGTGCGCTCGCACAGGCCGCAGCCGATGCAGCTCACGGCGCAGACATCGCGGCAGCGGGCGTCCTTGTTCGAGCAGAGGACGACAATGGGGTTGTCCTCGAGCCGCAGGTGGATGACGCGCTGCGGGCAGGCCTGATAGCACGCGCCGCAGCCGATGCAGCGGCTCTCGTCGACCTCGGCCACGCCGTAGGAGTTCAGCGAGATCGCGCCGAAGCGGCAGACCTCCATGCACGCACCGCAGCCGGTGCAGCCGTAGAGGCAAAGATCGTAGCCCTCCGGGCTCTGGTTGGCGCGGCAGCCGCCGTTGCAGTGGACGCAGGCAACCTTGGACGGGAACTTCTTTCTGACTTTCATCTCATGCAACCTCCCCGTTATTTGCGTGCATAGGGCGTGCCGGTCAGCGGCAGGCTGGTGCGCGGCTCACCGTCGAGCCGGTAATAGGCGTCCGCAATGGCCGGTGCGGTGGGGATCGAGGTGATCTCACCGATGCCGATCGCGCCGCAGGCCACGTTCAGGCCCGGCTTGTCGATGACAATGGCCTTGATCTCCGGCACCTGATGGGCACGGAACAGGCCGAGCGTGCCGAAGCGCGCCGTCGGGCGGCAGTTTTCGTCGATGGGATACTGCTCCGTCAGGGCATAGCCCATGGACATGACGACGCCGCCCTCGATCTGGCCCTCGCAGGAGAGCGGGTTGATGGCCTTGCCGACGTCGTGCGCGGCTATCATTTTGCGGATGAGGCCGGTCTTCTCGTCGAGGATGCAGACCTGCGTGGCGTAGCCGTAGGCGACGTGGGAGACCGGGTTCGGCACATCCGCACCGAGCGGGTCGGTCTTCGCGAGGTATTCGCCGTAGAATTCTTTCCCGATGAGGTCGCTGAGCGACTTTCCGGCCAGCGCCTCGTGGAGCTGCAGGCAGGCGCGGCGGCAGGCCTCGCCGGTCACAAGCGTCTGGCGGGAGCCGGACGTGTCGCCGGAGTCCGGGGCAATCCAGGTGTTGGAACGCTCATAGACAATGTCGTCGCGGGAGAGGTTCGTGTTTGAGCAGACCATCTGCACCAGCACGGTGCCGAGGCCCTGCCCGATGCACGAAGCGCCGGAATAGATATGGACCTTGGAATCGCCCTCGACGATGAGCTTGCAGCGGCCCCAGTCCGGCAGGCCGACGCCGAGGCCGGCATTCTTCATGGCGCAGGCGATGCCCTTGATCTTGGCGTTGTCGTATTCGCCCTTTACGGCAAGGAGCGTCTCCACAAGGCCGGTAGAGTCATCGACGATCTGCCCGTTCGGCAGCACACCGCCGGGACGGATAGCGTTGCGGTAGCGGATCTCCCACGGGGAGATGCCGACAAGGTCGGCAGCGCGGTTCAGCAGCGTCTCCACGGCGAAGCACGTCTGCGTGACGCCAAAGCCGCGGAACGCACCGGCAGGCGGATTGTTCGTATAGTAGGCATAGCCGTCGATCTCGAAGTTTTCGTAGGCATAGGGACCGGCGGCGTGCGTGCAGGCGCGCTCGAGCACCGGGCCGCCCAGCGAGGCGTAGGCGCCAGTGTCAGAGACGACCTTGGCCTTCACGCCCTGAATGATGCCGTTTTCGTCCACGCCCATGGTGAAGTCCATCTCGAAGGGATGGCGCTTCGGGTGGATGAGCAGGGACTCGGCGCGCGTCAGCTTGCACTTGACGGCGCGGCCGGTCTTGTAGGCGATGAGCGCGGCCAGCGGCTGGACGGTCATGTCCTCCTTGCCGCCGAAGCCGCCGCCGACGAGGGCATTCTGGATCTTGACCTTCTCGGGCGGCAGGCCGAGGGCCATCGTGACCTCGTGCAGCGTGGTGTGGGCGCTCTGGTCCGTCGTGTAGAGGCGGATGCCGTCTCCGTCCGGCACGGCCACGGCGCATTCCGGCTCAAGGAAGGCGTGCTCCGTGAACGGGGTGGAGAAGTGATCCTGCACGACAAATTTCGAGTGGGCAATGGCCTCCTCGGCATTGCCGCGGGAGACGTGCTTGTGCGTCAGCAGGTTGCCCTTGCGGTGGACGAGCGGCGCATAGGGCGCGGCGGCCTCCTCGGGGTTGTGCACGGCGGGCAAAATCTCATATTCCACCTTGACGAGCTTCTTGGCCTTTTCCAGAATCTCCGGCGTCTCGGCTGCGACAAGGGCCAGCGCGTCGCCGAGGAAGTGGACGACACCGCCGACGGGGACCATGACGTCCCAGTCGTGGACGATGTGTCCGATGATGTTCTCGCCCGGCACATCTGCTGCGGTCAGCACGCAGATAACGCCGGGCAGCGCGGCCGCCTTGGACGTGTCGATGGACAGCACGCGGGCGCGCGGATATTTGCTGCGCACGGCGGAGCCGTAGCACATTTTTTCGGGGTAGTAATCGTCGGGGTATTTGCCGGTGCCGAGGACCTTCTCCTCGACGTCCAGACGCTGGACACGGGAGCCGATCTTCCAGTCCGTCGTGGCGGGCAGGGGGATCTTCTTTTCGCGCAGGATCTTCCCGGCCAGACGGATGGCCTCGACGATCTTGACATAGCCGGTGCAGCGGCAGTAGTTGTTGCGGATGGCCCAGCGGATCTGCTCCTCCGTCGGGTCCGGCGTGCGGTCGAGCAGGGCCTTGGCGCACAGCACCATACCGGGGATGCAGAAGCCGCACTGCACGGCGCCAGCCTCGCCGAAGGCGAAGGTGTAGGCAGCCTTTTCAAAGTCGGAAAGACCCTCGACCGTCAGGATGTGCTTGCCGTCGAGCCGCTCGGTGTCCGGAACGCAGGCGCGGCAGGGCTCGCCATTGATGAGCACGGTGCATGCGCCGCAGGCGCCCTCGCTGCAGCCGTCTTTTACGGAGGTGAGGTGCAGCTCATCGCGCAGGTAGCGCAGCAGCTTCTGCTTTTTGGCGACGGTAACTTCGGCACCGTTTATGTAAAATGTTGCCATGGAAACAGGTCCCCTTTGTAAAATAATCCGGTCGCAGCCGGTGGACGGGCTCGTATCACTCAGATTATACTATAAATAGAGAAAGCCTGCAAGGCAGAGACTAACTTTTTTTGCGATTTTTTTCTGAATTTTGACTTATAACAATAAAAAACTACAAGGAAATCGCGATTTTTCTATCGATAAGCTAAAACTTTTTTTGTACCCGGCAAAAAATGCGGGAAAGGATTGAAAATCGGGTGTGGATTTGGTACACTATCTAAGAAATGAAAATGCGGAGTTTCGGCTTTTTTGCGCCGCATGCGCCGTATGGGTAATATAGCAGACTGTCAAAAAACCTGCCAAGCCAAAAGTTTCGGAGGGAAGAAAAGTGTGAAAGGAAACCGTCAGGGTGTCCTTTCGCGTTCCATAACCCGCCGCAGCGGCAGAATTGCAAAATCATGCTTCAAAATTTATTTTGCAATTCCAGAAGCAGCTTGGCGAAAAAGCCCTGGAGGGACTTTTTTGACAAGCTGAATATAGGTAGGGGAACTGGTATGGAAACGACAAAGACATTTCAGGAGCTCGGTGTCAGCGAGGAGATCCTCCGTGCGCTGGAAAAGAAGGGCGTCGCAATGCCGACGCGCGTGCAGGAGGAGGCCATCCCGCCGCTGCTGGCGTGGCGCGACGTCATCGCCAAGGCGCCGACGGGAACGGGCAAGACGTTTGCCTTTGGCATCCCGATGATCGAGCACATCGATCCGCAGTCCGATGATCTGCAGGGCCTGATCCTGGCCCCGACGCGCGAGCTGGCCATTCAGATCGCCGACGAGCTGCGCGGCTTGCTCACATTTTATAAGGATATCCGCGTGACGGTCGTCTATGGCGGCCAGCGGCTCGAGCCGCAGATCCGCAGCCTGCAGCAGCATCCGCAGATCGTCGTGGCAACGCCCGGTCGCCTCATGGACCACTATAACCGCAAGAACCTGCGCCTCGACCGCATCAAGACCGTCATTCTCGACGAGGCGGACCGCATGCTGGACATGGGCTTCTTCGATGATGTGACGAAAATTCTCGACCGCATCAAGAATCGCACGAACCTCGGCCTGTTCTCCGCGACGATCTCGCAGGAGGTCATGACCGTCAGCTGGATGTACCAGCGCGACGAGGTGGAGATCACCGTCGCCCCGACGGAGGAGAGTAAGCCTGATATCGATCAGTATTCCATCACGGTCCCGCGGCTGGAGAAGGAAGAGGCTATGCTGCGTATCCTGCGCTCCGGCGCGCTTGAGCGCGTGATCGTGTTCTGCAACACGAAGGTCATGTGCCAGCGCCTGAGTGACGACCTGCGCCGCGCGGGCATCCGCGCCGACTGCCTGCATGGCGACATCAAGCAGGCCACGCGCGAAAAGACCATGGCCGATTTCCGCCATGGCAAGCTCCCAGTCCTCATCGCGACGGACGTTGCCTCCCGCGGCATCGACGTGGACGACGTCGACGGCGTCATCAACTATGACGTCCCCGAGGAGAACGAATACTATATCCACCGCATCGGCCGCACGGGCCGCGCCCGGAAAAAGGGCATCTCCTTCACGCTGCTCGGCTCGTTCCCGGAGAAGGCCAAGCTGGACGAGATCGCAAAATTTGCGGGCTTCCGCATCGTTCCGATGATCTTTGACGAATACGGCTGTCTGGTGCCCGCACCTGCAGAGGAAAAGCACCCGACATCCCGCAGGCGCTTCTGATGCGCCCGGCGGAGGAGGGCCTGCTCCTGCTGTGCTGCGCGCTCGGCACGCAGGATGTGCCGCTGACCCCGGCGCAGTACCGCACGCTTGCCCGGCGCGTCCGGCAGACCTGTCAGGCTGGAGACGGCGAGGTGACGCCTGCCTATCTTCGGGCGCTCGGCTATCCGGAGGCGGCCGCCCTGCAGATCACGGCGCTGCTCGACCGGACGGACACGCTGCACCGCTATCTCGAGGCTGCTGCCGCACAGGGCATCACGGTCCTGACGCGCCTTTCGGACGGCTTCCCGGCGCGCCTGCGCCGCATGGGCGAGACGGAGTGCCCGCCC
>OGXT01002517.1_pt1 | contig 14375 bp, 6 predicted proteins | sample 1576361 | NCBI WGS metagenome assembly OGXT01 (sample SAMEA3541514, study PRJEB24748) | human gut metagenome | biome: human gut; feature: human-associated habitat; material: faeces | place: China | collected 2012 | reverse complement strand
CCTCTGGGAGAGCTGTCGGCGCAGCCGACTGAGAGGGCCTGTAGGGGCGGACGACCCTGTCCGCCCAAACCTGCCGGGTTGACGCGGCCCGCTGAGGGCAGCGGGCCCTACGAAATGTCTACCGATAGAACATTCGTAGGGCGGGGCCCATGTCTGCCCACCGCCGCCGCCCACCCGCGCAAAAAGGGAGGGCGGACAGATGGCCTGTCCGCCCTCAAGTGAGGAGAAAAATGGTAAGAAAAAAGCGGTATTACAGCAGCATGGCCAGCAGCCACACCGCGCCGATGGCCGCGCCCCCCAACAGGGCCGCCAGCCACGGGGACATACGCAGCCGCCGCCGGGGCGGTGCGCCGTGGGTCCGGGCATAATCCTTGGCAATGCGGATGGCCTGGTCCACCACCTGCTGGGAGGTGACCCCTCCGCTGCCCACGGCTGCGTCGTTGCGCACAATGAAAATGGCCTGCTCGAATATATGCGGGTCCGGGGAATCCACCACGATGACCCGGCGGGAAAGTCCTTTTACCAAGAGTTATGCCCTCCTCTGTTGCGATTTCGTTTGACAGGTTCAGTATGCCCGCCGCATAGGGGAATATACCCCCTTACACCGGCTTTTTTTCGCCGGAGGACAGGTGCAGCACCAGCACGGCGCAGTCGTCCTCCAGCCCCTTGCGGCCCCGGGACTCCGCCAGGATCAGCGACACCAGGGCGTTGGCGTCCCGGCCGCTCCACCCGGCCAGCAGATTTTGCAGCCACTCGTCGTTTCCGGCGTCGGCGATGCCGTCGGAGACCATCACGAAGAAGCTCCCGGCGGTCAGCTGCAGGCGGGTGCACTCCGGGGCCTCCCGGACGGCCTGCAGCCCGGCAGGCAGGGACTGGCCGGTATAGCGGCTGACGCTGCCGCTGCGCTTGAGATAGGACGGAGCGGCCCCGTACTTATAGAGGGCGGCCTGTCCGCTGGCCCGCTGCAGGGCCAGCAGGTCGATGGTGGTGAAGCCTCCGCCGCTCTCTCCCCGCAGGGACAGGGCGGTGTTCAGGGTTTTCAGAGCCGGGCCCGGCTCGATCCCCGCCTCCAGGAACTGCCGCAGCAGCCGGACGGTCATGGCCGCCTCCCGGTGGGCGGCCTCGCCGCTGCCCATGCCGTCGGACAGCAGCAGATACACGGTGTCCCCCACCTCGAAGGTATCCAGCTGGTCGCCGCAGACGCTCTGGCCCTGCCGGGGCCGCAGGGACGAGGCCACCCCATAGCCCATGGCCTGGGCACCGGCAGGCACCGCCGGACCGGCGGAGGCCAGCATATCCCCCAGCTGGGCATATTGCTCCCGGGCCTGGTCCCGGACCTCCGACAGCCGCCGGTGGTACTGCTGCCGCAGCAGATAGGACCGCAGCTCCACATTCACCGCCCCCACAAAATCCGACAAATGGACGCACCGGGAGGTGAAATACAGGGGAAAATCCCCGGCCTGGGCCTCTCCCCGCTGCAAAAGCCGGGGACAGGCGTCGTTAAAGGCGTTGTAGGTGGCGCTGTAATTCTGCCGCCAGCAGGTATCCCGCAGGATGCACCGGCGGCACACCTGCTCCGCCGCCCGGTCAAATACCACCGATGGATTCTCCGGCTTCTCCGGAGCGGTGCCCCGGAAGAAGCTGTCGTACAGGTCCCGCAGGGCGGCGGCGGGCTTGGCCAGGCGGTCCGGCCGGGGCGGCTTTTCCGGCTGGACCCGTTTTTTCTCCGGCGGCAGACTCAGCCGGGGCAGCGGCAGCAGGGACAGAATTCCGCCCGAAAACAGCTCAATCATCCGATAAAGCGGCTCCTCTGTCCCGAACAGCAGGGTACAGCCCCCGCCAACGGCCCAGAATGTCCCGATACACACCGGGGCAGGGGCGAGACGCACCCGGGACAAAGCGGCGCAGGAAAGGCCCAGCACTGCCATGGGCGTCAGGTCCGGCTCATCCCCCAGCAGACCCAGGCACAGCCCCATGGCCGCCCCCCAGGCAGCCCCCCGGGCCGGTTCCATCTGCCGGACGCTGCGCATCAGAAAAGCGCACGTCAGGCACATTCCGACCGATATTCCGACGATCCGGAAAGCCCCCGCCGAAAGGCACAGCCCCGCCGCCAGCAGCAGGGGCAGCCGGTCCCGGCGGCGCAGCAGCAGGTCCGTGACCGCGGCGGTGAGGCCCATGCAGAACACGCACAGGGCCCACAGCCGGATGGGCCGGGCGATGAGATACGCCGACTGCACCAGAAGCAGCAGCGCCGCCGCAAGACCCGGCCGGAAAAACCGCCGGGGGAAAAATTTCGTGTCGAAAAAGGCGATGCTGCCGGAAAAGATCAGAATGGCCGCCGCCAGCTGCCGCAGGCCCGCCTGAAACGGCAGAAACAGAAACGCCCCCAGTCCGCAGCCCAGCACGCAGCACAGGCCCGGCAGTCCCGGCCCGGCCGCCGCCGTGATGGCCAGAGGCAGCGGGGCGCACAGGCCCCCGAAGGAGCCGGCCGTCAGCAGGCAGGTCAGGGCCGCCCGGCCCAGGGGTTCAAGCAGCCGCCGTTTCTCCCGGGGCAGTGGCAGAAGTTTCATGGACAAGCCCTCCTTTGCCCCCTATTGTAGCCGGGCGGCGGACGAAAAAGTGTCGGGAAATAGCACAGAGGGCGTATTTTCAGGGCGGAATGGTCTTTGTTTGGTCAAATGTTAAGAAAATGTTACGGAAATCGGCAGATTTGTTTAAAATATTCTTCTTGTTATTGCCGGACAAATAGTATATAATACCCTATATTATTGTGCTTATGCCGCCCTCCGGCGGCAGTCTATAGAAAGGAAGTTAGCTATGATTAAGGTTCAAACCGGTCAGGGCGAGATCACCATCAGCAGCGCGGTATTCACCACCATCACCGGCGCGGCGGCCACCAACTGCTTCGGCGTCAAGGGCATGGCCTACCGCAGCATGACCGACGGCCTGGTGCACCTGCTGCGGCGGGAAGCCATGAGCAAGGGCGTGAAGGTCACTTATAACGAGGACGGCACCGTTTCCATCGAGCTGCACATCGTTGTGGAAAACGGCGTCAACATTGCCACGGTCTGCCGCTCCATCATGAGCGAGGTCAAGTATGTGGTCACCAAGAATACCGGGGTGGAGGTCCGCGAGGTCAATGTGTGCGTGGACTCCGTTACCGTGTAAGCACCCGGCCAAAGGAGTAACAAAGAGATGACAGATAGAATCAGCGGCAGCGCCTTCAAGCAGATGATCGCCTTCGGCGCTGCCTGTGTCGCCCAGCAGAAGCAGGCCATCAACGATCTGAACGTGTTCCCGGTGCCCGACGGCGACACCGGCACCAACATGAGCCTGACCATCCAGACCGCCGTCAACGAGCTGAAAAAGTCCGAGCCCGCCACCGTCGGCGAGGCGGCAAAGATCACCGCAGGGGCTCTGCTGCGGGGCGCCCGGGGGAACTCCGGTGTGATTTTGTCCCTGCTGTTCCGGGGACTGTCCAAGTCCGTGAAGGGCCTGGTGGAGATGGACGGCCCGGCCCTGGCCGCCGCCATGGGCGAGGGCGTGGCCACCGCCTATGGCGCGGTGATGAAGCCCGCCGAGGGAACGGTGCTGACCGTGTCCCGGCTGGCCGCCGCTCGGGCCGCCCAGGCCGCCCAGGAGAATCCCAGCGCCGAATACGTGCTGGAGCAGGCCATTCTGGCCGGGCAGGAGACCCTGGCCCAGACCATCGACATGAACCCGGTGCTGAAAAAGGCCGGGGTGGTGGACGCCGGAGGCAAGGGCTACCTCATCATTCTGGACGGCATGCTGCGGGCCCTGCGGGGCGAGGAGCTGCCCCAGGTGGAGGAGGACGAAAAGGCCCAGGATAAGGCGGATTTCGGCGCCCTGAGCCTGGAGGACATCACCTTTACCTATGACACGGTGTTCATCGTGCGCAAGAAGGAGGGCGTGTCCATCGAGCCCTTCCGGGCGTATCTGGACAGCATCGGCGACAGCCTGGTCATCGGCGAGGACGACGAGGCCTTCAAGGTCCATGTGCACACGGATATTCCCGGCCAGGCCCTGACGGAGGCCGCCAAATACGGCACCCTGGAGCTGGCCAAGATCGAGAATATGCGCACCCAGGCGGAGGAGCTGGCGGCCGGCAAGCAGGCCCAGAGCACTGACGATCTGGACGCCGTGGAGGAGGAGCTGGAGGCCATGGAGGGCGGCGTGGCCGCCCCGGAGAAGCGCTACGGCTTCCTGGCGGTGTGCGCCGGTGACGGCCTGGCCGCCACCTTCCGGGATCTGGGCGTGGACCGCATCGTGTCCGGCGGCCAGACCATGAACCCCTCCACCCAGGCCATTCTGCAGGAGGTGAACCGCACCCCCAGCCAGGTGGTGTTCGTGCTGCCCAACAACAAGAACATCATCATGGCCGCCCAGCAGTGCGTGGGCCTGACGGAAAAAGAGGTCATCGTGGTGCCCACCAACACCGTGCCCCAGGGGATCTCCGCCATGATGGCGGTGGACCCGGAGGAGGCCGACCCCCAGGTGATCCTGGCGGCCATGACGGAGGCGGCGGAGAACGTGGTCACCGCCCAGGTGACCTATGCTGCCCGGAACTCCGATTTCGACGGCTTCGCCATCAGCGCCGGGGACTATCTGGCCCTGACGGACGGGAAGCTGTTCGGCACGGATCAGAAGCTGGAGACCCTGCTGGATCAGCTGGCGGCTCTGGCGGCGGACAAGGGCGCGGAGTTCATCACCGTGTTCTATGGCGACGGCGTCACCCAGGAGGACGCCCAGCGGGCCGAGCAGCGCTTTGCGGATGCCTGCCCGGAGGCGGAGGTGTCCCTGCTCCCCGGCGGCCAGCCTGTGTATTACTATATTATCTCAATTGAATAATATATTGTGCCGTTTGCGCAAAAAAGACGCCGGAGGTCTCCTCCGGCGTCTTTTGGCATCGCCGCAATCGGGCTCTGCCCCGCCCGCCATTCCGCTGCTTTTGGGCCGGGTAGAACCCGGCCCCTACAGGTGCTCTACTGGTGATGCTCTCATCGTCTTGCTGAAAAAATCTCCATCTTGCCCCAGGGGGCGGGGTGTGGTACAATGGCCTTACTTTATAATAAGGAGCGTGCCGGTATGATGCACCTGGAAGCGGACGTATTCCGGAAATTCGACAAGCAGTGGGCCCTGGTCACGGCGGGGACCCCGGAGCATTACAACACCATGACCATCAGCTGGGGCGGCCTGGGCACCCTGTGGAGACGGCCGGTGGCCACCGTGTATGTGAAAAAGAACCGCTATACCTTTGAATTCATGGAGCAAAACGACTATTTCACCGTCAGCTTTTATCCCCAGGAGCAGCGCCGGGCCCTGTCCCTGCTGGGCAGCACCTCCGGCCGGGACGGCGACAAGGTGGCGGCGGCGGGCCTGACGCCGGAGTTCCTGCCCCAGGGCATCACCTTCCGCCAGGCGGAGACCACCCTGGTCTGCCGCAAGCTCTATTGCCAGGACTTCGCCCTGGACCAGATCCCCCGGGACGTTCAGGACATTTTCTATCGGGACGAGCCGGTCCACCGGATGTACATCGGCGAGGTGGTGGACATCATCGGGAATGAAAGCCTTGCCAATCGCCCCTGAGTGTGCTATACTCAGGGTATAACATACGGAAGCTCATATAGCCTTGCGGATATGGTGCAAGGCGTTTCTACGGGGCCGCCCACGGCCCTGCTATGGGTGCTCTGCCGGTGGACCGGCGGGGCGCCCATCTATTTTTTTCTGAAGGAGCGATGCGGTATGACACAGGTTTTACGCGGCAACATCATCCAGGCCCCCCGGCTGGGGGAGCTGGACATCCGGGAGCACGGCTATCTGGTGCTGGAGGACGGCGTGGTGCAGGGGGTCTATGACGCGCTGCCCCAGGCCCTGGCCTCCGCCCCCATAACGGACTACGGCGACCGGCTCATCATGCAGTCCTTTGTGGATATGCACCTCCACGCGCCCCAGTATCCCATGCTGGGCATGGGCATGGACCTGCCCCTGCTGGACTGGCTGAATACCTACACCTTCCGCACCGAGGCCCGGTTCGCAGACCCGGACTTTGCCCGCCGGACCTATCGCCGCCTGGCCTCCGACCTGATCACCAACGGCACCACCCGGGTGTGCATGTTCTCCTCCCTGCACACCGAGGCCACCTGGATCCTCATGGAGGAGCTGGAGCGGGCCGGGGTCACGGGCTATGTGGGCAAGGTGAATATGGACCGCAACGCCCTGCCCGGCATTCTCCAGGAGACCACGGAGGAGTCCGTCTCCGAGACCCTGCGCTGGCTGGACGGCTGCCATTTTGAGCACGTCAGGCCCATCATCACCCCCCGCTTCACCCCCAGCTGTTCCGACGAGCTGATGGCCGCCCTGGGGGAGATCGCCCGGGACCGGGGGCTGTATGTCCAGTCCCATCTGTCGGAAAACAGGGGGGAGATCGCCTGGGTGAAGGAGCTGCACCCGGACTGCGCCCAGTATTGGGAGACCTATGACAAATACGGCCTTTGGAAGGACCACACGGTGATGGCTCACTGCGTCCACTCCGACGCCCGGGAGTGCGCCGCCATCCGCCGGGCTGGGGTGGTGGTGGCCCACTGCGCCGGGTCCAACATCAACCTGTGCAGCGGCGTGTCCCCGGTGCGGGAGATGCTGCAGCAGGGCATCTGGGTGACTCTTGGCTCCGACATCGCCGGCGGGGCACAGCTCCCCATGTACAAGGTCATCACCATGAGCATCCGGGCCTCCAAGATCAAGCGCATGGAAACCGACTGGTCCGAGGACTTCCTGACCGTGCCGGAGGGGTACTATCTGGGCACCACCGCCGGGCACCGGTATTTCGGCGGGGGAGACGGCTTCGCCGTGGGCCAGCCCCTCCACGCCATCGTGGTGGACGACGGGGACTTCCCGGAGTCCGTCCGCCCCCTGACGGTCCGGGAGCGCTTCGAACGGTCCCTCTATATGCTCCACCGCCACAACATCACCGCCGTCTGGTCCCATGGCCGCCAGGTGAAGTGAATATCTGCCGCCGCTCCCGCATCGGAGCGGCGGCTTTTTTGCCCCCTTTTGTGGATACGCCGCGCCGAATCATTTGATCAAAACGGCCCTGTAAAGTGGAAATATTGGAAGAATACTGAAATATATACAGAATATTCATGGAAGATATTTCCAATAACTTCCTATGCCAGTCCGCTTGCTGCGAACAAACACAAATGTGCGTGTATTGTGGACGGAATCAGCGGGGCGGAAAAGGGGAGGCTGACATTTTGGCGGATTTGTCCAACACGGACGCAGAGCCAGGAAACTGTTCGTGAGATAAGTACAAAAAAACAATGGGTCGTTTATCACGGTGACGTGATACCGAAGCATCGGAAAAAAACGCCAACCGGCCGTCCCCCCGGCGGAAACACCGGAAACGTTTCCTGAAAAAATCCTTGTTTTTGGAAGAAATTCCTTGCTTTTGCAGGAGAAAGGAAGTATAATTATGCAATCGGAAAGCGCCTCAACACAGCAGGGGAGCGGAACGAAAAAAACAGGAAGGAAGTCGATCGATGAAAAAGACGAGAATGCCGCAGCGGCTGCTTGCCCTGGTCCTGGTGCTGATGATGCTCATCAGCGTCCTGCCGGTCAGCGCCATGGCGGCGGAACTGACGCCGTCTGACCCCGAGACCGGGCTGACGGCCACCGATGTGACCAATGAGCTCACAGACAGCGACCGTCTGGCGATCTTCGAGGAGAACATGGACTCCAGCAAGGTGTCCAAGTCCGAGATCCCGGCGGACGACGAAATGGTCAAGGTCATTGTGCAGCTGGATGCAGACAGCCTGCTGGATGTCCGCAACCGCACCAATGCCAGTATGTCCATGCTGGACTTCCAGCAGACGGACGCAGCCAAGGCCCAGCTGAAGGACATCGCCAACCTGCAGCTCTCCGTGATGAACACCATGGAAAGCAAGGGCATTCCCAGCTCCTTCACCTTCAGCTACACCTCCGTGGTCAGCGGCTTTGCCGCCCAGGTGCCTTACGGCAAGATCCATGACATCAAGAATATTGACGGCGTAGAGGACGTGGTGCTGTGCCAGACCTACTACACCGATTCCATGGGCTCCGCCACTCTGGGCCAGGCCCTGACCGCCGCGGAAGTGGCGGCCTACTCCAACAACACCCAGTATCAGGGCGAGGGGATGCTCATCGGCATCCTGGACACCGGCCTGGATGTGAACCACGAGGCCTTTGCCAACGCTCCTGCCGTGCAGAAGCTGCAGAAGTCCAGCCTGTCCAAGCTGCTCTATCAGATCAGCCAGGGCGAGGACGGCAAGACCAACGTCACCGCCTACAGCTATGCCGCTCTGTGGTATGCCCAGAAGCACAGCTCCAGCTCCCTGGTGCTGCTGACCGAGGACGACCTGTATAAGAGCGGCAAGGTGCCCTTCGCCTTCGACTATGCCGACGCCGACGCGGACGTGATCCCCTCCGCCGACGCCGTGGAGAAGTACGGCAATGACCACGGCACCCACGTGGCCGGTATCACCGCCGGCAAGACCGTGGACGCCGACGGCAGCGTCACCTTCGCCGGTCAGTCTCCCGAGGCCCAGCTGGCCATCTTCAAGGTATTCTCCGACTCCACCAACGGCGCCTCCACGGATACCATCCTGGCGGCCCTGAACGATGCCCTGCTGCTGGATGTGGACGTGATCAACATGTCCCTGGGCTCCAACGGCGGCTTCGGCCGGGAGGCCGAGGGCGACCTGACCACCAAGTATTACGACCTGGTCAAGTCCGCCGGTATCCTGCTGAACTGCTCCGCCGGTAACTCCTATTCCTCCTCCCAGGGCGGCGCAAAGGGTGACTTCACCTCCGTGTCCGACCCCGACACCGGCATCATCAGCTCCTCGTCCTCCTATGACGCGGCGCTGTCCGTTGCCTCCGTCAACGCCAACGAGACGGCGGCCTTTGTCACCGCCCAGGGCCGCGTCCCCTATCAGGACGTGTCCGGCCACGACTTCACCGCCCTGCTGCTGGGCAATGACAGCTCCAAAACCTATGAGTACGTCATGGTGCCCAACACCGGCGACACCGCCGATTACCAGGGCCTGGACGTCACCGGCAAGATCGCCGTGGTCATGCGCGGCGGCCTGTCCTTCGAGCAGAAGCAGCTCAATGCCGCCTCTGCCGGCGCTGCGGGCTGCATCATCTATAACAACCGCGACGGCTATCTGCTGAACATGTCCGTGGATAACTACAAGATCCCCACCGTGTGCATCAGCCTGGCCAACGGCCAGATGATGGAAGCCGCCCAGGAAAAGACCCTCACCGTCTCCAAGACCGAAAAGGGCTCCGTGGCCATGAGCGACTTCTCCTCCTGGGGCCCCCTGCCGTCTCTGTCCCTGAAGCCGGAGATCACCGCCCCCGGCGGCAGCATCTATTCCTCTCTGCCCTTCGCCCAGTACGGCTACATGAGCGGTACCTCCATGGCGTCTCCGTATCTGGCGGGTGTGGCCGCCGCTGCTTTGCAGTATGTCAACACCCTGATGCCCGGCGCCTCCGATACCGACAAGCAGCTGCTGGTGAACCGCCTGCTGATGAGCACCGCCGACATTCTGTATGATGAAAACGGCGTGGCTTACTCCCCCCGCAAGCAGGGCTCCGGTATGGTGAACCTGGCCGAGGCCGTCACCACCCCCGCCTACCTGTATGTCCGGGGTCAGGACAAGACCAAGATCGAGCTGGGCGACGACGCGGACCAGCTGGGCGTGTACAAGCTGAGCTTCGTGGTGAAGAACCTCACCGGCTCCGCCCTGTCCTATGACGTCAATACCACCGTCCAGACCGAGAGCACCACCACCGACGGGCTGTACATCGCCCAGAAGGGCTATGTCCTCTCCGCCGACACCAGCGCCATCAAGGTCTCCGGCGGCGCCCTCAGCGGCTCCACCGTCACCGTGCCCGCTAACGGCGAGGCCACCGTCACCGTCACCGTCCGCCTGTCTGACGCGGACCGGGCGTATCTGGCCAAGTTCCCCAACGGCATCTATGTGGAGGGCTTCGTGGAGCTGACCAACAACGACGATCCCGCGCTGTCCGTGCCCTTCCTGGGCTTCTACGGCGACTGGACCAAGGCCCCCATCTTCGAGGACGCCGATATCTACAACGGCCTGGACGAGAAGATGTACGCCACCAACGTGGCCGGTGTTTACGCCATGATGTACGTGGTGAAGCTGGGCATGTATCCCTTCGTGGTCCCCGAGGGCTACGACACCCCCTCCACCTCCGCCGATAAGATCTGCGTGGACCTGGGCGGCGGCAACGGTGTCAGCAACCTGTATTACCTGCAGGCCGGTCTGCTGCGGGCGGCCAAGACCACCAACGTCACCATCACCGACAGCGACACCGGCCAGGTGTACCTCAACAGCGACGGCCTCAATGTCCGCAAGGCCATGTACAACTCCAGCTCCGCCGCTGTGCGGCCCGGCTATGTGGGCGAGATCTTCCCCCCGCTGACCGGCATCCACCTGATCCCCAACAACACCCGCATGACCTACACCGCCGCCGCCTATGTGGACGGCTTCGATGTGCAGGACAACCTGAAGAACACCTATTCCTTCAACTTCACCTCCGACGGTGAAATGCCCTATATCGTCGACCGCGAGAACCTGCAGTTCCGCACCGGCGACGACGGCCGGAAGTACCTGGACGTGACCCTGGCCGATAACTTCTGCCTGGCCGGCGCCACCCTGTACTCCACCCAGTGGAAGACCAACGTCAGCAACGGCAAGAAGGAGATGGGCATCGGCTCCAACTACTACGACGGCATCATCCCCGCCCTGAAGGCCGACGGCACCTCTCCCCGGGCTTACGAGGAGTATACCTACACCTTCGACGTTACGGACTTCTATCAGAAGCTCCTGCAGGGCACCTTCTATGTGGTGGCCTACGACTACGCCATGAACCAGTGTGCCTATCGCGTGACTCTGCCTGAAAACGCCGTCACCAAGATCACTCTGGATCAGACCGCTGTGACCCTGCCCCAGAAGGGCTATGTCCAGCTGAACGCCACCGTGACTCCCGACGATGCCACCGACCAGAACCTGGTTTGGAGCTCCTCCGATTCCAGCGTGGCCGAGGTGAAGAACGGCATCGTGGCCGCCAAGGCTCCCGGCACCGCCACCATCACCGTCAAGTCCTCCGTCTGGACCGACGTGGAGGCCCAGTGCCAGGTCACCGTCACCGACGAGGTGGGCGCGGACGTGCCTATGAGCGAGTTCCTGCTGAACACCTCCTCCGTGACCATGCTGGCCGGCACCACCTATACCAATGTCCGGCTGTATGCCTACGCGCCCTTCTATGCCACCGACCTGAACCTGGAGTGGACCTCCTCCGACGAGTCCGTGGTCACCGTTGAGCCCAACGGCGAGGGCGATGAGCTGACCCAGTATGCCAAGCTCACCGCTCTGAAGCCCGGCACGGCCACCGTTACCGCCAAGGCCAAGAACGGCACCGCCGCCTATGACCTGGCCGTCACCGTCACCGAGGCCACCGGCTCCGGCAGCTTCAACATCGTGGGCGACACCCTGGTCAGCTACAGCGGCACCGAGAGCACCGTCACCATTCCCGACGGCGTCCGGGTCATCGGGGAGAACGCCTTCAAGAACAACGACTACATTCTCAACGTCATCTGCCCCGACTCCCTGGAGGAGATCGGCTATCGGGCCTTCTACGACTGCGACAACCTGCAGAGCGTCAGCCTGCCTGAGACCATGAAGGTCATCAACGAGGGCGCGTTCTACTACTGCAAGAACCTGAAGACCCTGGGCCACACCGACGACGGCGTCCTGCCCAAGGGCCTGACCTCCATCGGCGTCAAGGCGTTCTACTTCTGCGAGGCCCTGGAGGGCGACCTGGTGATCCCCGAGGGCGTCACCAGCCTCAGCGCCGGTATTTTCTATAATGCCTACGCCCTGACCAGCATCACCATTCCCGACACCGTCACCTCTATGGACGCAAACGGCGACCAGTTCGCCAACTGCACGGCTGTAACCTCCGTGAAGCTGTCCAAGAACCTGACCGAGCTGCCCAAGACGGCGTTCTTCACCTGCAAGGGCCTGAAGCACCTGCCCGACCTGTCCAACGTCACCTCCGTGGGCACCAGCTGCTTCGCCGGCTGCGCCGCCCTGGAGGAGATGGTGATCCCCGAGAGCCTGACCTTCATCGGCGCCAACGCCTTCGCCCGCAGCAGTCTCACCGAGATCACCGTGCTGGGCGATCCCACCGGCCTTGACTCCGCGTTCTACAACAGCCTGAACCTGACCACCTTCGTGGCCCCCAAGCTGACCACCATCGGCAAGCAGATGTTCCAGGGCTGCACCGCGCTGGTGAACTTCATCGTTCCCGACAACGTCACCCTCATCGGCGAGAGGGCCTTCCAGGGCTGCACCAACCTCAAGACCCTGACCTTCCCTGCCTCCTACAAGGCCGAGACCCTGTCCTTCGGTCTGACGCCGTTTGTCAGCTGCCCCGCCTTTGAGGGCTATGTCATCGAGGACGGCGCCAGCATCGTCCGGACCGAGGACGGCACCCTGCTGGCCGGCGGCGGCAAGGTTCTGGTGAGCCTGCCCCGGGACTTCAAGGGCACCTCCTACACCGTGCCTGACGGCGTGGAGACCATCAGCGACTACCTGTTCTATAAGAACACCACCATCACGTCCGTCACTCTGCCCGCCAGCCTCAAGAAGATCGGCACCGCCGCCTTCCAGGGCTGCACCAAGCTGACGTCCATTGCGCTGCCCGATGGCTTCACCACCCTGGGTGAGCACGCCTTCGACGGCTGCTCCGGCCTGAAAACCGTGACCTTCGGCCAGAGCCTGACCGCTGTTCCCGCCTACGCCTTCAGCAACTGCTCCGCCCTGACGGCTGTGGACCTGCCTGCCACCGTGGAGACCGTGGGCGATTACGCCTTCCGCGGCTGCGCCAAGGCCACCGCCCTGTCCCTGAAGGAGGGCCTGACCTCCATCGGCGCCAACGCCTTCTACGGCTGGAAGGCTCTGAAGGCCATCACCATTCCCCAGTCCGTCACCTCCCTGGGCGGCTCCGCGTTCTATGACTGCAACGCCGCCGCTTCCATCGACTGCGGCAGCCTCACCGTCATCCCCGACCGCGCGTTCTACAACGCCAAGGCCGTCAAGACCGTGAAGCTCAGCGACAACGTCACCTCCATCGGTGAGCGCGCCTTCTACTCCTGCTCCCTGCTGGAGACCATCAACTGGCCCTCTCAGCTGAAGACCATCGGCAAGCAGTCCTTCTACTATGCCCGGAAGCTCCAGAATCTGGACTTCTCCGGCACCCAGCTGGAGTCCATCGGCAACAGCGCCTTCTATCAGCCCTATGAGGCCCGGACGCTGGCCTTCCCCGGCACCCTGCAATCCATTGATAGCAAGGCGTTTGCTTATCTGAACTACAACAAGACCGCCTATGTCACCGAGGTCAATATCCCCGCCTCCGTCACCAGCCTGGCCAAGGACGCCTTCTATCTGGCCAGCGGCCTGAAGAACATCGTGGTGGACGTCAACAACCCCGTGTATGCGTCCTCCAACGGCGTTGTCATGCTGAAGGATACCGGCGATATCTACATCTGGCCCCAGGGCAACGAGACCACCGAGTTCACCCTGCCCTCCACCATGACGGAGATCCCCGATAAGATGTTCCAGAACAACACCAGTCTGAAGAAGGTCATCGTTCCCGCCAGCGTCACCAAGGTGGGCAGCTACGCCTTCTCCAGCTCCAAGATCGAGGAGATCTATTTCGAGGATTCCGCCAACGGGCTGACCGTCGGCACCTTCGCCTTCTACAATTGTCCCAATCTGACCAGCCTGCGTCTGCCCTACGGCCTGACCAGCATCGGCGCCAACGCCATTTCCAAGACCGGCCTGGAGACCATTGTCATTCCCGACACCGTCACCGAGATGGGCGGCAGCGCACTGGCTTACAACGACGATCTGAAGAATGTCACCCTGTCCAAGAGCATGACCGCCGTCCCCAGCCGGGGCTTCGTGGGCTGCGAAGCTCTGACGGAGCTGACTCTGCCCGCCTCCATCCAGGATTGCGGCGTCACCGATACCTCCGTGGCCTTCAACGACTGCACCAGCCTGCAGAACATCTATGTGGCCGACGGCTCCCTGTACTTCAAGAGCGTGGACGGCGTCCTGTTCGATAAGAACGGCGCGAACCTGCGCTACTATCCCGAGGGCCGCACCGCCGAGAGCTACCGCATCCCCGAGGGCACCATCCGCGTGGGCGGCAACGCCTTTGCCGGCAACCTGTTCCTCAAGAGCGTCAGCTATCCCACCACCCTGGAGCGCATCGGCACCAAGGCC
>OGXT01002510.1_pt1 | contig 14400 bp, 7 predicted proteins | sample 1576361 | NCBI WGS metagenome assembly OGXT01 (sample SAMEA3541514, study PRJEB24748) | human gut metagenome | biome: human gut; feature: human-associated habitat; material: faeces | place: China | collected 2012 | reverse complement strand
AAAGCCGAACTGGTCGTATTTCTGGCGCTTTTCGGGATTGGACAGCACCTCGTTGTCCCGCACATAGCCCAGGCCCTGCGGCTTGGGGCAGAAGCGGGTCTCCACGGGAAAGATGCCGCTCATGGGCCAGCGCTGTCCGTCGCGCTCCAGAGCCGAAGCCAGGACCATGAAGCCGCCGCATTCGGCGTAGATGGGAAAGCCCCTGGCGGCCAGTGTACCCAGCCGGGCCAGATGCGGCGAAGCGGACAGCTCCCGGGCCCAGTCTTCGGGGAAACCGCCGCCCAGATACAGGCCGTCCAGCTCCGGCCACGCCGCGTCATCCAGCAGGGAAAGGCGTACCAGCTCCGCACCGGCCCGGCGCAGGGCTTCGAGGTTCTCCTCATAATAGAACCACAGGGCCCGGTCGCGCACATAGCCGATGCGCGGGGCATCCGCCCGGGGGGACGTCCCAGCCCCGGCAGCGGGGGCCGGAGCCTCGGAGCAGACCACAGGCTGCCCTTCGCCGGAAGGGACCACAGTCCCCTCCCCGGTCCAGGCGGTCTCGTCCCAGAAATCCGGCTCTTCGGGCAGAGCGGGCAGGTCGTCGGCGATGGACAACACGCGGTCCATATCCACATGGTCGCGTACCACATCGGCCAGTTTTTCCAATATCTCCTGGGCCTGCGGGCTCAGATCGTCACCGCACAGCGAGGCGAGCCCCATGTGCCGTTCCGGCAGGGGATTCTCCCGCAGGCGGGGAATGGCCCCCAGCACGGGCACGTCCGTGTAGGTGGTGATGGCCTCACGCAAAATGCCTTCATGCCGGGCCGAGGCCACCTGATTGAGCACCACGCCCGCCAGACGCAGGCCGGGCTCGAAATTCCGTACCCCGGCCACCAGAGCAGCGGCCGTACGGGTCATCTTGGTACAATCCAGACTGAGCAGCACCGGGCAGTCCAGCGTGCGGGCCAGTTCGGCCGTGGCGCAGGAGCCGCGCACGTCCATGCCGTCGAAAAGGCCGCGGTTGCCTTCCAGCAGGGCCAGCCGGGCCCCGCTGCGCCCCATCACATGACGGAACAGGGCCCGCAGACGCGCGGGGGACAGGAAATAGGGGTCCAGATTGCTGGCCTGCCGTCCGGCCGCCAGCGAGAGCCAGGCCGCGTCGATATAGTCCGGGCCTTTCTTGAAGGGCTGGACGGCCAGCCCCTGCCGGGAAAAGGCCCGCGCCAGGCCCAGCGAGAGCAGGGTCTTGCCGCCGCCCCCGGACAGGGCGGAGATGCAAATACGGGCGGACGAGGCCCCGGTGCGGGGCGTGCGGGGATGGGAAGACACGGCGGGCATCCTTGGCTGACGGGAAGGCGGCAGGGCCGCGGGTATGAAAAAAGGGCACGACACCGGCCGGTGTCGTGCCCTGCGGGAGACTAGTGCTTGAAGGAACGCTGACCGGTGAAGACCATGGCCACCTGCGGGCTGGCTTCGTTGCAGGCCGCGATGACTTCGGTGTCACGCATGGAGCCGCCGGGCTGGCCGATGGCGGTGACGCCCTGGGCCATGGCGGCGTCCACGCCGTCACGGAAGGGGAAGAAGCCGTCGGAGATCAGCACCGTGCCGGGCAGACCGCCGCGGGCTTCCTGGGTACGGGCCTGGATGTCGTCCAGAGCGGCCTTGAGGGCGGCGTCGGTGGCGGCCTTCTGCTTGAGTTCGTAGAAGGAGAGGTTGTGCTCGCGGAAGGCCAAGGTATCGGCGTACTTGGTGTAGGCCTTGTGGATGGCCAGTTCCACGCAGCCCACGCGGTCCTGTTCACCGGTGCCGATGGCCACGGTGGCGCCGTTGCGGGCAAAGATGACCGAGTTGGAGGTCACGCCGGCTTCCACGGCCCAGGCAAAGCGCAGGTCGGCCATTTCCTGGGCGTTGGGCTTGCGGGCGGTGACGGTGACGCCGTTCTTGTCCGTGGCTTCGGCGGGCAGGAAGTCGGCATCGGTGAGGATGCGGTTCACGAAAGATTTCTGCACCACGATGCCGCCGTCGGCCAGGCTCTTGATGTCGCCGGGCTTGATACCGCTCTCGTCGAAGCGTTTGCGGTAGAAAGGCACATTGGCATAGACACGGGAGCAAAGGTCCTGCAGACGGCGCAATTGCAGGGCTTCGATATCTTCGCGGGGCAGCGTTTCCTTGTCGATATTGAAAATCACGGCGTTTCTCCTTGAAATCCTGAGTAGTCTATGGATGACGCAAAAGCCCCCCAAGGTCAAGATATCTGCTTGAAAAACATGGATAACATATTGTAATGCAATGTCTTTTTTTATGCCCGGAACAATGCGCCGGGCCATCCCCGGGCCGGGCGGGATTGTTGCCCTCGGGTACGCTTTGAGGTATGGGAGGGACATGCAAAACCTTATCTCTACCCCCAAGAAATATTCGGAACTGCCTACGGCGGAAAAAATGGCCGTCATCAAGGCGTGGCTTGAGGAACACAAGGCTGTCGACGTGGCCGAGATCGACCTGGCCGGCCAGGGTGCCTTCACGGACGCCCTGCTGGTGGTCAGCGCCACCTCCGTGCGTCATGCCCAGAGCCTGGCGGACGGCGTCTCCGCCCTGTGCCATGAACAGAACTACGAATACCTGCGCATGGAAGGCTACAACACCGGCCAGTGGATCCTGGTGGACTGCAACGACATCGTGGTCAACATCTTCCAGCAGTCCGTGCGTGACCTTTATCAGCTGGAGAACCTGTGGGGCGCGGCTGCCGCTGCCCTCAACAAGGAGCCCCGTGCATGACCCCCACCCTGTTGCTCATCCTTGACGGCTGGGGCCTGACGGAAAAAGGGGAAGGCAATGCCCCCTGGGTGGCAGCCACGCCCCATCTGGATGACCTGATGGCGCGCTGCCCCCACAGCCGCCTTGCCGCCTCCGGGCGCGAAGTGGGCCTGCCTGCCGGCTATATGGGCAACTCCGAGGTGGGACACCTCAATATCGGTGCGGGACGCATCGTCTATCAGGACATGACGCGCATCGACGTGGCCCTTGAGGACGGCTCCCTGTTCCACAACCCCGTGCTGCAGGACGTGCTGGAAAAAACACGCCGCAGCGGCGGCCGTCTGCATCTGGCGGGCCTGCTCTCCGACGGCGGTGTGCACAGCCACATCAACCATCTGGTGGCCCTGTGCGCCATGGCTTTCGCCGCCGGTGTGCCGGTGCGCATCCACTGCTTCATGGATGGGCGCGATACCCCGCCCCAGAGCGGCGCCTCCTATGTGCGCAGCCTGCTGGAACAGATCGTCTCCATGAAGGACGTGCGTGTGGCCAGCCTGGCGGGGCGCTTTTATGCCATGGACCGCGACAAGCGCTGGGAGCGCGTGTCCGAGGTCTGGGATCTCATGGTCCACGGCAAGGGCCGCAAAGCCACGGATGCCGTGCAGGCTGTGGAAGATTCCTATGCCGAGGGCGTCAGCGACGAATTCATCAAGCCCGTGCTGCTGGAAGGCGAGGATGCCTCCACCCTGCAGGACGGCGACGGCCTGTTCTTCTACAATTTCCGCGCCGACCGCATGCGCGAGCTTTCCCAGGCCTTCGTAGACGCGGACTTCACCGCTTTCGAGCGGGGCAGGGTGCCGCAGCTGGCTGCCGTGGCTTCCATGACGGCCTACGACGCCCACTTCCCCCTGCCGGTGGCCTTCCCCAAGGAATCCGTGACCATGGGCCTTGGCGAAGTCGTTTCGCAGCAGGGCATGCACCAGCTGCGTCTGGCCGAAACGGAAAAATACGCGCACGTCACCTATTTCTTCAACGGCGGTGTGGAAGAACCCCTGCCGCTGGAAGACCGCATCCTCGTGCCTTCGCCGCGCGAGGTGCAGACTTATGACCAGAAACCGGCCATGAGCGCCCGCGAGGTCACGGACAAGTTCGTGGAAGCCTGGCAGAGCGGCCAGTACGACCTGGTGGTCTGCAACCTGGCCAACGGCGATATGGTGGGCCATACGGGCGTGCTCTCCGCCGCCGTGGAAGCCTGCACGGTGGTGGATGAATGCGTGGGCCGCATGGTGGCTGCCGTGGAGGCCCGCAAGGGCCGTATGCTGCTCATCGCCGACCACGGCAACTGCGAAGTCATGAAGGACGGAGAGGGCAAGCCCCAGACCGCCCATACCACCAATCCCGTGCCCTGCATCCTGCTGGATGCCTCCGGCAAGGAATGGCGCCTGCACGACGGCAAGCTGGCCGATGTGGCCCCGACCCTGCTGCGCATGTGGGGCATCGCCCAGCCCGAGGCCATGACCGGGACGCCGCTGGTGGAGGAAGCCCATGTCCGGTAGCCAGAAACCTTTGGAGCCTGTGGCTCCTGACGGCATGGAGCTGCTGTTCTTCTACCGCTGCCCCCACTGCCTGCGCCATGTACCGCTGGTCAACCCGGTGGAGCCGCGCAATGTGCGCTGCGACGGCTGCGGCAAGCAGTTCCCCATCATCCCGGTGGACGAGCACGGCCTGCATTATGTGCGCATCATGCTGGCCAACGGCAAGGCCGCTGCCAATCCCGACTATCTGTAAGCGTCGCCATACGGCCGGAGGAAAGTCCTCCGGCCGTTTTCTCTGCCGCGATGCTTTTTTCTCCACGCTACCAAATATACCGAGCAAACGACATGAAGATCTGTCCCGTCATCTTGTGCGGGGGCGCCGGTACACGCCTGTGGCCCCTGTCCCGTCGCAAGTATCCCAAGCAATTCATGGACCTGGGCGGCCATACGCTGTTCGAGGACACGCTGCAGCGTCTTGCGGCCGTGCCCGGACTGGCCGCGCCCGTGGTCATCTGCAATGAAGAGCAGCGCTTTCTTGCCGCCGCAGCCCTGCAGCGTCAGGGACTGAACGGCCGGATCCTGCTGGAACCGGAACCGCGCAATACGGCACCGGCCATCGCCGCTGCCGCGCTGGCCGTGACGGCCGCCTGTGACGTGGAAGACGGTGATCCTGTCCTGCTGGTCCTGCCTTCGGACCATGTGCTGGAGGATCTGCCGGCTTTTGCCGCTGCCGTCACACAGGCTGCGGAGTGTGCCCGCGAAGGGGCCCTGGTCACCTTCGGGGTCACGCCGGACCGCCCCGAGACCGGTTACGGCTACATCGAAAAGGGCGATGCCCTGGCTTCCGGTTTCGCGGTCCGCCGTTTTGTGGAAAAGCCCGCGCAGGAGGCTGCCGAGGCCATGCTGGCGCAGGGCGGCTATTTCTGGAACAGTGGCATGTTCGTGTTTCGCGCCTCCCAGTATCTGGCCGAGCTGGAAGCGCAGGCTCCGGCCATCATGGCCGCGGTGCGCAAGGCCTGGGCCCTGCGCCGGGCCGATTATGACTTCATCCGCCTGCATCGGGAATCTTTTGCCCACTGTCCCTCTGATTCGGTGGACTATGCCCTGATGGAGAAAAGCGCGCATGTGGCCATGGTGCCGCTGCCGTGCCGCTGGAGCGATCTGGGATCCTGGGAAGCCATCTACGAAAACAGCACGCAGGATGCGGAAGGTAATGCCTGCGTGGGCGATGTGATGGCCCAGGACAGCCGGGGATGCTACATCCATGCCGGGAGCCGCCTGGTGACGACGCTGGGCGTGAAGGATCTTGTGGTGGTGGAGACCGGCGACGCCGTCCTGGTGGCCGACAGGGCCCGCAGCCAGGAGGTCAAGACCCTGGTGGCCCGTCTTGCCGCTCAGGACCGGCACGAGCAGGAGATGCATCTGCGTGTATATCGTCCCTGGGGCTGGTATGAGACCCTGGCCCTGGGCGAGCGATTCCAGGTCAAGCGGATCCAGGTCAATCCCGGAGCCGCGCTTTCCCTGCAGCGTCACCGGCACCGGGCCGAGCACTGGGTCGTCATCGCCGGGGAAGGTCTGGTGCGCGTGGGGGACGAAGAGATGCACCTGCATATGGACCAGTCTGTCTACATCCCCCAGAAGACCATGCATCGGCTGAGCAACGCTTCGGCACAGCCGCTGGAGATCGTGGAAGTCCAGACCGGTGATTACCTGGGCGAAGACGATATCGAGCGTTTTGACGACCGTTACGGGCGTGAATGAGCCTGAGATGGCCTGAGGCCATCACCAGATACCAAGGCTGCGGGAGAGTTCCCGCGGCCTTTTTTATTTTTGGGGTCAGCCTGGTGAGCGTCACGACGCGAAACGAAATGGCGGACGATTTGGGGGATGGCCCAGGGACAGGCATCAGGCAAACGTCCCCGATAACGTCTCGCAGTCCTTCAGAGCCCGTCTGGTATACGACGCAGCCAGATGAATGAAACGGATCTTTTTTGTAAGCATCCGGACGTTTTTCCAGATGTCACAGGGCGATCGCCGGACACAGGACAGGCCCGGAAAAAAGTTTTTTGGCGAGGAGGGGGCGAGGGGAGGACGCAGCTTTTGCCCACAAAAGGGGGCCTCTCCCTCGCCCGCAGGAAAACACGGGTGCAGACGGATGCGTCGCAGTTCTCCTGCTTTTCTGCAGGCATAAAAAAAAGGGGGGAGCATTGCTGCTCCCCCCAAAGATGACACATGGTCGAAGATTACTCTTCGTCGCCTTCCCACTTGATGAAGCCGGGATTGACGTTGACCATGGCGTTGACGATCAGTTCCACCAGACCGCCGTAGGCGAAGCTGTTCTTGGTGTACAGATCGCTGTGTTCCAGCATTTCGCGGATCTGGCCCTTGCAGTTGGAGCAGGGAGCGCAGATGTACTTCTTGGTTTCGGGGCCAAGGCAGTCCTTGAAGGCCTGGGCGATCTGCCACATCTTTTTACGGCCGGAGATGTTGCCGCGCCATTCGTCGATGTTCTGACGGGTCATGATGGCGAAGCCGGAACCACCGCCGCAGCAGTAGTTGTCCACGCCGTGGCAGGGCATTTCGCGGAACTGCGGGGCGATCTTGTGCAGGATGTCGCGCTGGGGCTGCACCACACCCATCAGACGGACCACGTTGCAGGGGTCGTGCAGGGTGACGGGGAAGTTGTTGCGCGAGGGATCCAGCTTCAGACGACCGGACATGATGATGTCACGCAGGGTCACGTAGCAGGATTCGCGGGGCACCTGGTATTCGTAGGGGATGACGCGGTCGGCGATAACGGTCATGGCCTTGTGGGCGTGGCCGCATTCGCCGATGACGATCTTCTTGGCACCCAGTTCCTTGGCGGCCTGCATGTGCTGCAGGGCGATACGGGCGGTCTGGGCGTCGTCGTAGAACACGCCGTAGTTCACGCCGTCATAGGCCACGGCCTTGCTGGACAGGGTCCAGGACAGGCCGGCTTCCTGGAAGATCAGGGAGAAGCTGGCGATGTTTTCGGGCCAGGCCATGACTTCGCCGGCGTTGTGGATCAGCAGGATGTCGGCGCCCTTCACGTCGAAGGGGGTGTGGATGCCCACGCCGGTGATTTCGGTGTAGTCCTCGTCGATGAACTCCACGTTTTCTTTCACCACGTCGGGGGTCATACCGGTGGAGGAGCCCACCTTCATCTGGTTGATGGTGCCCTTTTCGTGCAGTTCGCGGGGCGAGAAGCCCAGTTCCTGGCTGAACAGCTTGCGGATTTCGCGGGCGATCAGGCCGTTATCCACACCGATGGGGCAGGTCTGGGCGCAGCGACGGCAGAGGTTGCAGCGGTAGGCCAGTTCGCCCAGGCGGGCAACGGTCTTCCAGTTCAGGCCCATGTCGCCGTAACGCCATTTGGCCAGGGGCTCTTTCTTCACATACTGCTTGTAGATGCGGCGGAAGATTTCAGAGCGGTAGTTGGGGCGGTACATCTCGTTCTTGCCGGACATCTCGTACAGATGACAGGCATCGGAACAGGAGTTGCACTGGGCGCAGTAGTCCATGCTGGTTTCCAGCATGGGCAGGAAGGTCCAGTTGTTCTCCTTGCTGAACAGCTTACGCATACCGTCCAGGAAACGGTTGACCAGCTCTTCTTCTTCCTGGGGGGTCTGGGGCTTGGGGATGTTCAGCACGCAGACTTCGTCCAGGATGCAGGCCACTTTGGCCTTCTGCTCGTCGGTAACGGGGCGCCAGGGCATCTTGACGAGGTCAAGGCCTTCCACATCGGGGATGTCCTTGAGGTCGATGCTGACCATCTGGCCTTCGGCCGTGGAAATATCAGTCAAACGCAGCGTATCTTTCATGATGTACTCCCTAGTCCTTCTTGGGGGATTCGGTAGCGATGTCGAGCCAGGTCTTGGTGCCCTGACCGTTGATGTGGTCGGCAGCCCAGCTCACCTTGAACTGCAGGGCCTGCTTCATCTTCTCGTTGTTCTTCTGGCTGAAATCGGTGGGGGTGTCGCCCCAGCGGATGTCATGGTAGGTGAAGTACTTGAAGAGCAGGTGGCCCATGTGGGTCATGGGGATCCAGATCAGCACGAAGAAGCCGAACAGCATGTGGATCACGAAAGTGGTGCTGTTGATGTCGGCAAAGTTGAAGGTGAGCAGGTTGTAGATGAAGTCACCGGACATGCGGGCAAAGGAGGGGTTGAAGGCCCAGGCCACCAGACCCACCAGGGCGAAGACGATGAACACGCCCAGGTTGAAGAAGTGTTCGGGGGTGGAGTACTTGCGCAGGCCTTCGTCGTGCAGACGACGGCAGATCAGGCCGATGCCGCCGCCGATGATGCCGAACATGCCCAGCAGGCTGATGGCATTGATGACGTTGTGCACGAAGGTCAGGAAGCCGCCGTCGGGGTTCATGCCGAACAGGCGCAGGAAGGCGGCCACGACCAGGATGATGGTGCCGCCCATCAGCATGTACAGGCCCAGGTGGAAGGGGTAGGTGCGGAACCACAGCTTGAGGTTATGGGTGAAGGTGGCGTGCAGGAAGAGCACTTCTTCCAGCAGGGCCTTGAGGTCGCCCATGTGGTCGATGTGGCGGGGCTTGGTCCACCAGTCGGTCTCTTCCATGAAGCTGCCGCCGTAGGAGCCTTTGGGGCCTTCATGCGGCACGGGGTAGAGCTCCCAGCGGACGTGCAGGGGGCTGGCAGCCAGATAGCCTTTCACCTTGATGGCGGCAGTCGCCACAAAGCCGATTACTGCAAGGTAGGCCAGGATGTAGAACAGAGTTGTCATGCGTTTTCTCCCATGAGTCGAGATGCCTGCGGCATCGTGGTTTCTGCGCATGACCGAGCCAGATCCGGTCATGAGCAAGAGGTGCAGCGCACCAGGAACCAACCTCTCCAGAACAATGCGCCGGGATCCTGCGGCTCGGATCATGCCGGGGCACGACCTGTCGCCGCCTGGTCTCAGGCGCGGAACAATTCCTGCCTTCTACCGTAAAATGCAAGAAATGCAAAGATGGCACGCAGATTCCCAAAATACTCCGACCTGACTATGTTTTCTTATTTATGTAATTATTTTAATGTGTTAATATGAATAAAGCCATGCTTTGCGCGTATGAAAAATTTTTTGACCTCCTTTTCACAACACGTCGGCTCCGGCGGAGGGGGATGCGTCTTAGCCAGCAGGTCTTCCCGGCCATGGCCGGGAAATTTTTCTCTCTTATCAGGAATTAGTCACAAAAAGAAAGATGGGAAGGGCTTCTCTACATTTTGTTGCATTGGGGACGACACCACCCGGTCCCAGCCGCAGGGAGGAAGGTGCCGGGACAGCGGCCGGCAAGAGAGGCAGGGCCGGCGATGGCGAGAGGGCAGGGCGTGCTGCATACGGTCCTTCGGCCGATCAGCCATACATAAAAAAAGGGCGACCGCCATATGACGGTCGCCCTGGTGTTCAGCGGAGAGGGAAGGCCTACTGGCCCAGATCCACCAGCACGGGGTTCTCTTCCAGATCTTCCAGGAACTTGTCCGGACGTTCCTTCTGGTCGGGCACGGTGATGTCGCCGTGGACATACTCGCGATAGCCCGTACCGGCCGGGATGAGACGGCCCACGATGACGTTTTCCTTGAGGCCGCGCAGGTAGTCCATCTTGCCCTTGAGGGAAGCCTCGGTGAGCACCTTGGTGGTTTCCTGGAAGGAAGCCGCCGAGATGAAGGACGAGGTGGTCAGCGAAGCCTGGGTGATGCCCAGCACCAGCGGTTCGGCGGTGGCGGGCTGGCGGCCTTCGGCCATGGCTTTGTGGTTCTCGGCCTTGAACTCGGCCTTGTCCACCTGTTCGCCCACCAGGAAGCTGGTGCCGCCGGAATCCAGCACGGTGACCTTCTTGAGCATCTGGCGCACGATGACTTCGATGTGCTTGTCGTCGATGCCCACGCCCTGGAAGCGGTACACTTCCTGGATCTCGTCCACGAGGTAGCGGGCCAGGTACTTTTCGCCGCGGGTGCGCAGGATGTCGTGCAGTTCGGGCGAACCTTCGGTCAGCGGATCGCCGGCTTCCACGAAGTCGCCGTCGGCCACGGTGATGTGCTTGCCCTTGGGCACCAGGTATTCCTTGGAATCACCGATCTCGGGGGTCACCACCAGCTTGCGCTTGCCCTTGGATTCGCCGGCGTAGGACACGGTACCGGAGATCTCGGAGACCACGGCCATGTCCTTGGGCTTGCGGACTTCGAAGAGCTCGGCCACGCGGGGAAGACCACCCACGATGTCCTTGGTCTTGGAAGTTTCGCGGGGCTTACGGGCGATGATGTCACCGGCCTGGATGGCCTCGCCGTCCTTGACCATGATGATGGAGCCCACGGGCAGGCTGTACACGGCGGACGCCACGCTGTGCGGACGCTGCTTGACGTTGCCGTTCTCATCGCAGACCGAGATGGACGGACGGTAGTTGGTGGTACGGTATTCCATGATGGTCAGGGAGGCCTGACGCGTCACGTCGTCCACCTTTTCCTGCACGGTCTTGCCGTCCACGATGTCGGTGAAGCGGATGATGCCCTCTTCTTCGGACACGAAGGGTTCGTTGAAGGGGTCCCACTCGGCCAGCACGGTGCCCTTGGTCACTTCCTGACCGTCGGTCACATGCAGGCGGGCGCCGTTGGGCAGGATGTACTTTTCACGTTCGCGGCCCTGCGGATCCACGATGGTCAGCTGGCCGCTCTTGCCCAGCACCAGCTGGATGCCGTCACGGTTGGTAACGGCGCGCACGCGGTTGAGGATGACGCGACCGGTGTTCTGGGCTTCGAACTTGTTCTTTTCAATGGTGCTGGATGCGGTACCACCGATGTGGAAGGTACGCATGGTCAGCTGGGTGCCGGGTTCACCGATGGACTGGGCGGCGATGATGCCCACGGTCTCGCCGGTGTTGACCAGGTGCCCGCGGGCCAGGTCGCGGCCGTAGCACAGGGCGCAGATGCCGCGCCCGGCCTGGCAGGTGAGGGGCGAACGCACCGTGATGGAGCTCACGCCGTGTTCACGCAGCACAGCGGCCTCGGCTTCGTCGATGAGGGTGTTCTCGGGCAGCAGCACCTTTTCCGCGTCTTCGGGATCGTAGACGGGGTAGAGCAGCACACGGCCCATGGCGCGTTCCCACACCGGGGTCTTGATGTCGCCGCCTTCGCGCAGGTGGGTCAGCTCGATGCCGTCCACCGTGCCGCAGTCGTGTTCGGAGACGATCACGTCCTGCACCACGTCCACCAGACGACGGGTCAGGTAACCGGAGTTGGCCGTCTTCAGGGCGGTGTCGGCCAGACCCTTACGGGCACCGTGGGTGGAGGTGAAGTACTGCAGCACCGACAGACCTTCGCGGAAGGACGAGGTGATGGGCGTTTCGATGATTTCACCGGAAGGCTTGGCCATCAGACCGCGCATACCGGCCAGCTGACGCATCTGGTCCTGGTTGCCTCGGGCACCGGAGGTGGACATCATGAAGATGGAGTTGAAGCTCTGGTTCTTCTCTTCACGGCCGGTCTTGGGATCCTTCAGGATATCGTAAGAGATCTCCTTGATCATTTCCGTGGAGACGTCCTGGGTGGCCTTGGTCCACACATCGACGACCTTGTTGTACTTTTCGGTACGGGTGATGATACCGTCGCGGTACTGGCGTTCGATGTCGTCCACCTCGGCCTGGGAAGCGGCCAGGATGTCCTTCTTGCGGGCCGGGATGATGAGGTCCTTCACACCGATACTGACACCGGCGCGGGTAGCGAACTCATAACCCATGTTCTTCAGATTGTCGCAGAGGATGACCGTGGCCTTGATGCCGCACTGGCGGTAGCAGTTTTCCACCAGCTTGGCGATCATCTTCTTGGTCAGCACCAGGTTGACGTTCTCGAAGGACATTTCCTTGGGCAGGATGTTGCTCACCAGCACGCGGCCGGGCGTGGTGCGGTGGGTCTTGCCGTCGGGCATGCGCACGTTGATGCGGGCGTGCAGGGACACGGCATCGGCATCATAGGCGGCTTCCACTTCCCAGGGACCGCAGAAGGTCATGCCTTCGCCCTTCTCGAAGCTGCGCTCGGAGGTCATGTAGTACAGACCCAGAACGATGTCCTGGGAAGGCACGATGACGGGACCGCCGTTGGCGGGCGAGAGAATGTTGTTGGTGCTCATCATGAGCACGCGGCATTCGATCTGCGCTTCCACGGAAAGCGGGATGTGCACGGCCATCTGGTCACCGTCGAAGTCGGCGTTGTAGGCCGAGCAGACCAGGGGATGCAGACGGATGGCCTTGCCTTCCACCAGCAGGGGCTCAAAGGCCTGGATACCCAGACGGTGCAGGGTAGGGGCACGGTTGAGCATGATGGGGTATTCGCGCACCACTTCCGAGAGGATGTCCCAGACCACCAGCTCTTCACGCTCCACCATCTTCTTGGCGCTCTTGATGGTGGAGGCATAACCGCGTTTTTCCAGCTCCGAGTAGATGAAGGGCTTGAACAGCTCCAGGGCCATCTTCTTGGGCAGGCCGCACTGGTGCAGCTTGAGGTAAGGACCCACGGTAATAACGGAACGACCGGAGTAGTCCACGCGCTTGCCCAGCAGGTTCTGACGGAAGCGGCCCTGCTTGCCCTTGATCATGTCGGACAGGGACTTGAGCGGACGACCGTTGGTACCGGCGATGGCGCGACCGCGGCGGCCGTTGTCGAACAGGGCGTCCACGGCTTCCTGCAGCATGCGCTTTTCGTTGCGGATGATGATGTCGGGAGCGCCCAGTTCGATGAGGCGCTTCAGACGGTTGTTGCGGTTGATGACGCGGCGGTACAGGTCGTTGAGGTCGGAGGTGGCGAAACGGCCGCCGTCCAGGGGCACCAGGGGACGCAGCTCCGGCGGGATGACGGGAATGACTTCCATGATCATCCATTCGGGCTTGTTGTTGGACTCCAGGAAGGCCTCGACGATCTTCAGGCGCTTGGTGAGCTTCTTCTTTTTGGTCTGGCTCTTGGTGGTCTCGCTTTCTTCGCGCAGTTCGGTGCGCAGCTTTTCCAGATCCAGCTCTTCCAGAAGGGAGCGCACGGCTTCGGCGCCCATGCCCACGGTCAGGGCGTCTTCGGTGCCGTAGTGGTCCAGGATCTGCAGATACTGGTCTTCAGAGATGACCTGGCGGCGCTGCAGATTGGTCTGGCCGGGATCGAGCACGATGTAGGAATCGAAGTACAGGACCTTTTCCAGATCGGCCATGGTCATGTCGAGCAGGGTGCCGATCTTGGAAGGCAGGGTCTTGAGGAACCAGATGTGGGCCACGGGCGCGGCCAGTTCGATGTGGCCCATGCGCTCGCGACGCACCTTGGAGGCAATGACTTCAACGCCGCACTTTTCGCAGACGATGCCGCGGTGCTTCATGCGCTTGTACTTGCCGCAGTTGCACTCGTAGTCCTTCACGGGGCCGAAGATCTTGGCGCAGAACAGGCCGTCGCGCTCCGGCTTGAAGGTACGGTAGTTGATGGTTTCCGGTTTCTTGACCTCACCGTAGGACCATTCGCGGATGGCTTCGGGCGAGGCGATGGAAATCTGGATGGCTTTCAGGTTGCGGATGTTGGTCACATTGGCCGACGTGCCGCGTGCAGTGAAGAGATCGTCCAGGCTCATATATCTACCTTGCTTGTCAAAAGCTCGTTACAGTCGTTGTGGCGTATGGTTGACGCTCCGTCCCGGGGAATGGCGCTGCCGGGCACCGCGCGGTGGCGTGATGCCCGGCGCATCCATGAATTATTCCTCGGGTTCCTGGTCGCGCATGAAGCCGATACGCTTGGGCTTTTTCTTGCCGTCTTCCTGATGCAGGGTCACGTCGAGGCCCAGGCTCATGAGTTCCTTGACCAGAACGTTGAAGGATTCGGGCAGACCGGCTTCCAGGAAGTTGTCGCCCTTGACGATCTTCTCGTACATCTTCACGCGTCCGGTCACGTCGTCGGACTTGACGGTGAGGAATTCCTGCAGGAGATAGGCGGCGCCGTAGGCTTCCAGAGCCCAGACTTCCATTTCACCCAGACGCTGGCCACCGAACTGCGCCTTACCGCCCAGCGGCTGCTGGGTGACCAGGCTGTAGGGGCCGGTGGAGCGGGCGTGGATCTTGTCATCCACCAGATGGTGCAGCTTC
>OGXT01002500.1_pt1 | contig 14423 bp, 10 predicted proteins | sample 1576361 | NCBI WGS metagenome assembly OGXT01 (sample SAMEA3541514, study PRJEB24748) | human gut metagenome | biome: human gut; feature: human-associated habitat; material: faeces | place: China | collected 2012 | reverse complement strand
TTATTGATTTCGGTAAAGATGTATTACCTAGCTTGGTGAATAAAATGTATGGGTATCAAATGAAAGATTATTTACTGGATATAGGTAATTTGGAAAATTATAATAAAGCGCAAAAGGAGTGGAAGATGTGATAATTACAAAAACACCATTACGGATTAGCTTTACTGGTGGTGGAACAGATTTACCAGCTTATTACAAACAAGGGTATGGAGCAGTAGTTAGTGCTGCTATCAATAAATATGTATATATAACGATGAATAAAAGATTTGATGATACCATTAGAATCAGTTATTCTAAAACAGAAATAGTAGATTCATTAAAAGAAATTCAGCATGATATAGCTAAAGCCTGTATGCAGATGGCAGGGGTAGAGAAAGGTGTAGAAATTACTTCTATATCCATCATTTTATTCTCATCAAAATACATATCTGCCGTTTTTTTCATATCTGGGCTCACTGCCCTTATTCCTGCAAAAAATCCTACACCTAACAATACTATTAATAATATAGATAAAAATCTTTTTCTAGTATTTATAATTTCTTTAAATGCATCTTTGCGAAGTGCTTTAACCATACTTAATCTCACTCCTTATTTCAAGTTAAAAATTGTTTTTTACCATTCTATTTCCGAAATTGGTAATGGTCTGTCATTTAATTTTATATCTTGTACTTTTCCATTCTTAAAGCTAATTACTTTATCGGCCATAGGTGCCAACGCTGCATTATGAGTTATTATTATTACAGTCATTTTTTCTTTTCTAGCTGTATCCTGCAATAACTGTAAAATTTGTTTTCCTGTATTATAATCTAAAGCACCTGTTGGTTCATCACATAATAATATTTTAGGATTTTTTGCTATTGCTCTTGCTATTGCAACCCTTTGCTGTTCTCCACCTGAAAGTTGCGATGGGAAATTTTTCATTCTTTCTTCCAAACCAACTTTTTTTAATATTGTTTTTGGGTCAAGTGAATCTTTACATATTTGAGTTGCTAATTCAACATTTTCTAAAGTTGTTAAATTTTGAACCAAATTATAAAACTGAAATACAAACCCAATATCATCTCTTCTATATTTTGTTAATTCCTTTGGTTTTAAATTACTTATATCTTTTCCATCTATTTTTACAGCTCCTGATGTTGCTGTATCCATTCCACCTAAAATATTAAGTACGGTAGTTTTTCCTGCTCCTGAAGGTCCGACAATAACAACAAATTCTCCTTTTTCAAATGAAAAATTCATTCCATCTGCCGCCTTTATTGTTATTTCTCCTGTTTTATATTCTTTTACAACATCTTTTATTTCAACGTAACTCATAAATCGCACCTCCTAAAAGCATGTTTCATACTACCATCTACCATCTAAAATCTAATTTCTCTTATATATATATTAACTGACATTTTTTTTTCATTCAAGGGCAAAGTAACTTTGTTATCTTTAATAAAATTAAAGGTCTTCATGTTTAATCCATGAAGACCTTTGTTTTGTTTAATACATTTAAATTCTATTTAAAGCCTGTTCTAAATCGTTAATAATATCATCAGCATTTTCTATACCGATTGAAAATCTAATTAAATCCGGTTGAACTCCTGCTTCAATTAACTGTTCATCTGTCATCTGTCTGTGTGTATGGCTTGCAGGATGAAGTACACATGAACGTGCGTCTGCAACATGAGTAACAATTGTAATAAATTCAAGGCTGTCCATAAATTTAATTGCCGTTTCTCTTCCACCCTTTAATCCAAATGTAATTACACCACATGTACCATTTGGCATATATTTCTTAGCCAAATCATAATATTTGTTTCCTTTTAGCATCGGACAGTTAACCCACGCTACTTTATCACTGCTCTGAAGGTATGTTGCCACCTTTATAGCATTTTCACAATGACGTGGCATTCTTAAATGAAGTGTCTCAAGTCCTACATTTAACAAAAATGAATTCATAGGTGCCGGAATCGAGCCTAAATCTCTCATAAGCTGAGCTGTTGCCTTTGTAATATAAGCTCCCTTTCCAAATCTTTCAGTATATACAATTCCATGATATGAATCATCAGGAGTTGTAAGTCCCGGGAATTTATCTGCATGGGCATTCCAATCAAATTTTCCACTATCAACAATCGCTCCACCTACTGCCATTGCATGACCATCCATATATTTTGTTGTTGAATGTGTAACAATATCCGCTCCCCACTCAAATGGTCTGCAGTTAATTGGTGTTGCAAATGTATTGTCTACTATAAGTGGCACTCCGTGTCTGTGGGCTGCCTTTGCAAACTTTTCAATATCTAATACAACTAAAGATGGATTTGATATTGTTTCGCCAAATACCATTTTTGTATTTGGTTTAAATGCAGCTTCTAATTCTTCTTCTGTACAATCAGGATTAATAAAAGTTACATCTATTCCCTGTTTCTTCATTGTAACTCCAAAAAGATTAAATGTTCCTCCATAAACATGTGCTGAACATATAATATGGTCACCTGCTTCGCAAATGTTAAATGCTGCATAATAATTTGCTGCCTGTCCTGAAGATGTAAGCATACCTGCCACACCACCCTCTAAATCGCAAATTTTCTGTGCCACAACATCATTCGTAGGATTCTGAAGTCTTGTGTAAAAATATCCTTCTTCCTCTAAGTCAAATAATCTGCCCATCTGTTCCGAATTGTCATACTTATATGTAGTACTTTGATAAATAGGAAGTACTCTTGGCTCTCCATTTTTAGGCTGCCATCCTCCCTGTACGCATATAGTGTCTAAGTTTCTCTTTTCCATTTTGTAACCTCACTAACTTTATTATTAGCACATACTTTGTGTTTACCATCCCCGTATAGTTTTTTATAAACCTAAAGTGTGTTTGTACAAATCACCACGCTCTTCAAAATTCTTAAAATGATCATATGAAGCTGCTGCCGGTGACAATACACACGCTTGTCCTGATTTTGTAATTTCTTTTGCCTTATTTGTTGCCTCTACTAAGTTATTACACATATAAAGATTTTCTCTGCCTGATAACATATCATAAATTTTTTCACCTGAAGCATACATGCAAATAACATTTACCTTCGTATTCTTTTCAAAATAATCACAAAGAATCTGATAATCAATTCCTCTATCCATTCCACCGATAATAATAGTTCCAATATTTTCAATACTTTCTACAGCCTGAATTGCTGACTGACATATTGTCGAAATTGAATCATCATAATAAGTAACTCCGTCTATTTCCCCTAAACGTTCCATTCTATGTGGAAGTCCTTCAAAAGATTCGATGTATTTTGTTACTTCTTTTTCATCTAATCCAAAGCACTTTGTAGCAATATAATATACTACATTTGCATTGTATTGGTTATGTATTCCTCTTAATTTAAGGAAGAAATCTTTTGCTAAATTTTTATCTGACATAACAACTTTTCTTGCATTTACCGGTATATCTAAATCGATTTCCTCATTTACAATAAAAGTATCTGTAACTCTCTGATATCTGAAAATATTAAATTTAGCATTTTTATATCTTTCCATTGTATCGTAGTAATCCAAATGTTCTTCATATAAATTAAGAAGGACTGCTATTTTAGGTGATGCCTTTGCATGTGCCAACTGATGGCATGACATTTCATACACTATTGTAGTATCATCTTTTATTTCGTCATATCTCTCAAGACATGGTCTTCCTATATTACCAACTAATACACAATCTACTCCACAATTCCTTAAAGTTGTGTACAACATAGATGCTGTAGTACTCTTTCCCTTTGTGCCTGTAATACCAATTATATTTTTTGCAAATTGTGCTAACATCAATTCCGTCTGTGAAGTAAATTTAATATTATCTTCATGGCATTTTATGCCCGGACTTTTAACAATTATATCATATTTATCACAATCGATATCTTCGTATTTACCTTCAAAAATATCATATTCACAATCAATATTATGGTCTAAAATGAAATGTTCTGTCGATTTACCTTCTCTTCCATATCCCCAAATTAAAATCTTTTTCCCTGTTAAAATATCTGCTATTTTCATATAACTACACCACTTTCCTTATTTCCTTTACAAAATTATCCGGCACAAGATGCTCATCGCACCATTCACCTAGCAGTATCTTTAAATCTTCTCCATTATTCACAATATAGTCTTTATATTTTTCAGTAAGTTTTAGTTTTTCACCCTTTTCAATAATATATTTCAAGCTTGCCACAACTTCACTTCGTGTTCCCACACACTCAAATGGTTTGTTCTCATCTATTCCTACAAGTTCTCTGAAATACTTTTCTAAGCTCTCTTTGTTTAATAAATTTTCACCAAAAACTTCTGTCAATCTCTCCTGACTTAAGAATGGTGAAAGAATTATATATACAAATAAACATTTTGGACAATCGCAACACCAAATACCTTTTTTACTTCCTGCATTACAGCTTCTAAATATTTCAAGGTACTTGTCACTTGATGCAAATATTTTTGCAATCTGTATTTCTGTAAGTGGTCTTAATAAACTAAAGTATCTTATGTCTGACTCCACTATGGTTGCAATGTAATCATTAAAATCTAATTCAAATTCATAACTTTTTGAATATTGATGATTTACTTTTGAATCTTTAACCGTTGATTCGTTTGCGCTGTTTTCATTTGACAAAGTTATATATTTCTGTCCGTTTAATGCAGCTGTTAATACTGAAGAAAATGCAACAATAGCAGAAAATGGTGTATGTCCATTAATATATCCCTCACTATTTAACTGTAACATTGTTTTATCTAATGTTCTCCTACAAAGAATATCTCCAATTTTATTATCAGTTACATCTATTACTTTCTTTACGGCTTCAATTCTGTTTACGCTGTAAGTTGTTATTTTCTCATCTTTAATTCTTTTAAGCACTTCTAATGAAACACATGAATCTTTTCCACCACCAATAGGCACTAAACACCCTTCATATATCCCATGCAATTTAACAGGCTTTGTGCAATCTGTCTGTTCTTTACTATAATCACAAACTAAATGCATGAATTCTTTTTCATACGTTTCAATGCCATTAACATAAAAGCATTCGCCTAAGCCATTGTAATATAGTTTCTTCCACCATTGTAACTGTGTATCAGTCAATACTCCACACTTAATAATAACATTCTGTGGACATGCAATTTTCCAATAACTGACTAATTCTACCATTCCCAGATTAAAAATTAGTCTGTTTATTGCATCTTCATTTGTATCTTCAATATTCTTAAATGGTATCTTCCATGTTGGATGAAACTCTGCAAGTCCCGGCACAACAAAATTATATTTAATATCTAGCTCATTGCTATTTTTTTCAACTTCATAGGAATCAAAAATAAAATCTTTATATTCACTTCTTAACAAATCATATTTTTGCTGTCCTGTCAGTTCTTTTAGATTCTGCATATTTCTCTCCTACCTTACCGACAACTATTCATAATAATTAACATATGCTTATTTTTTTCTATTGAATCTGATTATACCATTATCAATATAGTAATTGCAATTGTTTGTGAAAAAATTCACAAAAAAAATGCAACAGTCCAACCAAATAGCTAAACTATTACATTTTTATATATTTTTTTATATTTTTTTATACTATTCTGGATTATAATCCTTCAGCATTATATGAGCAACAATTGTGCATATAGTAAATAATATAAAAAGTACTGCCATTAAAACTATAAACTGTGTTGTAGTCATTGGTATTCCTGCAAATACTACAACAATAAATACCACAAATATAATTGTAGCTATTATATTTGCTACTTTTCCTATTTTTATCTTTGTTTCCTGTGACATATTCTTTTCTTCTTTCGTATTCTATTTTCTTTTCATCAATACAAAGCTGTCATTTCTTCCTATTTCTTCATATTTCTCGTCTATTATGTAATCTAAATCATTATCTGTTCCATCATTTTCATTATAAATATTATTTTCTCCATTTTCGACTATGTATTTTGCCTGCCCTGATTCAATATATTCCTTGAATTCTTCCTGCATTTCGTCATTTACACTGCACATCCAATCCTGTAGCATAAAATATTTATAGCATGGGACTATATCCGTCACAATATAATACTCTGATTTGACGTTATATGCCAACACGCTGTTTCTTGATTTTTCAGGAATTAATTTCGTTATTTCTTTTGCATCTTTTTCTATACCTGTTAACTTATTTACGTCATAACTAATCATGGATTTTGCAAAAATAAAAGCACATGATAAATTTAAAATGATTAAAATCAATGTAAATATTCCAAACACTTTATTAATAATCTTATTATTCTGCACCAAATCTGCTGTCATACCACAAGCTACTATATAAACAGGAAACCATATATACATATAATTTAAATTTGGCCTCATTCCTAATTGAACTACAATACCAACAATTGCAGATATCATAAGAGAAAGAGAAACAATTCTCTCTTTCTTATTTGTCACAAAATTTGAAATTGCTATCAACAATGACATTAGTAAATTTAAATTTACAATTAAAATTGTAAACACTCCTGCATTTAATAAAATTCCGTTTGTGTTTAGTGTATATTTTATATTATGTATAATCGTTCCATAAAACATTTCATATATTGCATTCTTTTTTATGTAATAAATTACAAAAGGCACTAGTACCAAAACTGCACCTATTATAAAAGCCACAATATTTTTCAGTATATTGCTCCACTTTTTATTAACAGCTAATAAAACCGTCCCCGTTATAATCATCACACTTATTGGTAAAAAATTAGTCATTCTTATCAATACACAAACCATAAATGTAATTCCATAAAAAAAAGCATATTTAACATTATGTTCTATATCATTATCTATGTCGCATTTAAAATATTTGACTACAAAATACATACTCCATACCAAAAATGGTATACAGTAATCCTCTGTCATATTTCCTGCAAAATATATTCGATTTAATAGTAATGCAATTATTGTAATTATTATTGATTTTCTTTGGTCATTATAGAAAAGGTCAATAATCTTATAACTACCATATAATGTTACTGTAAGAAAAGGTATTTCAATTAAAAGAAATCCTATTTTATTACCGGTCAACATCGCTCCCATCCATTGTATTACAAACATCAATGGTCCCTTATGTTCAAAAAAGTCAATATATGGAACTAATCCCTTTTCAACTAATATTCCCTCTAGCATATAATTAGCTGTATCACTATGACACCATTTATATAAAGGTGATGTATCATATGAAAACAATAGTAAAAAAACAAATGCTACAAAACTAAAAACAATTATTCTATTTACTATATGCATAGTTATATCTTTTTTTTGCTCTCTCATCCCTTCTCACTTTCCCTTTTACATTTATATTCATTAATACAAAATCTCCCGACTCATATCTCTATCCGCAATAGAAAAATATTTGTCGGGAGATTATTATTTTTTATTTACTGAGCATCTTTAATTGAGAAGCTTATTCTTCCCATCTTATCCTTGCCCAAGCATTTACATTTTACATGATCTCCAAGTGTAAGATAATCTTCAACATGTTCAACTCTTTCTTTTGAAATCTTTGAAATGTGAACCATTCCTTCTTTTCCCGGAGCGAACTCGATAAACGCACCAAATTCCTTAATGCTTACAACTGTTCCTTCAAGAATCATTCCTTCTTCGAAATCTGTTGTAATGATCTGTATATATTCAATTGCCTTATCAATCTGTTCTTTGTCAACTCCGCATACAGATACAGCTCCATCATCTGTTATATCAATCTTAACGCCTGTTTCTTCGATTATAGCATTAATTGTTTTACCCTTCTGTCCTACAACATCACCAATCTTAGCCGGATCAATATGAATCTGAACAATCTTAGGAGCGTATGCACCTACTTCTTTTCTAGGTTCTGCAATTGCAGGTTTCATACAATTATCCATAATGAAAAGTCTTGCTTCTCTTGTTCTCTGGATTGCACCTTCTACGATTTCTCTTGTAAGTCCATGAATCTTAATATCCATCTGAATAGCTGTAATACCTTCTGTTGTTCCTGTTACCTTAAAGTCCATATCGCCAAAGAAATCTTCGAGTCCCTGAATATCTGTTAACAATACATAATCATCATCTGTATCTCCAGTAACAAGACCACATGAAATACCAGCTACCATAGCCTTAATTGGAACACCTGCTGCCATAAGCGACATACATGATGAACATGTACTAGCCATTGATGTTGAACCATTTGATTCAAATGTTTCTGAAACTGTTCTGATTGCATATGGGAATTCTTCTTCTGAAGGAAGAACAGGTACTAATGCTTTTTCTGCTAATGCACCATGTCCAATTTCTCTACGTCCCGGTCCTCTTGATGGTTTTGTTTCCCCAACTGAGTATGATGGGAAGTTATAGTGATGCATATATCTCTTTACTGTTTCATTTTCATCTAATCCATCAATTTTCTGTGATTCAGATAATGGTGCTAAAGTACAAATGTTACAAATCTGTGTTTGTCCTCTAGTAAACATAGCTGAACCATGAACTCTAGGAATAATATCAACTTCTGCTGCAAGTGGTCTTATCTGATCTAAAGCTCTGCCATCCGGTCTCTTATGATCTTTCAAAATCATTTTACGTACTGTTTTCTTCTGATACTGGTAAAGAGCTTCTCCAAGTACTGCAAGCCATTCTTCATTTTCTGCAAATGCTTCTTCAAGTCTTTCTCTAATCTTGCTTATATTTTCTTCTCTTACCTGTTTAACATCTGTAAATACAGCTTCTTCCATCTCTGCAGGTGGAACAATCTCTTTTATTGCTGCAAATAATTCTTCAGGTATTGTAAAACTTTCATATTCATGTTTTGGCTTACCAACTTCGGCAACAATCTTATTTATAAATTCGATAATCTTCTGGTTAACATCATGAGCCATATAAATAGCTTCAATCATTTTAGCTTCAGGAATAATGTTGGCACCTGCTTCAATCATTATAACTTTTTTACTTGTTGAAGCAACTGTTAACTGTAAATCTCCTTCTTTCCACTGTGACTGTGATGGGTTGATGATAAATTCTCCATCAACCAAACCAACCTGTGTCATTGCACATGGACCATCAAATGGAATATCTGAAATACATGTTGCAATAGCTGAACCTAACATAGCAACAATTTCAGGTCTGCACTGAGGATCAACTGATAATACTAAGTTATTTAATGTAACATCATTTCTATAATCCTTAGGGAATAAAGGTCTCATAGGTCTGTCAATAACTCGTGATGTTAAAACAGAGTTTTCACTTGCCTTACCTTCTCTCTTATTAAATCCTCCAGGTATTTTACCTACTGCATACATTTTTTCTTCGAATTCAACTGAAAGTGGGAAGAAATCGATTCCCTCTCTTGGCTTTTCTGATGCTGTTGCTGTAGATAATACTGTTGTATCTCCATAATGCATTAACGCTGCGCCGTTAGCCTGGGCAGCAACACGTCCAACATCTACTGTAAGTGTTTTACCACCAATTTCAATACTAAAACTCTTGTACATTTTTGTCTCCTTTTCTCTATCTTCGTACCATCTCACTGATACATCTTTCCGACACATATAATGTGTCTTTTGAATGTCTTACATATCCGGCAAACACCGAAACTACTGAAAAACAGACAATTATCCATTTAATTATCTGCTTTTCAGTGGTCTCGGATTTCAGTTTGCCTATTGGATATATTAACTAAGCAATCTTTTTTATTATAAACAATACGATACAAAAAAGCAACCAGACATTTACCATGATATGACTCTGTTTCATACTATAAATTGTCTCTTTGCATCAAAAAACTGCATCTTAACAATATGATTATCGTTAAAATGCAGTCTTTAAATAAAACTTATATTACTTTCTAATACCAAGTTTAACAATTAATGCACGGTATCCTTCAAGATCTGTTTTCTTTAAATAGTCAAGTAAACCTCTTCTCTTACCTACCATCTTAAGAAGACCTCTTCTTGAATGATGATCCTTCTGGTTAACTTTTAAATGTTCTGTTAACTCCTGGATTCTTGCTGTTAAAATTGCAATCTGTACTTCAGGTGAACCTGTATCGCCTGGTTTTCTTGCATATTCGTTAATAATTGCTGTTTTCTTTTCCTTTGTTATCATTACGACAACCTCCTTAATTATTTTAATATCGCCATACACTTAAGTAACGGTTGGAGTATCCAATACTTAGCGTAGGTTCGCATACTTTGATATGTTACCACATATCGCAAGATAAGTAAACTAAATATTTGTAAATTATCAAAAATATAAAGAATTTTTTATAGGCACACCAGCTATTTTTTAGTTAGTGTGCCTATAATACCTTTTGTTAAAGGCTTAATAGTTACAAAATTTTTATATTTCTATAACATACTAATACCTCTTATTAATCTTCTTTTTTTAATCCAATAATGCATGCTCCTATTCCTACAATAGAAACTATAAACATTGCCATCATTGCTAATAAGATATTTGTAACTGTACCTGTCTTAGGGCTTGTCACATGACTTGCAGTATTTGTTGTATTTCCATCTGTTTCAGTTGTTGTACCACTCTTACTATCTGCACCATTTACAGTTACATTTTTATCAGACTTCTTATTATTCTTTGACTCATCTTCACCAAGAACATTTCCGGATTTATTTTTCTTTGTTGTCTGTGCCTTTTTATTATTCTTTTTGTTATCCTTCTTTGTTGTCTTAGTATTCTTGTCATCTTTCTTTGTTGTATTGTTGTTATTATTTATAACTGTCTGATTATTCTTGTCTTCAGGATTCTTAGTATATACAAATACTATTTCATTTCCTTCTAACTTCATTGTAACACTCTTCTTCTGTTCCTTTGCAGTATATCCGGCAATTTGTTTTGCTGTTTCTTCAACATTTTCTCCGTATGTACTGTTTTTAACTTCAGATGGTGATAATTCCTTACCATTTTCATCAACATACTTAACACTATAATTTAATGTTACTTTTTCGTAATGAGCTGTAAATGTTGTATTTCCTGTTATTTTTTCGTTTGCAGGATTTTCTACTGATGTTTCTTTTCCATCAGCAGTCTTCATTGTCCAGCCTGTAAATTTATAACCTACATTTGAATTATTTTCAGGAACTTCTGATACTTTTTCGTTATACTTAACATTATCTTCTGTTTTTCCTGTTATTGTTCCATTTCCATCTGTGTTGAAAGTTACTTTGTAGTCTTTCTTAGAGTAGACAAATGTTATTACATTCTGATTTTCATTATCTGTAACATCAATTACAATATCTGCCTTAGTCTTATCCGGTGTATATCCGTATATTTCTTCAGCATTCTCTGTAATCTTTGTACCAAAGTCAACTGCATTAACTCTCTTTTCTGTTAAGAGTTCATTTCCATCTTCGTCTAAATATCTTACAACGTAATCATATTTTAAAGGTGCAAATTTAGCTGTAAATGTTGTCTTTTCTGTAATCTTTTCATTTGCAGGATTCTCTGATGCTACTGTTCCTGACTCTACAGTCTTTTCCCATCCTACAAATTCATATCCTTTATCCGGAGTTGGAGTAGGTACACTTGTTACTTTTTCGTCATGTTTTACTGACTGATTTGTATCACCTGTGATTTCACCGTTGTCTCCGGCTTTGAAAATAACGTTATGCTTATTCTTTTCATATAAGAAAACTATTTCATTTCCACTTTCTTTCATTATGATGCTCTTTGTAAGACTACCATCTACTGCATAAAATGGAACATCCACTGCTGTTTCTGTTACTTCTGAATCAAATAACGCACTTGCACTCTTCATATCTGCAATTTCTTCATTTGTATCTTTATCAAGATACTTAACTGTGTATGAATATGTCTTAGGTGCAAATTTAGCAACAAAACCAACATTTCCTGTTATAACCATTGCTTTAATTTCTTCTTCAGTTAAAATTGTATCCGGTGCTATTTCATTTGCCCAGCCTACAAATTCATATCCTGTGTCAGTTTTTGCTGTAGGAATAGTTGTTATATTTGAACCATGTTCTACAACACCAGTTATTTCGTCTTTTGCATCATTAATTGTACCATGCTTATTTCCTGATTCATCTTTTTCTATATTGAACTTAACGTCATATTTGTTAATTTCATAAACAAATTCAATTACATTGGCATCTTCGTTTTCTGTAATTGTAAGATTCTTTGAATTCTGCTCACCTGCTACCAAATGATATCCAGGAATTTCAATTGCATCTTCAGATACTAAAGAATTGTAGTCTGTTGCTGCTCTTTGAATTGCATCATATCCCGGTATAAGGTTACCATTCTTATCTACATATTTAACAGTATATTTATACTTGTTAGTTGTAAACTGTGCTGTAAATACAGTATCTTCAGTAATAAGTACATCCTTAGGATCTCCTAAGTACTCTTTTTCTGCTCCATTAGCAGTCATCTTCCATCCTGTAAATGTATATCCTGTCTTATTAGTAACCGTTGGTTGATTTCCTGTACTCGTATTTTCATCAATAGAATAATCAGTCTTATCACCTGTTGCTATAGTACCCTTATCAGGGTCAACTACATATTTAACTCCTACTCTAGGAATTGCATTTAATGTTCCATTTGCATCTACATCTGCCTTATCATATACAACATTAATTTTATCTGTTTCTTCATCATACTGAGGATTTGGTCCTGTAATCGTTCCAACAGGAGTTGACTTAAGACCATCCTTAGTCATTGTATGGTTAAATCCACTGATTGTAATTTTATCATCAATATCCATTACAAGCGCTTCATTTCCATCTCCAAATTTCTTTATAAAATTATCATATGCAGCATTCCTTGCTTCAAAGTCTGCTTTACTTAATGTATATGTTTCCTTTACTGTTCCATTTTTATCTGTCACAGTCACTTTTATTCCATCATCGCTTACTTCTACCTGATTTCCAAGTTCAATTCCTGCACTGCTGATACTTAATGCTTCGTTTCCATCAAAATCATCTTTTACTGAAATGTTCTTCATATAACCTGATTTTGCTGTAATTGTATATTCTAATCCAATTTTCTTTTCCTGACTTATAGCTGTATCATTATCAATAGTCTCACCTGTTGTCGGATTCTTGAATGTAACCTGCATTTCGGCTTTAATATCTGCCTTAGGAATAATTGCCACTTCAACTGTTGCTGTTGGAACTTTGATTAACTTATCAGTAACATTTCCATTGTTATCATATCCTTTATCATGACCTGAAATAGATACATCTAAAGTTGAAGTAAGTTTTCCTTCATAATCAGCTTTCTTAGTTAAGCCTTTTACTACTACGGTTTCATTCTTATCCAGAGAAATATTTCCAATTTCATTCTGGAACTCTCTCTTCTTAACATCATCTTTTAAATCTTCTTTACTAATTGTATAAGTCTTCTTTACTTTTCCGTCTCTATCAAGGACTTCTACAATAAGATTATCTTTTACATAAACACCTTTGTCTCCAAAATCAATTCCGTCTTTTCCTACTGTAACGCCCTGGTCTGTATCTTTAAATGTGATATCTTTCATGTCATCACTGCCTGATACTACAGAATAGTTAATTCCAACTTCTTCTCCAACAAGGACTTTGTCTCCATCCTTTAATTCATTTCCTTCTTTATCTGTATATTTAACAGATGGCTTTGCACTTGCCTGTTCAAGATACATATTTGTTTCAATCAAAATATTACTTGCTGTTGTATGACGTTCCATATAGAAGAAATCAAATGTATATGTTTCTCCTTCTTCCAAACCTAATTTTGTCTGTGTATCTTCGTCATTCAAATCAATATTACCTGAAAGTCTACCATGCGCACCACCAATATCCATTGCTAATTTTCCATTAATGAATAAATACACATCATCATCACCTTCAAACTTAAATGAAAGATTCTTAGCTTTAGAATATATAAATTCACAATGTGCTTTCATTGCATAATGGAAGTTATGTCCTTCTAATTCATCTGTCTTACCAAACGGAGCTGTCAAATCAGATGCTTCACCTAACACATCATCATCTAATGGGAAGAAACCATCTCCTTCCGGAGCATTAGTCTCATCTCTATATATATTTTTATTCGCTATATCATATACAACGTTGCTATTGTTAAAACTATATTTTTCATTAACGTAATTTAACTGTATGCTCTTATACGCATCTGTCTTTTTAGTAATATCTCCATTAGTATCTGAAAGTATTTAATACATAATAAGCATAATCCATACAGTTTTCTATATCTTGTGATGTTGCAGCTTTTTGTCCGGTAACTCTTGTAAATTTGTTTTTACTTACTTCATAAGCTGCATCTAAATCACTATCTGATGCAAGTTTAGCACCCGGCTTCTTTTCAACATTCAAATCATTGAATCTATAATCATTCTGTTCTGCATCAGTTTTATTTGAAGCAATACAGATTTTAACTT
>OGXT01002499.1_pt1 | contig 14428 bp, 8 predicted proteins | sample 1576361 | NCBI WGS metagenome assembly OGXT01 (sample SAMEA3541514, study PRJEB24748) | human gut metagenome | biome: human gut; feature: human-associated habitat; material: faeces | place: China | collected 2012 | reverse complement strand
TTATCCCAAGGTGGTCGGCAAGTCCGTTGGGCTTCCCGGACTGCTTGTGCTGATGACTGTTACGATCGGCGGCGAAGCATTCGGCATCTTAGGGATGCTGTTCAGCGTTCCCGTCTGCGCCGTGCTGTACAGTCTTTATCTGGAGTTCATGAAGAAAGCAAGTGCTCGGCACTGAATGATTCATAACGCTAAGTGCATGAATCTTCTGAATGACCTCCTGTGATAAAAAAGCCCGCGGCGCTGTGCCAGATGCACAGTGCCGCGGGCATTCCCGTTTCCAGCGATTTAATTTTCTCCCGACAAGGGATTGTTCATAAGCTGGCACTTTTCATTTTGCGAAGCCGTGAAAAATCAATGCGTTCCGTGGTGATGTTCATTGAAAGATGAACACCGTTCACGCCCCCAATAATCGCTGTTCAGCGAAGTGAATATTCTGAATTGCACACCCGGCAACTACGAACTCATCCTCACGCCCTTCGCTGCGCTTTCCGCTGCCCGGCAGCAGCCGGAGCTCTACCGCGAGATGCTGATGAACGTCTTCCTCTTCTTCCCGTTGGGGCTGACGTTGTCCAACGCCCTGCCGCGGAAGTGGCACCGCTGGGGCAGAATCATCCTCACGACGTTTGTCGGCTGCATTCTCAGCGCGGGGATCGAGTACACACAGTACCGCTGCGCGCTGGGGCTTGCGGAGACGGACGACGTGATCTGCAACACCTTGGGCGCGTTCACCGGTTCCACCTCGCTGCTCATCGCCCACGCCATCGAAAAATACAGAGAAAGGGTTCGGCACACGAACATGACCCTGACCACCACCGAAACACAATTCCTGCATATCGCCAAAGCTGCCATCTCCGGTGGAGATTTGCCCGCCGAAAAGGTGGACTGGCCTGCCATCTTCGCACTGGCCAACCAGCAGAAGCTGCTGCCGATCCTCTTCGAGGCCGTCCGCAAGATGCCTGCTGCCGGGGAAAACGCTGCGCTGTTCGCTGTGACCAAGCAGCAGGTCATCGCGCAGGTGCTGCACCAGACCATGCGCACATCGGAGTTTGCCGACCTCTACCAGAAGTTCCGCGCGGCGGGACTGCACCCGGTCGTGGTCAAGGGGCAGCTTTGCAGCCGCCTGTATCCGCTGAAGGATCACCGCATCAGCGCGGACGATGACCTGTACATTCCCGATGCGGAGTTTATGGCCTGCCATGAGCAGCTTCTTGCGAACGGTCTAACCACCGACACCCCGGCAGATGAGCTTCCCACGGCGGATGAGGTGTCCTACACAAAAGAAGGCAGCCCGCTTTACATCGAGCTGCACCGACATTTATTTGATTCTGCCGAGGATGCGCATGACGAGCTGAACCATTTCTTCACCGACATCAATCCCGTCGAGATGGACGGCTTTCTCACCATGCCGCCCCACGAGCATCTGCTGTACCTGCTTCTGCACGCCTACAAGCACTTTGTCCGCAGCGGCATCGGGCTGCGGCAGTTCTGCGACATCGGCCTGTGGGCGTGGGAGTACCACGCCGAAATCGACTGGCAGCGTTTGTATGACCAGTGCGCCAGTGTTCACGCGGCGACCTTTGCTGCGGCGGCGTTTTGCATCGCACGAGAATATCTCGGTATTGACTTTGACCTGCCCACGCCTTGGGATGCTTCCATCGACGCAGAGCCGCTGCTGCACGACACCCTTTGCGGCGGCGTGTACGGCTCCAACGACCTAACGCGCCTCCATTCCTCCACCGTCACGCTGAATGCTGTCAAGGCCAGCCGCACCGGCGAGAAGAGCAGCGTTCTGAGCACGGTATTCCCCAAGCGGGAGTATCTGGAGCGCCGCTATCCCTATCTCAAAAAGCGTCCGTACCTGCTGCCGGTCGCGTGGGTGCAGCGCATTGCGCACTATGCCAGCGAGAAGCAGTCCGGCACGGACAACAGCGCCTCCGGCTCCATCAAGCTGGGAAAAGAGCGGATCGAGCTGATGAAGCGGTACGGGATTATGGACTGATAAAAAGACATTGCGGGGCGCTGCAGCGCTCCGCAAACAATTCTATCCTTGCAGTTTTGAAAGGAATTTGGACAGGAAACCGCTGTCACACAGCTTGTATTTTTTCACACCTAATGATAAAATAGTTCTAAACGATCCGGATCGCATTTTGCTGCAGCCGGCAAGGAGGGAGTCCTGTGAAAAAGAGCAGCACAGATACCTGCTGCCTGACTTTACCGTTAAAACTGGAAAAGTGGCAGGAGGACCGTCTTGCCAAGCGCTTTGAGATCGCGCGGCAGCTCTAACTGCTTTAGGTGGGGTGGAGTAAACAGTAGGAGGAATTTCAAGTGCTTATTGATGAACTTAAAAGGAGAAAGATTATAATATCCCTCCGCCCACTCAAGCCAAATGATCTCGCAGCAAACTGGGAAATAAAAGCAATCATCGAAAATCCAGACATTTTTGATGATTTCTTTGGAAAATACCCGCTAAATGGGATAGAAACTCTTGACGACTACTACCAATACCTCTTAGCCCGTAAACTTCAAAGTTTATCGGTGGCAATTTCTGAAATTGTGCATGATGAGCATAAAACTGTCATCACCGCGCTCTCCAATGCTGCCCGCAATAGTGTGAAGTCTATTCAGTATAAAAACGTGATAAAATTTATTGACAATAATATTGATGATGTCTTTCACGCCCCGTATGCTGCAAATGATATTCGCTCCGTCACACTCGATTTGATTGCAAAGTGGAATCCGGGAGTATGCAGCTCTTCTCTGGAATATATATGCGATCATTTCGGTCATTACATTGTCGAGCGATTTGAAGAATTTGAGAGGCTCTTCGAACAAAAGCCTGAGCTTTTCGAAATAGTATTTCACTCAGGTAAATTGGACGACGTTTCCTCATTTTGGTTCGAAAAAGTTCTTGATATCTGGTGCTATATTCTTAATAAGAAAAGTAGTAAATTAAAAAGCATAGTTGAAAAGTACATACCCATCTTATTCAGTGACGTTGTTTCTCTCGCAGAAACAGCAACAATAGATAACGTCCTGCACATTTATATACAAGCGGCTCCATTTTATCAGTTCCTGATAAAAATCAGAAGCCCATTGGCGAATCAATTTATGCCAATTTTCAAGAATATCGACGCACTTCTTAATCAGAATATCTGCGAAAAAGGGGCATCCTTTTCGTTTACCATCCCTGTTGGAGAAATAGTCGAAAATTGGAAATCACTGCAGAATTGGGAGGAACGCTTACTGGCTCTTACCCACGATCGCTCAAACGTTGATGGATATTATCACTATGTGAGCAGACTTTCAGATAAAAGAAAATCAAATTATCCCATAACGAACCTAGCGCTCACAAACATCCCAATTGACGACTATTATACCGAGAACCATCAACTGTGGCTTTCCTTTCAGAAATCCGTTGAAACCGCCTCGATATTTCGCATATTGCAGGAAACCAGAACAGCAAGCGACTATTTCTCCCTTATTTCATCAGCAATAAAGTACATTTCCGAAACTTTGCAAGTCAAAGACGCAGGGATGGAACAAGATGTTGAGCTGTTGGTCTCTATGATACAAATCGTGGTCAGAAATCTGAAGGCAGATACGATGATTGTCCATTCCTTGTGCTATGGGGCTGAAATGTTTGCCTGTTCATTCTCTGAAAAGCTACTAAGGGTATTTTATCGTCACCTTACAAAGGATCGCGAATATATTCCAAGCAATAAGGCGACCTTGGGGCAATTGTTCAGTGAAAACAATGATGATATCGTAAACATTTTTGGATTGGAACACATAAAGAATCTGTCCTTCTTTTTGATGAAGACGCCGCAGACAAATATAGGGTATAATATGCGAAATAACCTTGCCCATTGGTCAGATTTATCAGTAAGTGCTCTAACGCCAATGCATTTAGCGCAGTTGCTATGGTTATTCACAGACATCATGAATACCATATTTTGGCATTTACTGAGCACAACATTGGTGCAGGACGAAAGTAACACTCCAAAACAGCACAATCTTTCCACCCTCACGAAAGGGCCCAGACGACCACGACCGGATACATTTACATTCTCACGAATCCCTCCTTCCCGCAATATGGGAAGCTCGGCTATGCGACGGATGTAAAGCAGCGGCTCGCGGAGCTGAACCGCAGCACGGCGGTCCCCTTTGCGTTCCGGGTGTACGCCACCTACGAGGTGGATTCCGCCCTCTCGGACAAGAAGCTCAACTCCATTCTGGACAAGCTGAACCCCGATCTGCGTTCTGCCGAAGAAGTGGACGGCAAGCGCCGCATCCGGGAATTCTATGCCATGCCGCCGGAGGACGCTTACGCGATCCTCGAGGCGATCGCGGAGATCAACGGCTTCCACCGCCGTCTGAAAAAATGGAAGGTGACGACAACAGCGCAGCGGGACGAGGCGCTGGCCCGGCAGATCGAGGAGCAGCACCGGGAACGGGTCTCCCCGTTCGCATTTTCCAAATGCGGCATTTCCGAGGGAGCGGAGCTGGAATTCTGCTGCCGCGGGAATGAACAACCGGCGAGCGCTGCACCGTCGCCGACGACAAGCATGTGCGCTTTCAGGACGAAATATGGTCCCTGGCCGCACTGGCGAAGCATCTGCTGGGGACCCGGAATTCGGTCGCCGGGCCTCAGTATTTCAAATACAACGGCGCGTGGCTGAACGCCATCCGCAGGCGGCTGGAGAACCGGGAGTAAAGCCGCATCAGACATTCTGTCATCCCTGCAAACGTCAAATTATTCTACACAAGAGGTCCCCCATGCTGCCCGTAAACGAATCCGACTGGAAGCTGTTCCGCAAAAGGCTGCCGGAGTGGCAGGAGCGCTGCATGGAGCAGCTGGCCGAATCCTACGCGGCCCTGCTGGCCGGGCCCGGCAAGGCATCCGACAAGTTCTGGGAGCTGGAGAAGAGGCTTCGCAAGGACAAGAAGCGCGTCGGTGTCGTGGCCGATGTCAGCCGCTCCGAAATGTACTATAACCTGCTCTATCTGCTGGATGACAAGACCATCACGCTCGAAGACCTCGCAGGCTTCAGCCCCGACCTGCGGGAGCGGCTGGCCATGATTGCACGAGATCACTTTGTGTGAAGGCTCCCTCATATAACATAAAGACGGAGGGCTGCGGCTTTATGCTGTGGCCCTCCGACCATACCACACAAACCATGCAAAGCGGCTGCGCTCCGAAACCGGGGCGCAGCCGTTCCTTTTTCCTATTTTGTAACGTTTTCAATGTAGCGCATGAGGATCGCCGCAACCTGTGCGCGGGTGGCGCTTCCCTGCGGCTTGAGCCAATCGCGGCCGTCGTATTCGCGGCTGCCGCCGATGATGCCCTCCGCCACAACCCAGCGCATGGCATCGCTGGCATAATCCGACACGGCGTTCGCATCCGGGAAGCCGGACAGATCAGCACGCTCCGCGGACGCAGCGCCAACCTTCTGCGCATAGCGGAACAGGATCGCCGCTGCCTGCTCTCGGGTTACGCGGCCATTCGGATCAAACTTACCGCCGCCGATGCCGTTGACCACGCCGTTCTCCGCTGCCCATGCGACAGCTTGCGTGTACCACTCGCCGCCCGGAACATCCGTAAAGGGGTTGGCAGCAGCCTGCGGCTGTCCGGCATAGCGCCAGAGGACCGTCACAAGCATCGCGCGGGTCATGCTGCTCTCCGGCTCAAAGCTGTATTCGCCTGTGCCGTTCATAAGACCATTGTCGTAAGTATACCGCACGGCCGAGGCATACCAGCTGTCCGGGCTGGCATCCGTATAGGGGGCTGTTGTCCAAACCGCTGTGGGGTAGCTTAAAGTTTGATCAAAAACTGTCGGTCCCCATCCTGAGGTTCCTTCCCGGTAATAAAACACCATGCCGGGGATCGCAGCAAAGTCACTTATTGCATTGCTGTCAGCGAAGCTGAGCCAGCCGATTTCAGGCAAGTCTCCCATAAAATAGACGTGCTTGAGTGAAATACAGCCAGAAAAGGCGCGCTCACCGATTGTTTTAACACTCTCCGGAAACACGATCTCACGCAGTGCGGCACAGTCTCTAAAAGCGGAAGAATCTATTGTTAATAAGTTCTTAGATAGTCTGACTTTGCTAAGATTCTTGCAGCCGTCAGAATAGTAAACTTCTGTTACGCTGTCCGGCATCCAGATTTCCGTCACACCGTCATGTTCATGAAATCCGTTCACAATCCGCGTTCCATCCTGCAGGACATACTTCCCGCGGAAGCCCCCCGGGCACTCTTTAAACTCCAGGTTTCCGGATAAATTCTTTGTCGTGTATAACCCGCCATAGGAATCCGTAGAATAATAGCGATTATTCGGCTCCACCTGAAATCCGCGGAAATTTGGGCTGCCTAAACTGATGCACCTTTCAATGTTCACCGTAGATTTGGGAATGGTAAGCCCGGTCAGATTGGGGCAATCCGCAAATGCTCTCTCATCGATTCTGTAAAGAGAGTCAGGCAGTGCAACATCGTGGACTAAGGAGCCTTCAAACGCTCCCTCACCGATTTCTCTCGTCATAGCACGGACTTCATAGCTTCCGGTTCTGCCCGCAGGGTACCGAATAAGCTTGGTATCCCGATATAGGGCCCCTGCCTCATCGATCTTATAAAAAGTATTATATTTACTCAGATCAAATTTTGTAATACTTATACAGCCTGCAAAAGCACTTCCGGAAATATATTTTACATTACCCGTGATTTTGATATCTTTCAGGCTTGAGCAGTTTTTGAATGCATTCTCTAAAATACTTGCGGCCGAAAACAGATTTACACTTTCAAGCCGTGTACAGTTTTCAAATGCACCGCTTGGAATATGAAACATACCGGCTTTCAGTGTCACCTTTCGAATATAATCGCTGTAATCGGAAAAGCGGACCTTCATGTCATAACCTTGGACCATCTCTCCATCGCCTTCAAAGGTCAAATCGCCGGTTTCCTTGTTTATCACGGCTACACATGTATCCGTACACGAAAGACGGATCTCCTTGTCAGTTTCTGTCACCTCCGCAGCGGCGGCAGTGGGGAATGCCGGAACAAGAAGCGCACAGGCCATTACGGCACACAGCAGGAGCGCAAGCAGTCTCTTTTTCATGATCGTTCCCTCCGAAATTCAGTCAGACAGCGCCGTACCCTCGCTTCGCCGTCTGCCGCTTTTAGTATACAACGTACTGCATAAAAAGTAAATAATAAATTACAGACTTTTGGGCATAGCATCCAAGAATGTTAAACTATGGCTATCAGCCAGAATCGCAAAACCGGGGCCGGCTCTTTCGAGCCGGCCCCGGTCGCATTTTTCCCGTCAGATTCCGTTCATTTCCTGGAACAGGTAGCAGTAGGAATAGTTCCAGCGGGTCAGATAGAACGAGCCGTTAGAGTAGCGCAGGTAGGCATTGCCGAAGCCGAGACGGTTATACCAGTACGAGACGCTCGTGCCGGACGTGCTGATGCGCAGAGAGGAATTGCCGGACTTATAGAGGTAATACGTCGTCGTGCCGCTCTGGAAGCTGAAACAGCCGTTGGAGTAATCCCAGAGCATGCTCTCGGTCACGTCGGAGGTGATCCGGCCGTTTTCGATGGTGACGGCCTGCGCACCGATCGTCGTGCCGTCGTGCGTCATGGCATAGTAGCCGCCGCCGGCGTAGACCGTGAGAACGTAGCGGCCGCCGGACGTGAGCCTGCTCACGGAGTCATAGGTCGCAGTCTTCACCGGCTCGGAGTAGCTGTCGCCGCAGGCGGAGCAGGTGTAGACGTAATTGCCGTTTTCCTCCGTGCGGACATAGCTGTGGCCCGTTGCCGGGATCTCCTCGGTGTAGCTTTCGCCGCAGGCGCAGGCATAAGTGCGGACGCCGGGCGTCGTGCACGTCGCCGCCGTGGTGACGGTGGCCGTGTAGGCATGGGCGTGGACCGTGACGGCATAGCGCACGCCGCCGATGACGGTGCGGGTCGCGCCCTCGGCCACGCCGGTGATCGTCACGTCATAGCCCGCAGGGACCGCGCGATAGAGCTGCCACCGCTCGTTCGCGTTCGCATTGCCGGGATAGGCGCCCGCAAACGTTGTGCTGTAGCGGTCGAGATAGGTATCGCTGAAGCGGATGGAGAAGGCGCTGCCGAGATCCGTGATCGTGAGGACCTGCGGCGCAGTGGTCAGCGTCACGCTTGCAGAGCGGGTGCTCTCCGTGAGGTTCAGGTAACGGCCGTCCGCACTCTGCACGGTGTAGCCGCCGGAGACCGCCGTGATGGTCCACAGGGCATTCGTCAGGTTGCCCGTCGTGCTGTAGGCCGCGCAGGTCAGGCCGCTCACAGTGCCCGCGCCGTCCCAGGAGCTGTAGTACGTTGAGGCCGTCGCCGTCAGCATCCGGTCACCGCTCACGAGGAGGAACGTCCCCTCGGCAAGCTCCGTCACCTGCTGATAGCCGCCGGAGAGCGCCTCGATCGTCGTCGCAGCGACGGCAGGATCGGCGGACTCCGTCACAGCGGCGTCCTCGGTGTGGAACGTGTAGGTCTCGCCCGGCTGGAGCTTGACCTCGACCGTCGGCAGAATGGCCTCGGTGTAAGTATCGCCGCAGCGCGTGCAGGTGTAGATGCGGTCATTGCCGTCCTCGGTGCACTCATAGGAGTGGCCCAGCGCGCTGACGACATGGCCCGTGCGGCGGTCGCCGCAGTTCCTGCAGGTATAGGTCGTGTAGCCGTCTTCGGTACAGGTCGGAGCCGTCACGACGGCTTCGTAGTCATGTCCGAGCGCAGCAACCTCGTCCGCCGTGTAATGGTCGCCGCAGGTCGCGCAGGTGTAGGTCGTGTAGCCCTTCTCCGTGCAGGTCGGAGACGTCACAACGGCCTTGTAATCATGGCCGAGCGCAGCAACCTCGTCCGCCGTGTAATGCTCTCCGCAGCGCTTGCAGGTATAGGTCGTGTAGCCCTTCTCCGTGCAGGTCGGGGACGTCACAACGGCCTTGTAATCATGGCCGAGCGCAGGCGTCGTTTCGGTATAGGTGTCGCCGCAGACGGTGCAGGTATGGACGGTCTTGCCGCCCTCGGTGCAGGTCGCTTCGCTGCCGGAGACGGTGTAGGTATGGCCCGTGGCCGGGAGGGTCTCGGTGTAGCTGTTGCCGCAGCGCGTGCAGGTGTGCGTCACGGAGCCGTTTTCCGTGCAGGTCGCAGGAACGGTGGTCTCCGCATAATCATGGCCGAGCGCAGCCACTTCGTTCGCCGTGTAATGGTCGCCGCAGGCGGTGCAGGTATAGGTCGTATAGCCCTTCTCCGTGCACGTCGGGGCCGTTACGGCGGCCGTGTAGCTGTGGCCGGTGGCCGGAGTCGTTTCGGTATAGGTGTCGCCGCAGGTCTCGCAGCGGTAGGTCGTCACGCCGTCCTCGGTGCAGGTCGGGGCGGTCCGGCTGACCTCCTGATAGCTGTGGACATGGTCGGCCTCGACCTCGATGACATAGCGGGTGCCGCCGATGACGTAGTACGTCGTACCGGCAGCCACGCCGGTGAAGCGGACCTCCGTCATGGGAGCCGTGCCGGTCTGGACCGTGCCGGAAGCGGCGGCGCGGGTAAACGTCGCGCCGTCATAGCTGCCCCAGGCGATCTCGGACAGCTGCCACCAGTAATTGCGCGCCGTCGTGAGGGCGACCTGAATATAGCGGAAGCTCTCAACGGAGGACGGGACAGCATACGTCTTCGTCACGGCCGTGCTGCGGCTGCTCGTGAACGTGCCGATCGTCGTCCATGTTCGGCCGTCGGCCGAAAGCTGGACATTGGCGTTCGTGCAGTAGTCGCCATGCGCCGGAGCGCTGATCTGCACAGCGTCAAAGCGAACCTCCGCGCCGAGGTCGACGCGGGCATACATGCCGGACGTCTGGCTGCTGGTGGACCAGTAGTAGGTGGAGGTGTCGCCGTCGATAAGTTTGGAGGCGACGCAGTTGTAGCCGCCGTCCGTATAGCCGGAGACGGAGGCCGAGGCGCTGGCGGAGTAGGACACCTTCGTGCCCGTGCCCTGCACCACGGTCAGCTCGCCGCGCGCAATGGCGTCGTCGCCCGTGTGGGTGAAGGTCTGCTCGCCCTCGAGCGTGTAGGCCTCGGTCGTCTTGCCGGTCTTGACGGAGACGTATTCGCGCGGCAGAAGCTCGGAATGCTGCTCGCCGCAGCGCGTGCAGGTGTAGATCGTGTCGCCCGCGTCGTCCGCCGCGGCATAGTTGTGGCCGAGGGCAGGGACGGTCTCGGTGTAGCTGTCGCCGCAGTCGGCGCAGGTATAGGTCACGCTGCCCGCCTCCGTGCAGGTCGCAGCCGTCGAGGCAGTCTGACGGTAGTCGTGGCTCTGTGCGGGAGGATCGGTGTTGATGGAGCCGTCGGCGTTGAAGCCGCCGGGCACAACGGACGTGTCCATGCTGCTCGTGTAAGCGCCGTCCATGGCGAGGCCCATGGCGCGCAGCGGCAGGCGGATCTTCCTGGCTTCCTGCGTCTGCGTCTCTGCGCCGGGATAGTCGCTCCACATGCAGAACATGCCGCCGATCACGGAGGAAGCACTCAGGCTCGTGCCGCACACCTTATAATTGCTCCAGTTGGCGGCATAGGTATAACCATTGTCGAAGCTGTCGTTCTTGCCGAGGACATAGTAGAAGTCGCCTGTCGTGTTGATGATACGGAAGCCATCCGAGGCAAGGTTGGCCGCCGTGCGGGGCGTGTAGCCGCTCCAGCCGCCGGACCAGTAGCACACGACGATGTCGCGGTCGAACGTGTAGGTCGTCGAGCCGACCGAGGCGCTCATCTTGTTGGCAAACTCGATGCCGTCATTAAAGGCGATGGGCGTCATGCCCGCCTGCTTGACCATGGCGGCAAGCTCGTTGACATATTTGATGAAGTAGCCATACTTGCCGCTGTTCTGCAGGCTGCCGAAGCCCATGGAGCCGCTCGTGTAGCGGTCGTTGGCGTATTCATCCGCGCCGAAGTTGAAATAGCGGCAGCCCTTGCCCGCAAAGTAATCGACATACTTCTGCAGGAAGGCCTGCGAGAACCGGACGGCCGTGTCGTTCGTCACGTCGATGGTGCGGCTCGAGCCGTTGTAGCTGCAGTTCGTCCCCGTCAGAGAGGACGCGGCATACAGCACCGCGTCCATGTGGCCGGGGCTGTTCAGCAGCGGAATGATCTCGATGCCGGCTTTCTTGGCCGTGGCAAAGAACTCGTCCATCTCGCTTTCCGACCACTCGCCCGAAGATGCCGTCGTGTAGGCGTTGTTGCCCGCGCGGATAGCCGAGGCGACCGCGTCGCTGGAATACGTCTTGCCGCCCACGGTGAGCGACATGTCATCCAGCAGGAAGCGCATACCGTCATTGCCCACCGCGAGCATGACGTGCGTATAGCCGTCCGCCTTGGCCTCATAGAGGAAGGCCTTGACCCAATCTGCCGAAAAATATTTTCGGCCGCTGTCCAGCATGGCGATCTTCAGATAATCGCTGCCGGAAGCGAACGCCACCGTCGGCAGCATGCACAGCAGCATGCAGACCGTCAGCAGCAGCGCTAACAGTTTCTTTCCCGCTTTCAATGGTTTCTCCTCCTGTATCATGTCTCTGTTCGGCGATGCCGAATCCTGATTTGATCATACACGAGACATTCTCATTTGTCAACAGGCAGTTCTTTTAGCATAATTTCAAGTTAACTAACTTCAATCTGACGTATGATAGACTACATTCCTGATTATCTCATTTCTGGCTGCGTGATTTTATTCACGCCAGCACATCTCGTTACGATACGGAATGTGACGTAAAATTCCGGCGATTTGTTTCGTCCAATGAAGTTGGCGGCGGGTTTTCTGACGAATTTTTTCCACCCCTCTGCAGAGGAATTTTTGAAAATTTTGTTGACATTTTTGCGCGATCCGTCATAATGGAAGCAGAAGCATACCGTTCTCACCGCCGTGCTCCCCTGCTGTGGTGCAGCAGTGCCCTCTTCGTTTGAATGCCCCTGTACAGGGCGCTCGATGAGCGCCGCTGCAGACGCAATTGGCGCATACCATTCAGCGGAAACCTGTTCATATCGGCAGTGCCGGGCCCGGCTGTCCGCTCCCCTACAGCAGATAACCAAATCGGGAGCCGTTCCATCTCGGACGGCTCCCGATTTTATGACTTGTTTTTCATCGAAAAATGCGATAGAATGGAGAAAACGGAAAAAGGGAGATGCAGAACATGCAACACGACCCGCGCTGCGGTGCGATCCTCTGCGCGGCGGAAGAGGAGCTTGCGCCCTTCCTGCCCCATCTGGCGGAGGAGCAGCGCCTTTCACGCGCCATGCTCACGCTGCACATCGGCCGGATCGGCGGCCTGCGGATGGTGCTCGCCGCGACCGGCATGTGCAAGGTCAACGCGGCGCTGGCCGTGCAGACCGTGCTCGACACCGTCTCGCCGGATTTCGTCCTCAACGCCGGGACGGCGGGCGGCATGTCCCCCGCGCTCGGCCTGTTCGAAACGGCCGTAACGACGGAATGCGCCTATCATGACGTGGCAGAGGCGATCCTGACGGAGTCGCACCCCCATCTGCCGTCCGTGTGGTTTGCCTCCGATCCCGATCTGCTCGCAGCCTGCAGGCGTGCCGCAGAAAGGGCCCCCAGCCGCGTCCACTTCGGCAGGACGGTGACGGGCGAAGCCTTCATCACGGACGAGGGCCGCGCAGAGATCAATGCGCGCTTTGCCCCGCTGACGGTCGACATGGAGACAGCCGCCATGGCGCATGTGTGTTATGTAAACCGCGTTCCCTTTGCGGCCATCCGCTCCGTGACGGACACGGCGGATCACAGCGGCATGGGGACGTTTGAGGAAAACTGCGCCCGCGCCTCAGCCGTTTCGGCCACGCTGGTGCTGGACGTCCTGCGGGAGCTGACCCGTTAATTCTCTTTAGGCTCCGGCTTTTCGTAATGCGGTGCATGCTCCTCCTTCTGCACCTGCAGCAGGAGCTCCTCGCGGGCAAGGATGCGGTTGAGCTTATCGTGCAGTGCTTCGATCATAATCTCCGTCTTCAGATTGACCTTATAGTCATTCTCCGCACGCGCGCGGTCCTTTTCCTCCTGCCGGTTCTGGCTCATCATGATAAGCGGAGCCTGAATGGCAGCCACGCAGGACAGCACCAGATTCAGCAGAATGAACGGATAGGGGTCGAATGCCTTTGCAGCCAGCAGGACATTGAGGATCATCCACGCCAGCAGTACGCCCGTGAACGAAAAAATGAATGCCCAGCTTCCGGCAAATTTTGCGATGCTGTCCGCCGCGCGCTGACCGAGCGAGGTCAGCTTGCCGGACTCCTTCTCCGGGTTCACAGAAATGCGGCTCGAGGCCAGCAGGTTCAGGATCTCCTCGTCCGTCATATCGTGGCGGACATCCGCAAGGATCTCGCTGATGAGTTTTTTGTTTTCTTTCATAAGAACTCCTTTCCAGAGCGCGGCGCTGCCAAACGGTGCGCTGCGGCTATCGTTATTCTGAAAAAAATATTTCGAATGTGAGGGTTTTGACCATGGCAGAACAGAGTATTCAGCTTACGAAGCTCGCCTCGTGCGCGGGCTGCGGCGCAAAGGTCGGTGCGGGCGTACTGGCGCAGCTTCTGGGCGGCCTGAAGGTCCACAGCGATCCCCGGCTGCTTGTCGGCTTTGACAAGAGCGACGACGCCTCCGTCTATCAGGTCACGGACGAGCTGGCGCTCGTGCAGACCGTGGACTTCTTCCCGCCGATCGCGGACGATCCGTATCTCTTCGGGCAGATCGCCGCGACGAACGCACTTTCGGATGTCTACGCCATGGGCGGCGAGCCGAAGCTGGCGCTGAACCTGCTGTGCATCCCGGAATCCATGCCGAAGGAAGCCGTGCACCAGCTGCTGCGCGGCGGCTACGACAAGGCCTATGAGGCGGGCGTCATCATCACGGGCGGCCACAGCATCCTCGATCCGGAACCGAAATACGGCCTGGCCGTCACGGGCTTCGTGCATCCGAAAAAGCTGCTGACCAACTCCGCTGCCCGCCCCGGCGACGTGCTGCTGCTGACGAAGCCCATCGGCATCGGCGTGCTCACGACGGCCGCAAAGGCCGGGCTGGCCTCGCCGGAGGCCATGGCGCTGGCGCACCGCCTGATGACGACGCTGAACAAGGCCGCGCGCGACTGCATGGTGCGCTATGCCGTGCACGCCTGCACGGATGTGACGGGCTTCGGTCTGCTGGGCCATGCCTTTGAGATGGCGCAGGGCAGCGACACACATCTGACGCTCTTCCCCGGCGAGATCGACCTGATCCCCGAGGCGCTAGAGCTTGCGCGCGACGGCATCCTGCCCGCCGGAATGTACCGCAACCGGCACTATGCCGAGGCGGCCGTCGATCCCGGCAGCACGGAGCTTGCCGTGCAGGACGTGCTCTACGACCCGCAGACGGCGGGCGGCCTG
>OGXT01002495.1_pt1 | contig 14444 bp, 17 predicted proteins | sample 1576361 | NCBI WGS metagenome assembly OGXT01 (sample SAMEA3541514, study PRJEB24748) | human gut metagenome | biome: human gut; feature: human-associated habitat; material: faeces | place: China | collected 2012 | reverse complement strand
AACAGGGACTAGGGGCGGTAGCCCCAGTAATATAGCCCCTTCCCGTGGGGAAGGGGTTTGGGGTTAGGGATAGAGAATCCGCTCAAATTTTATAAAATTAGCTTTTTAACAGATTATTGCTAAGTTGAATTATGACAACCACTTCTTTTTTTGGTATATTTCCTGACTGATTTTGCTTTATCTGATTTACTTTCACCCGCTTTTTCGGCGGGTGATTTTTTTGCGGATAGCGTTCATTGCAGGCGGTAATTAAAAATAGAATAATAAGGCTTGATTTTTTATTTAAACTATGGTACAATAGTACAGTATCAGAAATAGAACCCGTGATTATGGGTGTAAGCCCTGTGCAAGGGAGTCCTGTGAACCATGTCAGGCGGGGAACCGAGCAGCATTAAGCAGTTATGACCTGTGCCGCAGCAAGTTTACACTCATAATCATGGGTTCTATTTTTGCGTATCGTTTTATTTACCGATTATTATGTACTTTGTCACGGGAGGTTAGTTATGCATCTTGCTCTTTATCGTAAGTATCGTTCTGCCACCTTTGACGAAGTAATTTCGCAGGAGCATATAACCACCACGCTGAAAAATCAGATAAAGGCCGGCACTCCAGCTCACGCTTATCTGTTCACAGGTTCGAGAGGTACGGGTAAGACCACCTGTGCAAAGCTGATGGCAAAGGCGGTAAACTGCTTATCTCCCGTTGACGGCAACCCCTGCGGAGAATGTGAAAGCTGTAAGGCGATAGCTGCAGGCTGTCCGGATATAATCGAGATGGACGCAGCCTCAAACAACGGCGTTGACGATGTAAGGGCATTGCGTGACGAGGTTATGTACGCTCCGACTGTCTGCCGTTATAAAGTTTATATAATAGACGAGGTGCATATGCTGTCCTCGCAGGCATTCAACGCACTTCTGAAAACCATAGAAGAACCGCCGCCGCACGTTATATTCATACTTGCGACTACCGAGATACACAAGGTGCCTGCGACTATCGCATCAAGATGTCAGCAGTTCCGCTTTTCAAGAATTGACGTAGAAGAAAGCACAAAGCGGTTGTGCGAGATAGCAAAAAAAGAAAACGTAAATATAACCGAGGATGCGGCAAGACTTATTTCAAGATTGTCCGACGGCGGTATGAGAGATGCGGTTTCGCTGCTCGACCAGTGTATAAGCGTGAGCGCCGACATTGACGAGGAAACCGTAAGGACTACCGCAGGCATCGCAGGAACGGAGCATCTGTTCACGCTTGCACAGTGCATACACGAGCAGAATGCGCCCGAGGCACTGAAAATTCTCGACGAGCTTCACAATCAGTCGAAGGATCTTATGCTTCTTCTTGACGAGCTGTTGTCGCATTTCAGAAATCTGTGCATACTGTCGGCAACGAACTCCGACTTTTCGCTTATCCCTGCAGGAAGCGGAACAAGAAACGATCTTGCAAGGCAGACAAAGGAGTTTACTCTAGGAGAAATAATGCGATGTATGGATATACTGCAGGACTGCATTGCGAGAACTCCGAAAACGGCAAAGCGTAAGACGGTTGCCGAAATGTGCCTTATAAGGCTGTGTACGCCACGTCTTGACAGTGACACATCGGCATTGTCGTTAAGGCTTGAAAAGCTGGAGAACAGGCTCGACAAGCTGTGTGACGGCGAGATAAGCGTTCAGCCGAGAGCCGCCGTGCAAACCGGCGAAAGCACAGAAAAGCATATACCGGCGCAATCCGCAAAGCCCGTAAGCGTAACCGGCGACAGACCGCAGGATATTATTGCAGATACGCTGAACAGGATAGAAAATAAAATCACATCCGCTGATGATAAGCAGAAGGACGTGACAGTTCCGTCCGCTCCGGTACAGCAGAGCGGTACAGAGCGGAATGCCGCAGACAGCAAGCCTGACTGGTTGTTTGAGGGTACGGGCGGCGCTGATGATAACGCAAGCGCAGTAAACGAAGATGCTCCTCCGTTTGACCTTGACGAACCGCAGACAAGCGTTGCTCCGCAGGAACAGGCAGTAAAGACCGGGAATAATCTTCCCGAACAGCATAAAAATAAGCTGTCGGCAGACAGTGCGCAAAGTACCGGTAATGCCGATCCGCAGGTAACCGAGATACTCGACAGACTTCCCGTTATACTGCAGGCTATACTGGGACAGGTGCAGGTGACGCTCGGTCGGGATACGGTGAATATCAGCGGTTTTCAGAAATTCCAGTATGATTTCTTGACAACAGGCGACTCGAAGGAACGGCTTGAGAAAGCCGCTGAAGAGGTAACAGGCAGAAGGCTTGTAATGACCTTTGACAATATCGGCGATACAGCCGAAAGCAAGGATAAAAGCGACCCTGTTTCCGATTTCTTATCAAGAGCGGAAAAAATGGGCGTAAAAATAAAATACAAAAAACCAAAAAATTAAGTCGTTGACTTAAAGATACGAAAGGAAAAATCACAATGAAAGCAAGATTACCCAAGGAATACCAGAACAGAGGCGCAAACAACATGAACAGCATGATAAAGCAGGCTCAGAAGATGCAGGAAGACATCGAGCGTGTACAGGCTGAGCTTGAGGCAAGAGATTTCACAGCTTCTGCCGCAGGCGGTATGATTGAAGTTACGATGAGCGGTGCAAAGGTACTCAAGGAGGTTAAGCTCAACCCCGAGGTTGTTGACAAGGACGCTATCGAGGATCTTCAGGACGTTATCGTAGCAGGCGTAAATGCCGTTATCACACAGATTGAAGAAGTAAGTGCCGCAGAGATGGAAAAGGTAACAGGCGGAGTTAACATTCCGGGACTTGTTTAATGGCTGAATATAATTCTCAGCCGCTTATAACGGCGGCGCAGGAATTCGCCAAGCTCCCCGGCATCGGTCTTAAAACGGCGCAGAGGCTGGCATATTATATACTGAACGCCCCGGAGGAAGAAGTGGAGCAGTTTGCGTCCGGAATTCTACGGGCAAGACGCAGTATGAAGCTGTGCAGTGTATGTCAGAATATCTGCAATACGGACAAGTGCGATAGGAACCACAAGGTTATATGCGTTGTGGAAAGTCCCAAGGACGTTTCCGCCATAGAACGAAGCGGTGGCTTTGACGGAGTGTATCATGTGCTTCACGGGCTGTTGTCACCGATGAATTCGATAGGTCCTCAGCAGCTTAAAATAAAGGAGCTTATGGCAAGGCTGTCGGATACGGACGAGGTCATAATGGCTACAAGTCCGACTATCGAGGGAGAGGCTACGGCAACATATCTTTCAAGAATGATAAAGCAGCTGGGCGTAAAGGTGACCCGTCTTGCGTATGGTCTGCCTGCGGGCGCATCGCTTGAATATGCGGACGATGTTACGCTCCAGAGGGCGCTTGAAAACCGTAACGAAATATAATTTTCTTCGGGAAAGGAATATGATAAATGACACAGGAACAGTTGAACACGATACAGGAACAGACAAAGAAAATAACCAACCCGAAACTGCTCGAAGTGATGAGGACGCTGAAAAAATGCGCTGAAGAGAAAACAAATCCCGAACCGCAGTATCAGGTGGATTATATCGACAATCTGATGGAGGCAAGACTTCTTGCGCCTGTAACCGTGACGGATATGTCGGGTGAGAACGAAAATCAGATGAAGGTACAGTTCTCGCACCTTACAAATCCTCAGAACGAGAAATATTTTATGGTGTTCACCGATATGGAAACAATGCAGAAGAACATCAAGGATATAAGCAAGGTCTGCGTTATTGCCGTTACATATAAGGATCTTTCCGCTATGCTGTCACAGCCGAAGTGTGCTATGAAGGGCTTTGTTATAAACCCCTTCACCGAGAACATTATCTGCGGTCCTCAGCAGGCAGAGGTAATAGCAAATTATATAAGGCAGAAAAAATTCAACAACGGCGAGCTTACTGTCATAAACGAGGTTACGGGCGTGCCTGACACTGTTACAAAGCCTATAACGAGCTATTTTGACAGCCGTAAGGATATTAAAAAGGCATATATTATGAATATGCGCAAGGTAAACCAGCTCAACCGCCTTATAATCGTGGATTTCGAGGGTGAGGACGATAAATTCAACGACTTTACCAAGGACTTTACCGAAAAGGTACTGAAGGATATAAACGACGAAAAAGCGCCGTTTATGATAATGAACTTCAATCAGCCTGCCGCAAAACAGGCGACAAAAGAAAAAGTTCCGTTCTATGTAAAGGTTTAACGGATTTAAACGTTATGCAAAAAATGAACACAAACAAAAGAGGCTTTTGCCTCTTTTTTGTTTATTCTGCGGAAATTTTCGTAATTGTTTTGCATTTACTTGACGAAAAAGCGGTTATGATATATCATTATACTGTATAAATAGGTCTACGGACCGGACGGGAGAAATCATGAAAAACATTATCTCTGCTTCAATGCTTGCGAGCGACCTTACAAATATAGAAAAAGAAATCCACCGTACCGAAAACGCACAGGTCGAGTGGCTTCATATAGATGTTATGGACGGAGTTTTCGTTGACAATATAACCTACGGGAACAACGTGGTTGCCGCTATGCGTAAAGTGAGCGATATATATTTTGACACGCACCTTATGGTGACCGATCCCACAAATCTTATACCGCTTTTCGCAAAGGCAGGAAGTAATATGCTTACTATCCACCTTGAAAGCAAAGGCAATACGGAAGAAAATCTCAGAGCGATAAGAGAAAACGGTATGAACGCAGGACTTGCCATAAAGCCTGCTACAGACTGGAAAGAAGTCATACCTTATCTGCCGCTGTGCGATATGGTGCTTGTAATGACCGTTGAACCCGGCTACGGCGGACAGGGATTTATTCCGCAGTGTGCCGACAAGGTGGCAATGCTCCGTAAATACTGCGACGAAAACGGATTTGACAAGATGAATATACAGGTTGACGGCGGTATCAACACAGCAACCGCCGCAACAGTTAAAGATGCCGGTGCAAACGTACTTGTAGCAGGAACATATCTGTTCAGGGCGGAGAATATGAAGACGGCGGCAGACGCTATACGCTAAAAGCAGTCGGGCAACAGCTCAGTTGCCTTGTCTGTAAGCAGAGTGTAATATTCCTCCGTGTCGCTCATACGGTTGAGATCCGTATATAACGGAAGGCGGTACTCCGACACGATGTGCCGTATAATTCCGATGCGGCTTTCGGACGATCTGCTCTGCGGCAGGTGAATGGCAAGACGGTAATCTTTCCCGTCACGGTCTGCGTATAAGGATACACGGTCTGCGACAGCCTTGAGTGCCTTGCAAAGCCTTGCGAGAACGCAAAGCTCTCCCTCGCAGATGACCGCCGTAAGAGGCGGTCGGCAGGAAGTGTTTTTTCCGGACGGAGTGCCTTTAATGCAGGAGATATATAAGGTACAGCCTCCGTCGCTTTTCGGGAAAGCCTCGACAAGCAGACGTTCTCCGCAAAGCCCGAGATCATGATCTTCGCTGAGGCAGGATATAAGTCTTGACAAGGCAAGTTCTGAGGTACGGGAATCGCCCGAAATATCTTCGCATTTAATGCGGTATCCGTCCATATCCGACGGATCAAGCGTAATTTTTACGGTATTTCCCGCAAGCTCATCTATCTGCATGGGACACCTCCTGTTAAACCGGTTAAACAGCTTATAGTCTGAAAGGACAAAAAGATATAATGAATACAACCACAAATGAAGCTCTTCTTAAGAAGATAGACGAAGCTCCTTTGCTGATGTCAAAGGAGGCGGCTAAGAAAAAACTGCGTAAGCCGAGAAGCATATACGGCGATCAGATACTTTTTATGCTGGCGATAACCGTCATTGCCACCTGCTTTTACGGTATGAGGGTAGTAACGGTGTGCGCCTGCTCGGTGCTTGCCTGCATACTGACCGATATGATCGGCTGTTTCCTTTCAAAGAAGGAATACGGTGTAAAAGACCTGTCAACCATAGCCTACGGAATGGCTCTTGCTCTTATGCTCCCTGCAAGCGTTGAATATTATGTCGTGATAATCGGCGCAGTGCTTGCAATTACGGTAAAGCATATATTCGGCGGCAAGGACAACTATATATTCAATCCTGCGGCGGTTGCGATAGCGTTTCTTATAATCTGCTATCCGACACAGGTGCTGATGTATCCGCAGCTTGACGCTCATCCGGAAATATTCGGAGATGCGGGAACGCTTGTAAGCGGAATCGAGAGCAGTTTTATAAAGAACGGCGCAATGCCGTCGCTGACTCCGCTTGAGATACTTATGGGAAGGTTCCCCGGTCCTATGGGAACTACTCATATACTCGTGCTGATAGTAAGCGGTATCTGCCTTATCTGCAGAAGAAGCGTGTCGCTTTCCGCTACTGTGGGCGGAATAGCCGTAATGGGCGTGCTTTCCTATCTTACAAGCAGTGTAGAGCCTGCAATGGACGCTGTTATATTCCGTTTTATAAGCGGATTTGTACTGTTCGACTTTATATTCCTTGCGAGCGATCCGCAGACGCTTCCGTTTACAAACGGCGGAAGGGTGCTGTACGGCATAGCGCTCGGCGTAATTACGGTCATATTCAGAAATTCCGCAAATATCGAGGGAATATTCGTGTTCTCCCTGCTGATAGTAAACGCTCTGTCGCTGTATCTTGACAAGCTGGCATTCGTAATAGGCGTACAGACAAAACAGCTTTTAAGATACCTTAAACATAATCTCGGTTCGTTTGAGCGAATGACAGAGGACGCAAAGCAGGGTAAGACACCGGAGCTTTCGGATACGCAGGAAATTATGATTGAACCTGTTAATTATAATATGCCCCCTATCGACAATAAGGTCACAAAGGTAAAACGTCATAAAAAGTCGGTAATAGAGAATCTTTCCGACAAAATATCGGATACGGTAAAGAAGAAGAAAGCATCGGCGAAATCCGCCGGCGAAAACGAAAAGGAAAAGGAGGCGCAGCATGGCTCAGGCAAAACAGATGAAGCCGGAAAAGACACGGAAAAGTGACTTTAAGTTCACCCGTGATCTTATAGACGGACTGGCAAAGCAGAATGTCGTGCTGATGACAGGCATTGTAAACGCACCTGTTATAATCGCCGCTACGACCTTCAAGAAGGGCGTGGTAATCGCTCTTGCTTTTGCGATAATATCGTTTCTGACGATAGTTACCTGTTCGTTTGTACCGAAAAAAATAGTTTATACCCTCAGAGTAATTATATATGCGCTGGTAGGCTCGGTCTATTATATCCCGACCGTACTTCTTTTAGAGCAGATCTTTCCGCTTACGGTCGAGCTTATAGGCATCTATATGCCGCTTATAATTACAAACGCTCTTATCTTCTCGAAAACGGAAAGCCGTTTCTATCTTGAGGACAAGCTGAAAATGATAATCGACGTAATTTTCTTCATAGCGGGCTTCGGCGCAGTGTGCGTCCTTACCGGAGGCTTCAGGGAACTGATATGCTTCGGCACATTTGCCGGAATAAAGCTGTTTGATTTCAAGATTGCGGCTTTTGAATCTCCTTTCGGCGGATTTATACTTGTCGGAATAATGGCAGGTATGTTCAGGGCGCTTTACAACTATCTGCGTAACCGCAGAATAAGGCTTAACAGCGAGGAGCATAACAAGGCGGCGGCTCACACCTACCATTCAAGCACCGAAAGCAAGCCTGCTGCACCACATCTGCTTCCCTCGCAGGACGACAACGTAAAGGAGCGCAGTGATGGATAAATTAGCACTTTTTATCAATACGGCTATGCTCGCTATGTTTGTCGAGAATGCGATATTCTCTCGTGCGCTCGGCACAAGCGTGGCGTTCTACGCATCAAGAAAAAAAGAAAGCATATTCGGACTGGGTCTCGGCATAACATACGTTATCGTGGTTTCAAGCTGTATCACGTTCTTTATAGACGGGTGGCTTGCTGACTGGCAGTATTTTTATGTTGTTATGCCGCTTATATACACGCTGACGGTGAGCATAGTATATACGGGCAGTCTGCTCCTCCTGTGGAGATTCCTGCCAAAGATATTCAGAAACATCAAGAAATACGTTCATCTTTCGGTGTTCAATGCGGCAGTGCTGGGAGCATTGTTCCTGAACACGACATACCACGCTGATTTCTTTTCGTATATGGGATTCGGTGTCGGAATAGCGGCAGGCTTCTTCATTGCGGTGTTCTTCCTTCATATCGCAAACGAAAGGCTCAATTCTCCGCTTATTCCCGAGGCATTCAGAGGAATGCCGATAATGATGGTTTTTGTCGGCATTATGTCACTTGCATTCTATGCGCTGACAGGATATAACACAGGCGCTATCTGATAATTTCTAAAATGGAGATACTGATATGAGCAGAAAAAAAGGATTCAAGGTAAAACGTTCAAGAAGAAATCTGTATAAAAAGCGTAAAAGCACCGGCAGAAAGATATTTGACGGGGTTCTTTTCGTTGTGATACTGGGCGCACTTGTCTTTGTGGGATACTCGGTCGCTTCTCCGCTGATAAAGTTTTTCGGCGGAAACGGGGGTAATTCCTCTGTGAGCGAGCCTGCGTGGACACCGCCCGAATCGCTCCCCGAAACATCGGACAGCAATTCACAGACCAACTCGTCCGACAACTCAGGCGGCAGTAATACAACAAAGGATAACACCTCCTCAGCACCAAGCGAGGTAACATCTGCTTTTGCGACGGTCGCCCCCGACTCCGCACTGAAAAGCGATGCCGCACTGAATAAGTTCCTTGCCTCAGCAAAAGACAGCGGTTATAATACCGCCGTATTTACGCTTAAAAACACCACAGGCGAGCTGTTATACAAATCATCGCTTAAGGCTGTAAAAGACAACACAGACGTAAATAAGGGCAGTCTGACGGCGGCTCAGATAGTAAAGGCGTGCAAAACGGCAGGAATCACTCCCGTTGCGGCTATAACAACGCTTTACGACAGAAAGACACCGTATCTTTTCGACAATGCAGGATATATAATTGCAGACGGAAACTGGAGCTGGCTGGACGCCGCCGCCGATAACGGCGGTAAGCCGTGGACTACTCCCTATTCCGCCGATGCGGTAAACTATTATGCGGATATATGCGGAGAGCTTGCAAAGGCAGGATTTGCCGATATTGAACTTGAAAACACGGTCTTCCCGAACTTCCAGTCCTATGACTACTCGCTGTTGTCAAAGGAATTGCAGAATGCAAACAGAAGCGAGAAATTAGCCGTTCTTGCGGCAACGTGTGCAAAGAAAGCAAAGGAAGGCAACGCAACCGCAACGGTTGAAATAAAGGCTGACGCACTGCTTACAATGTCGGCTACGGCTTATGACGGTACGGCTGAAATATGGTCTGCGAAGGATAAGATGGGTGACAGCAGGGTACTTGTCACAATGGATATGTCGCTGCTTGGCACAAAGCTTCAGACCTCGGCAGACAAGACGGTAACGGTTGAAAAGGATAAGGTCAAGGCGATAAATCAGATATTCACGCTTGTAAAGAAGGCTGTCGGCGACAAGGAAATATCGGTCGGAATAACAGGCAGTGCAAATTTATCGGCAGATGAAATCAAAAATTGTAAAACGGCACTCGAAAAGCTCGGATTTACCGATATAAGATTCGAATAAATGCACAAAAGTGCTTGCATTTGCGGCACTTTTAAGGTATAATTAGAGAATAACGTAAGAGCGAATATCGCACGGAAAAGAAAGGAATACAAAATGACAGAATTACTGACATTATTAACAAGCGGACAGACAGCAACAACCACAGGACAGGGTGGAAACGATATAGTGAGCATTCTCACAATGCTTATCCCCCTTGCGCTTATGGTAGTTATATTCTACTTCCTTATCATAAGACCCGAAAAGAAGCGCGGCAAGAAGATGCAGGAAATGCTCAACAACCTTGAGGTTGCTGACGAAGTAGTAACAACAGGCGGTATTGTCGGCAGAGTATTAAGAGTTACAGATGATACTGTACTTATCGAAACAGGCTCTGACAGAACAAAGATCCGTGTATTAAAGAGCAGTATTGCTGAGAACAGAACTGTTCACGATGATACGGAATCAAAGTAAGAGATTCTGGGATATTACAAAATATACACCCTCACGGCATAAGCTGTGAGGGTGTTTTTTGCGAAAAAATCCGAATTATTGATCCAGAGAGCGACGAATCAAAAGCATTAATCAAAAAGCTCGGGGAAAATTACCTTGAAAGAAGGATTGTTTTCAACTATGTCGGAATTTTCTTTCAAAATCTCTTTGAGAACAGGCTTTAAATCAGGATTTATCAGCAAAATATACGGTCTGTCCGTTATGATTGTCGAATACTCTTTTATAACATCTGTCACATAGTCTTTTTTACTGCAAATGTCCTTATCCATAAGCAGAGTAGCAACATACACGTCATTTACCTCTTGCTCGGTCACTCTTTGATCAACAGCGTTTATGCTGTTCGACAGGATAAATATAAATACGGTGTCAAGTGCTATTACAAGCGCCATTATAATGATTATGACGGTCTTAACGATACTTGTGCTTTTTTTCATAATAGCCTCCTAAGATTGTATGGCGTAAAACGAGTAATTGAATACCTGCTCGCCGGTGCTTGAAGCCTTAATAAAAGTGAGATACATTTTTGAAGGTGCTATACCTGTGGTTCCACTGAACAACACCTTAGTTTTTCCAAAGCCATTAAAAGCTAATGTTGTATTAGTTATATTCCATTCTTTAGTAACAGGATTGTACCCATATATTTTAACGCTGTATTTATTAGTAAACAAGAATTCTGTGTGAATGCTGTATGCAATATGCTTTTTCTCAGAGGTTTTCGTGTAACCTATAAATGTTGGAGTGGTGAAATTTGTATTCGATATATCAACGCTTCCGTGATATGCCTTTCCATTGCTCAAATCTACCTCATTACCGCTTCCACGGCTACCTGATGATGTTTGTGCTGCCAATGTATCATGCTCCCAATTCAATTCATCAAGATTTATAACTTGATAAATTTCATCATCCAAAGCGGTATAATACTGCCCGTCAATCAACCAACAATCATATTCACCGATTTTTTTCCGTTATCTGTTGATTTTGAGCGTGCATATCTGAATTAAGCGAAACAGTATCGTTATTTTGCAAACAAATCGCTTCCGCCGATGCTGATAATGTTAAACCAGCCGCAAGCAGAAATGCAGTTGTTGCTGAAAAGAACTGTTTAAAGGTATTCATTCTATTTCTCCTTATTAAAGATTAAAATGTTGCTATAGCTTAATAACATTTAAATATAAATCAATTCATTGAATACATTATAAACGATTATAAGACTAATGTCAAGCAGTTTGATAAAATATTTTAATTATATTATGGTATATATAAGCCGCCGTGCAAAAGCACAGCGGCTTAATAGCAGTAATATATAATGCTTACATATCAAACAAGTTTATCACTTCAATACCTTTGGCTTCAGCCATGCGTACCGTCTGACCTGTACCGCTCCTGCTGTTGCTTTGGTCATAATATGCCACACAGCAGTCTGCAAGCTCTGTCAGGCGGGCATTACGCTGTTTCATACAGTCCTTGGTGTATTCACTGCCGATATACTCAATGCTGTCAGCCGCCATCATTATCGCATAAAACTCCTGCTTGTCGTTGTAGCTCCAGTTCTTTGTCTGCTCCTCGTTTGAGCAGGGGAGTACAAGGTGGAGTTTTATATCGAGTGCCTTGCGTTTTCTCAGATACAGCACCATATGAGCGCACATAGTGTCGAAGCCGAGAGCGCCGCCGCAGTAGAAGTCGGTAACGCCACGCTTGACAAGTCCGCATATTGTGCTGTCAAGCAGAGATTTAAGCGCATACATATCCGGGCTGTCAATTTTACGATGCCCTGTAAAGCAAACCGATGTCATACGCAAAGCCTCCTTTTAATTACGATAAAAAGAAAAATAAGCCGTATCTGCGTCTGACAAATACGGCTGATGTGCTAAAGCTAGATGTAAATCAGTCTTCAACCTTTTCTTCGATGAACTTAACGATGTCACCGACAGTCTTGATCTTTTCAACCTGATCATCGGGAATCTCGATGTCGAACTCTTCTTCAAAGCTCATTACGAGATCTACTACGTCAAGTGAATCAGCGCCGAGGTCGTCTGTGATGCTTGCAGCCTCAGTAACCTTGTCTTCTTCAACGTCGAGCTGGTCAACGATTATCTTTTTTACCTTATCAAATACCATTTGAAATCTCCTCCGTGTTTTTAAAAAGAAATTTTCTTTCGTTAATATTATACGGCATTACGCCGAAATAATCAAGTCGTATTTACAACAAATACATTAAAAAAATGTCTAAATTTACAGGGTGTATTTCTACACTTTGCACAACTTTCAAAGGGTTATTGAAAGCTGTTGATTTACCGTCCGAAATAGCGAATATGCAGCAGCATATTATGACCGCCGGTAACGTAGGTTACGCAAATCACAAGCCGTCAGAACGGCAAACAGTCAGCGGCGACTCGCCGCACGGCGAATTTGCCGTGACTTTCAGTTACTCGGAAAACATACCGATTTTGCGGAATTTCTTGTAGCGGTTATCAAGCAGGGTAGGAATATCTATCCTTGACAGTCTTTCGACCGCACTTATAAGATATTCCGATATATTGTCCGCTGTCTGTGCAGGGTCTGTATGAGCGCCGCCTACAGGCTCGGCTATTATCTTATCGCACACGCCGAAATTGTACAGATCGTCTGCGGTGATCTTCATAAGATCTGCCGCTTCCTTTTCTCTTGAAGGATCCTTCCATAGAATAGAAGCAAAGCCTCTGGGAGAAATTACGGAATATAAAGCGTGCTCAAGCATAGCAAGCTCATCGCATACGGCAAGTGCAAGTGCGCCGCCGCTTCCGCCTTCACCGAGAACTACCGATATAACGGGGGTTTTCAGCGTCATAAACTCGGCAATATTCTTTGCTATAGCCTCACCCTGACCTCTTTTTTCGGCTTCAACTCCGCAGAATGCGCCCGGTGTATCAACAAAGCAGATAACTGGTCTGTGGAACTTCTCCGCCTGATATGCAAGCCTTAATGCCTTTCTGTAGCCCTCGGGATGAGGCATTGAGAAATTCGACTTCTTGTTTTCCTCAAGGTTTCTGCCCTTTACCTGCGCAATCACTGTGACGGGAGTGCTGTTAAGAGTAGCTATACCCGATAATATTGCGGCATCGTCACCGTAGTGGCGGTCGCCGTGAAGCTCGGTGAAGTGGTTGAATATAGCAGGAATATAGTCGTTTACGGTTGGACGATTCTTTTCTCTTATTATCTCAAGATGCTGTGTAGCAGTCATATTTGACATTATCATTACCGTCCTTTCAACCGTGCTGCCAGTCAGCGCCGATTTTTTTATAGTTATGCAGTCTTAATATATTCGACAGCGTTTTACGCATTGAGCGTCTGTCGGCTATCGCATCAACAAAACCGCTTTCAAGCAGGAATTCTGCCGTCTGGAAATCATCGGGGAGCTTCTGCTTTATAGTGTCCTGTATAACACGTCTGCCTGCGAATCCTACAAGCACCTTAGGCTCGGCAAGGATTATATCGCCAAGACTTGCAAAGGACGCTGTAACACCGCCTGTTGTGGGGTCGGTAAGCACCGTGATATAAAGTCCGCCTGCATCGCTGTGACGTTTTACCGCACCGCTTGTCTTTGCCATCTGCATAAGGGAGATTATACCCTCCTGCATTCTCGCACCGCCCGACGCTGTGAAGAGTATAACGGGTAGCTTATGCTCTGTGGCATATTCAAACGCTCTTGTTATCTTTTCGCCTACAACACTGCCCATGCTCGCCATCATAAAATTGGAATCCATAATGCCGATGACCGCACGATAGCCTCGTATAGTGCATTCGCCCGTCACTACTGCGTCCTTAAGTCCCGTGCTTTCCTGCATACTCTTTATCTTCTTCTCATAGTCGGGGAAGCCGATAGGATTCAGTGACACCATATTTTCGTCAAACGGCTTGAAGCTGTCCTTGTCAACCGTTATATCAAGACGTTCCTTAGCGGAAAGCCTTGCGTGATAGTTGCAGACAGGGCAGGTTTTCTTACGCTTTTCAAACTCGTCCATATAGAACACGTTCTGACAGCGGGGACATTTGAACAGCAGGTCCTTGGGTATTTCGGGGGCGGAGGAATCCGCCTCTTCCTTCTGTTCCTCATTAAAACGGTCCTTGACCATTTTAAACAGATCTTCTAACAATTAAAGCACCGCCTTTTCGTTTGCTTGTGGCATTATCAATAATTCGTCAGATCCTTGCGGTTAAGGAAGCCTATATCGAAATTACCGCTTTCGACATCCTCGTCACGCAGGAGATTGAGCTGGAAATCAATGTTGGTGTTGATACCCTCTATGAGAAATTCGGAGAGGGCGACCTTCATCTTCTGGATAGCCTCTTTCCTGTCCTCGCCCTTTACAAGCACCTTTGCTATCATACTGTCATAGTA
>OGXT01002494.1_pt1 | contig 14453 bp, 9 predicted proteins | sample 1576361 | NCBI WGS metagenome assembly OGXT01 (sample SAMEA3541514, study PRJEB24748) | human gut metagenome | biome: human gut; feature: human-associated habitat; material: faeces | place: China | collected 2012 | reverse complement strand
AGATATAATACCTGTTTTTCTTAGTTTCTTTACAGTAGTACCATCTAAACCATCATTTGCATTATTATTATTGTTATTATTATTATTATTATTATTATTATCATTCTGTAATGAAGCATACACAACATTCATAGTAGAATTATCTATTGCCGTACAATTTCCATAACTATATCCTTCAGGATTTCCATTCGCAACGTATGCATTTCCTAAATCAGTTAATACACCTGTTTTATTTGTCCATAATGCTGCTGCACCATTTGTTTCATCTGTTGTATCAAAAGAAAACCAAGAATATCTTTCTACATAACTTCTCTCGTCTAATCCTTTTAATACAGCCTCTAAAAATTCTTTACACTGCTTTCTTCCATATGAGTTACTATATCCCCATCCACTAGGAGCAAATTCTGTAATCCATATTGGTTTGTGATACATTTCATATGTTTTATCTACTACATCTGTAAGAAAAGTATTTGCAGCTTCAACTCCTCCATATGTTCCATAATAACAATGAAGTGGTATAAAATCTATTGTACTATGGTCTATTCCATTCATAAATGTTCTAAACCATTTGCCACCTGTATTATTATCAATTCCCCATGATGGACTTAAAGCCGGTGCCGGTGAACCTAAATGGAAATTATATCCCAAAAATTTATTCCAATTATTAATCGCTGTATTTACGTTTATATTACTTCCGCCAACATTTGCTCCCATATCCGGTTCATTATATGCAAGTAAATACTTGTATCCTTTAGATGCAATTGATGATATATATCTTTCTGAGTTTGTTCCCCAAATCATAGGAACATAGTCAATATCTGTATAACAACTATATGTAAATGGATTTACTCCCCAATTATAATACCAACCTATATTCATATCATCAGGTATTAACATTTTCCCCATTTCATTATTTACGCACAATCCTTTTTTAGTAACATAGAAATAGAATGTAGATGATGTTATACTTGAGCCGTCTGTAAATTCAGCAATAATATAAACCTTATGGCGGCTTACTACTGTCGTATAATATTCAAATTGTGTGGAATTAGACGTTGCTGTATTAACTAAAGCATCATCTACATACAACTTATAACCTTTTACTTCTCCTAAATCATTTGCACTTGTCCACTTTATATCAACATAGCCTGCAGGTACTAATTTGCCTGCTACCGGATTTGTTATTGCATTTGTCTGCCACTGTGTTATTGCACCTGCATCACTATTTATTGTAACTGCTTTAACATCATTGTTAAAAGCAGGAGTTCCGGCAATAACCACCGCTGACATCAAAGCCATTGCAATTACTTTTCTTAACTTTCTCATATAATAATCTCCTGTTACCTTTTCAAAATAAATAGGTAAGATACTCACCCCTATTTCCTTTTTCTTTTGTCTAACAATCACTTATGCAATTATTTTTTCTTACTATTTTTAGCTGATTTTGCTTTTTTTGCCTTTTTTACTTTTTTAACTTTCTTTATTTTTGCTACTTTCTTGCTGCTCCAACCTGTATACAACTTTGAGCCATCCATAATAAAGTAAGCTCTTGACTGAACATAATACTTTTTTCCGGCTTTTAATTTTTTAAGTACATATGTAAGTTTTGTTGTACTCTTTGTTTTAGCTTTCTTCATATTCTTATATGTTGAATATTTGATTTCATATCCTGCTGCATTATTTACGCTCTTAAGATTTAATTTAATAGTTTTCTTTTTGTTATTTGCTAATGCAGTATATATAACAGGTTTAACTGATGCTGCACACGCAACTGCTGATGTATCAACTCCACTTGGAGTATATACTCCATAAGTTTTTGCCGGATATCCTGCAGGATTTCCAATTTCTGCGTATAACTTTCCTAATTCTGTTAACACTCCGGTATTTCTGTACCACAAACCTGAAGCACTGTCTGTAAATTTGCTATTGTCTTCAGGGTCGAATGAGAACCATGCATATCTTTCTACATAACTTCTTGCATTTAATCCTTCTAATACAATCTTTAAAAAGTTTCTTGTATTCTCTGCGCATGTAGGATCAGCCATGCTTAACTTCATATGCTGTTCACCTACAGCAAACTCTGTAATCCAAATTGGTTTATGATACAATGCATAAGTCTGATCGATTGCCTGTAAGAACTGTAATGCTCCCTTAGTTGAATCTAAATCTGTTCCCCAATAGCAATGTACCGCAATAAAGTCAACATCTAACGAACTATTTGCTGATATCTTTTCCATAAAAGGTTTAAACCATTTATCAGACCAGCACGGTGCTGTAGCTGTTGCAGGTGAGCCAACTTTAAGTCCCGAATTACAAAAATCCTGCCATCTGTTAATTACTTTTTCAATTGACATATTAGACTGATTTGTTAAATCTGGTTCATTATATCCTAAAATATATTTGTATCCATTCTTTTTTGCGTTTTCAAAAGCTGCTTCTTTAACTGTTCCCTGTCCCCATATCATAGGTACATAGTCCATATTGTCAAATGATCTGTTCTTAAAATTCTTTTCATTATATGCTGTAAATCCCCAGTTGTAATACCAGCCGACATTTAATGAAGAAGCATCAATGCCTGCTCCCATATCTTCATTTATGCAAATTCCTTTCTTTGTTACATAGAAAGTACTTGTATTAGTATTAACTACTGTTCCATTCGTCAATGTAGCTGATACGTATGCTGTATGTGCTGATACATTAACTGTATAAAATTCACATGATAAAATTTCTGATGCTGATGGAGCAACTGTTCCTACTAATGCGTTATCAACATAAACTGCATATGATGAAACTCCTTCTAAGTTATTGTTCCACTTTACATCTATATATCCTGCTCCAATTAATGATCCGTTAGCAGGACTAATCAATCCATTATTAGTCCATTCTGTTGTTGAAACTGTAGCGGCTGCTACTTCATTGCTTGTGATTGCAGCATAATTAATTCCTGAAAATACAACAACTAATGATAATGCAAATGCTAATATTCTCTTTGCTTTTCTCATATTCTTATCCTCTCTAACTAAATAAAATGTTTCTACATTTAAAATCAAATTATAGCATCTAAGATTTTTGTTTAAAAAAAGGGCGCAAAGACTTATATGATATTCATATAAAATCTCTACACCCTTTCACCTGCTTAAGATTAATTCTAATATTAAACTTATTTAACTACAACTAACTTCTTAGCTGACCATTTTTTACTAAATACTTTGTTATCTGCTGAATCTGTTGTATAAGCTTTAGCTCTTACGTATACAATTGATCCAGATTTAAGTTTCTTAAGTATAATTTTTGTCTTTTTAGATGTTTTCTGTTTAGCACCCTTAAACTTTGAATTTGTTGAATACTGAACAGCATATCCTTTAACATTCTTTGCTTTCTTAAGTGATACAACTGCTTTCTTAGCACTTTTACTCTTTACAGAAGCAATTTTAACCTTTGCCGGTGCAGCTGTTTTCTTCCACTGTGCAACAAGTGTTAAATCACTTGGAACAACTGAAGCAAAGTTGTATGAAGCACCATTAGCTGTATATCCTACTAATGTATATCCTTTTCTCTTAGCTGCAAATGTATCAACTTTTTCACCTTCATTTACATACTTTGTAGACATTGTCTTGTTCTGGCTAACAAAATTTACAGTATACTGCTTATTAGCTGTAACTGTGAAATTATTTACATGAATATATCCTGACATACCAATTTCATCAGCATATGTCTTTAATAATGCACCTAAAGCGAATTTTAATCCGATGTTTCCTTTTTTGTAATCCTTTGGAACATTAATTACTGCTGAAACCTTCATACTTTCACGCTTTGATGAATCTAATGTAATATATCCATCTGATGTAATGTTAGATGTTGAAAGTAAATCTAATGCTTCATCACCATTACCAGGCTTATATGCCTTGAATAAAATATGCTTTGTAGTAATATCTCCTATCTTATTTCCTAATGCATCTTTTTTGCTTGCTTTTAATGTACTTGAAATATTAAAAGATATTGTGTAATTACGTCCTGCTTCAACAGGTACATTTTCAAGTGTAGCTGTCATACCCCATGGATTATCATTTACTAATTCATTTGTTAACTTGTTATATTCACCATCCCATCCGGAATTAATAACGAAGAAATCAAAATCAGATACTGTTGATGTTGCTGTTATGTAACCTTCTGTTGCATAATCTACACCTTTTGTCTGTGGAATAGCTTTTAAAGCTTCTTCCCATTCTCCACCGTCTTCTCTAGTACATACAGAGAATGATGTCCACTGTGTTAATCCAGCCAAAACATTTGTTCCTGCAGGAACCGGTGCTGCTGAAGCAACGCCTGCCATACCTATAGTCATAGCAGATGCTAATGCAACTGCCATAGTTTTCTTAAATAATCTCACTTACTTGTCCTCCTAAATACTGTCCTTATGTTTAATATGCGGCAATATTTTGATAATTGCCGCATACTTATTTAAAAAATTATATTTGCTTTTCTGTTTTATTACTTTTTAATTGTTACTTTTACAGCTTTGCTCCACTTACCAAATCCTGCAGCGTTCTTAGCACGAACCTGAACTTTGTATGTCTTACCTACTGCAAGTTTTTTGATTTTTGCATTTGTCTTTTTAGCGTTGTATTTTTTCTTTCCAACTTTAACCTGATATGACTTAGCACCTTTTGCTTTCTTCCAAGTAACCTTAACTGACTTCTTAGCATTGTTAACAACCTTAACACCCTTAACCTGTGCAGGTTTGCTTGCTACTACTGCAGGAGCTGCTGTTGTAGGAGCTACTGTATTTGTATTACCTGTTGGAACCTTTGTTGTTGTTGTTGCTTTTTTTGTTGTTTCAGGAGCCTTTGTTGTCTGTTTTGGAGGAATAACGCTCTGTGTATACTTTTCACCCATTAAAGAAATGTCTGTGAATGCTAATGTTCCATGTGCATTTACATTTTCTGATGTTCCATATGCGTATGCATACTTGCAAGCCTTAGCTGCTTCTTCTGTAACTTTTCCAGCCTTAACTGCCTGTGTTAATTCATATGAATAATAATATGAACCATATGCTAACTGAACCTTAATATCATTACTTAAGTAATCAGGACTTACAGGAACGTCAAATTCGTATGTTTCTGTTGCTCCTGCTGGAACAGTTATTGTCTTAAATAACATTGTGTTATCATTATCACCTTCAATACCACTATTTACAGTAATTGTAATATTCTTTTCTGTCTTTGTAGTTGTATCTGCTTCCATCATTCCGTTATTAACTGTAAATTTTAATTTATATGTATTTCCAGGAACAACTTTAGCATTAATTTCTGATTTAATCTGATATGGTTTTTCACCCCAGATTTTATCATTTAATACAATTGCATCTTCCGGAGCAGCGCTTTCTGCTGTCCAATTAGCCTGCCATCCTGTAATAGAAATATTAGCAGAAACATTATCTACTGCTGTTGACTTAAATGTTGTCTGTGTAATAACAGCATCATTTGGTTCATAACTTTCTGCTGAACTTGTCCAGCTACCTGTAAGTGCGTTAGCTGTATCAGCCTTAACGTCTGTTGTGTTTACCTTGAATCCTACTGCAAGTGTGGCAACTAAAGCTGTTGTCATAGCACCTGCCATAACTTTGTTGAAAACCTTTCTCATCTTCAATTTCCTCCTCAAATAAAATTGTTTTTTTTCTTTTTGAAAACGTTTATTTTCAATCTATGAACATCTTATCATAAACGTTTTTATTTTACAATCCAAAATATAATATTTTCACAAATAAAACGATTTATAATTTGAAATACTATCTATTTTTCACATACCTTCAATCATTTTCTTTTAAATCAGGTGTGAAAATTGTAACATTTTTATTGTATTCTACTTAGATGTTTTAAATGTTTTTGTTTTAGACCATGGTCCTTTATCACTGCCATTAATACCTCTGACTCTTACAAAGTATTTTTTACCACCTGCCAATTTGCTTAATACAATTGATAATTTACCGGTTTTCTTTGTCTTTGATTTTTTGAATTTCTTATCCAAAGAATACTGAACCTGATATTTTTTAGTTCCTGCAGCTTTCTTCCATGTTACCTTAACTGATTTTTTCTTTGTTAGCTTTGCACTCTTAATCTTAACTTTACCAATTGTAGTTGCCTTTGTTGTTTCTACAGGTACTACAGTTGTTGGTGTAACCTGAGTTGTTGTTTCTTCTACCTTAGGTGTAGCAGTTGTTGGTGGCTGCTGTGTTGTTGGTTCCTCATATACATACTTATCAGCATCAGTCAACTTATATGTTTCATAACCTTTCGGATTACCTAATGATGCATATAAGAATCCATTATCTGTTAATTTACCTGAGTCATAATCAAATAATGCAGTTGATCCACTTGCATCATTTGAATCAATATCATTTGCTGAATTAATATTGTATGGGAACCATGCATATCTTTCTACAAAATCCATCTCATCTAACTGTGCACATACTTCTTTAATAAATGCACCTGTTTTTTCATTTTCACCAGGTTTCTGATAACTATAATCGAATTTGTCTCCATATGCCTTGCTTCCAAAAATTCCCATTTCGGTAATCCAAACAGGCTTTCCATATAATTCATGTACTTTCTTTACAGCATCAATCACCATGCCAACACTTCTCTGACTAATATATGTATGAATGGCTACACAGTCACAGCTAACTCCTTCAATCTCGATCTGAACACCATTATAATCAACTGTTCCGCCTTTTAAGAATGGTGTAAGCCATCCGCTATATGTTCCATTAGGATTACTTATAGCAGGTGATACCGTTCTCTTTCCAAGTTTCTGTATTTCTTCCCAGCCTTTCTGTGCCTGTACAACTGATATGTTAGCCTGAGCTGATAATTCAGGTTCATTATATCCAAGGATGTAATTAGCATCCTTTGGAACTAAAGCACACTGCTCTGCAATGTATTTAAATAAATTTTCATCTTTTGTTCCATCCGGATCATCCTGATTTCTTCCCCAAATCATTGGTACAAAATCAACTCCATCATCAATTGAATTATTATAAGGTGTTGCCTGCCAATTGTAATACCATGATAAATTCATTTTTTTAAGTTCAACTGTTTTACTCATATCTTCGCCTAAAGCAATTCCTTTTTTAGATACAAAAAAGTTTCTTTCATTAGACTCTACTGTTTCACCTGAAGCTAAAACAGCCTCAACCTTTAATGTATGCTTTGCTATAGATGTTGTATAAACTTCTGCCATCTGTTCATTCTCACCATTAGCTTCTAATTCGACTGCTTTTTTTCCATCAAATACAATATTATAGCTTTCTGCATCTGTTACAGATGTATTAACTTTAACATTAATGTATCCTGCTCCTACGAGTTTGCCTTCAGTTGGTGTAATAACTGCTTCTTCTTTCCAACTTGATATAGTGCTACTTTCTTCGTTTGCATCCGCACTTATCACTCCAGTCATTGACACTGTCATAACTGCAGCCATAGCAAATGCAACTCCCCTCTTAAAATTTCTCATGTTTTCCTCCTTTATATGCATACCATCTCTGATGGTATTTCTTCCACTCTATTGTCCGATTATTCTCTTATAAAGTCAACAACTTTTATGCATTTTTTACAAATTTGCTTATAATCAATCTTTTTTTTTAGATGTTATTTTATTTTTTTAGAATAATATGATTTATAATTTGTTGTATAAATAAATAATATCACTAATTTGTTTATTTGTTTGTGGCACCTTTGCAAGAAAAAACATCCCAAAACAAACTTTTCAGTCTGTTTTGGGATGTTTTTCTGCTTTTTTTTAACGATTTTACTCGTCTACATATTCTAATTTGCTGACAGATACTTCATACGCTGTGTGCTTTTCGCTTTCATCTTCATTAATCTTCTTAATGTACTCTCTGCTTTGCACTCTTCCCCATATCTGAATGTGTCCACCCACTTCAAAAGCTGATGCATATCTTGCATTTCTGCCCCAGGCAATGCAAGGTATGTAATCTGATTTACCATACGGTCTGTTAACTGCAATAAGTAAATCTGCGATTTCTCTTCCAAGCGGTGTTTTTCTGTAAATTGGTGGTTTGCAAATAAATCCATCAAGGAAAATCTGATTTGTTCTGCCTGCATCAAGATTCTCTTCTACTTCTTCCCATTCTCTTACGAAAATAGAAAGCACCAATTTGTTTCTTGTCCCCTCATGTCTGTTGTAGGATCGAAACTGTCCTGATACTTCTACAAGTCTTCCTGTGTAATCCTGTGTTACATCAACAAGTCTCTCAGATACCATCAACGGAATAATATCCGTTAATTCACTAAGTCTGTCTACAGATACATCTACCATGTAGAATCCTTCTCCAAAAACTTCATGGCTGTATCTGAATTCAGATACAATCTCACCTACAATGCTAACGCGGTTGTTCTCAATAATCTTGTCGATCATGTGTGCTTCCCCCTTCTGTACCAACCTTTGGTTTCTTATTTCTTTTATCTCTATAATTATATTTCCTTTTTCCACTTTTATGTAAAAATGTGTTCGACCTTTTTCGACTTATATAATTTTTGTTTCAATTTTGTGCTCGTTTATCGTCGAATACTAGGGTTTCACTTCGAAATAATTACTATTATTTACTATAAAATCGATATTTTCTTTATTCATTTACACACAATTTTCTATTATATCTATTTTTTTGCCCCTAAATTTTTACCCCAAAGTCTCAACTTTGCCGTGAACTTTATCTTTTGTAATAATGACATTTCCTCTACTACAAAAAAATACCGACATTTGCAAACATCATTCACAAATGTCGGCACAATATTAATAACCAAGGTTCTTTAATGTCATTTTTGTTTCTGTCTTTAAAGTGCTGTTGATTGCACTTGAAGCTATGTTGCTTCTTAATTTCTTTACTGTAGCCTGCGGTTTATTCTTTGCTAACTTAACATCAGCAACCACTTCCTGATTCTGAATTGCTTTTATCTGAATCTTGTTTCCTGATGTCTGAATAGTACATACAAAATCTCCAACCTGTTTAAAGATTTTTCCATTTTTCTTTAAGTAATTGTAAAGAGCTATACCATTCTTCTTTTTGTCCTTTGTCACTTTAAGTTTCGCTTTAGACTTAACACATTTGAAGTTTGTAACCTTTACTGATGTACTAAAACTTGAATCAGCATCATTAGGAAGTACTTCTGAGAGTGCATAAATATCACCCTGTTCTTCTGTTCTGTCACCAAATTCTCCACCCATTCCATAATAAATGAATGTTGCATTAGCAGATGCTTTAAATGTTGCCTTGTAGTTTTCTGTTACGCCCGGCTGTAAGTGTAACCAGTCTGCATAAACTACTGTGTCCTGTGAATCTGTAACTTTAAAGAATACCCATTTTTCAGCCGTTGTAGTTGTTGCTTTAAAACTAAGAGTATACTTCTGTCCTTTCTTCACTGTGATGTCTCTGTGTGCCTGTGCTCCCCAAACACCGCCCCAGCCAATCGCATCCATATCAGCTGAGAAAGAACTTGCTGTTGCGCCTGACAAACTACCGTCAGCTCCTTCGTACCAATTTTCTCTCTGTCCAAAGTAGCCTTCAAATGTTGTACCTGCAAAACATGTTGCACACATAGCTACTGTTATAGTTGTTGCAACTATAGCAGCTGAAATTTTCCTGATAACCTTTCTCATTGGTTAATCCTCCTTAAATATAAGTATTTGTATCTTCTTTTAGAACTATAACTTATATCTAACACCCTTCGGTTCTATTTTATAACATTTACAGGGGCTCCTGCAACCCATTTTTTAATATTATTTTTTACAATTTCAACAAGTCTTGTCCTGGTTTCAACAGGTGCCCATGCTGAGTGAGGTGTAATAATTATATTATCTATATCAAGAATCTCTTCATGCTTTTCCATCGGCTCTACTGCTACTACATCAAGACCTGCTCCTGATATTTTCTTAGATTTAACAGCATCAATTAATGCCGGTTCATCAACCACACCACCTCGTGATGTATTTATAAACAGTGCTCCATCTTTCATTTTCGAGAAGAAATCTTTATTGCACATTTTTTCTGAATCACGGTTTAATGGGCAGTGAATAGAAACTATATCTGATTTTTCAAGCAGTTCATCCATTTCTACAAATCTGACGCCTTCATCTTTCTTAGGGCTTCTGTTATACGCTAACACTTTCATGTCAAATGCCTGTGCAATTTTTGCAACTTTCTTTCCTATTGAACCATATCCTACAATTCCTAATGTTCTTCCATCCATTTCCTTCATTGGTTTAAATGGTGAAAATTTTTCGCTGTGTATCCACCCTCCGTCTTTAACAAATTTGTTATACTCTCCAACTTTATTGTAATGTTCAAGAATAAGAGCAAATACATGTTGTGCTACAGCATTTGTAGAATAACTTCCTGCATTACATACCGTTATATTTCTTTCATTTGTATATTCTATATCCACATTATTATATCCTGTAGCAAAAAGTCCTATATACTTTACATTCTTTGCATCCTTCAAAGTCATTCTGTTCATTATCGACTTATTACACAAAATAATTTCAGCATCCTTTATTCTTTCCGCTATCTGATTATATTTAGTATAATCATAAATTGTCACTTCACCAAATTCATCAAATACCGAAAAATCAATATCATCATTCGTTAAAGTTTTTGCGTCTAAAATTACTACTTTCATCAGCCTACTATCTCCTACTATTATATGTATTACCACTTCCATTAGTCAGTGGTCATTTGTCAAAACATTTATATAAAATCAGCTTTGTTCGTTATTTTTTTACATTCCTTTCATGTTAGGGACTTTCACCCATTAGAAACGTGCGTCGCAAGGCGTACAACATAAAAAAGAAGTTCCCAAACAGGAACTTCTTTTTATTTATTAATCTTAAAATCAGATTATACTCTTGAAAGGTATTCACCTGTTCTTGTATCAATCTTAATCTTTTCACCCTGGTTAACGAATAATGGAACATATACTGTTGCTCCTGTTTCAACCACTGCAGGTTTTGTAGCACCTGTGGCTGTGTTTCCTTTAACACCAGGTTCAGATTCTGTAATCTCTAATTCTACGAAAAGAGGTGGTTCAATTGCAAATACATCACCATTGTGTGAGCAGATTGTAACCATTTCGTTTTCTTTAACAAACTTAAGTGCATCACCGATTGTTTCTTCTGATAATGCAATCTGTTCAAATGTTTCTGTATCCATGAAGTTATACAATCCACCATCTGCGTATAAGTACTGCATTGATTTTCTATCGATGTGAGCCTTAGGACATTTTTCAGTTGGTCTGAAAGTCTTTTCAACTACACCACCACTCTTGATATTTTTTAATTTTGTTCTAACGAACGCTGCGCCTTTACCTGGTTTTACATGCTGAAATTCGATAATCTGATAAATCTGTCCTTCAACTTCGATTGTAACACCATTTCTAAAATCGCCTGCTGCTATCATAATATTTCCTCCTAACAGTTCATTGTGTTTTACCACGCTACGTTTTATTTTATAATAATATTATTATTATTTCAACTATTTTTTACTACAGCAATTATTAAGCGTGCTATTTTTCTATTTATTATACTAGAAAAATGTATTATAAAACGTCAAATTCCATAGGAATATTTATTCCTTCTATTGTATGAATATATCTATAGTGTCCGGAATGTAGTCCTACATAATCCTGGAATATAGGAATACTAAAATATCCCGGTCTTAAATTTTCAATCAATATTATAATTTCCGGAAATCTTGCATCGTCACTCAATTCAATGTTCTTCCACTGATTATCCTCATATATTTCAAGTTTTCCCGGTTGAAGACTTCCCGGATATGTATTATCTTCATTACCTACAGCATAAACATAAAATGATAATTCATCATTCATATTTATTTGATTATTCTTTAATATACCAACAAATTTTGTATCATTTTCATATACATTAAAATTAACGATACATTCCTGTCCATTAACTTTATTGGTTAATCGATATTGCCCGATTGAAATATCATAGTAATTATTCAAATCTGCATTTCTAATCATCTCACTATCATTAACCTCATACATTGTATTCTGATACTCATTTTTCTTTTCGATGATTTCCCATTTTCCATCTATATATTTTTCCAATTTTTCTGTTTTATAATCTAGTGCTATCACTCCCTTGCCATTAGTCAATGAATATTTAATTATTAGATTATCCTTTAAAGTTATTTTATCGTTAACATATGACAATTTTATTTTTGTTTCATTTACAGGATTTTGATTATCGCCTTTTCCCGCTTCTCCATTTGTAGTTGTCTCTTCATTCTTATTATTTGCAGTATTCTGTGATGATGTTGTTTCACTATTTTGCGTTTTGTCCTGATTATTTATTATTTTTTCTGAATCTGTATTCTTTTTCTTGTTTTTATTAACAACATTAATAATAAATACTCTCTTCTTATTTTTATATTTTGCTATAATTTTTGTCTTGCCATTTTTTATTCCCTTTATTTTTAAAATATTATTTTTCTTACCTTTAATTTTTACTATTTTAACAATCTTTTTATTTTTAATTGTCCATTTTACTTTTACGCTTGGCTTTTTCACTTTTATAGTCTTTGTCTTATTAACTACGATATCAACTTTTTTTGTATCAGCATTTACATTAATAGTTCCAACTATACCTACAACACATATTACACATGCAATTACAATTTTTTTTAAACTTTCTATATAACTCTTCATACTATTCTAACTCCTTATCATTCATATTTTTCTATACTTTCTTTTTTACTTTTTTTCATCATCTCAAACAACAGCGAATCAATTCTTGTCCCACTATTTTCATAACTTCCTCCCATTGTATGTATAGCGAGTGCTTCATTTTCATCATTAAAAACCGGTCCACCACTTTGTCCACCTTGTGTACTTGCATCATAAGCAACTTCCTTGTTCGTTATTCTTTTCACTATTCCATACGATTTATACAAGGCATTAATTCCATCTACAGTAGTAACTCCTGCCACTGTAACATTCGTTCCTATCAAATTGTTAGACACTTCAAAGCCAAGCCATCCTGTCTGCTTTCCTATATTTCCATCGACTTTTATAATTGCCCAATCATTCCTTGCATTTTTTTCTTCTACATAATTTTTCGAACAAATAATTTCTTCTGAGTTATATCCATTTTCAAAATTAGCGTCGTAATTATTATATACTTTTATATTATCAACCCATTTTTGACCATTCCACACACAGTGACCCGCTGTAGCAATAACATTCGGTGCTATAACAAATCCTGTACCATAACTTTCCATTCTGCTATGATTTTCACACCATGTCGCCAATTTAACAATAGAACTGTATGGATATATTTCACCACTCTGCAAATCCAACTGACCTCCTGGCAATATCGTCTGCGTCGAAATCATTTGTGTCTCTGGAACCATACCTATTTCTTTGCCACTTTCTCTCAAAGTATAATTAAAAGTATATTCTGTCTGACAGTTATTGACACAATCATATTTAACTAATTGTTCTTGACTTTCTTTATAAGTTATACTCAAACTCATATAAATTGGGTTTAAACTTCCATCATCATTAACTCCATATTTGATATTAGGTCCATAAATCGCCTGTCCTGTTCCTTCTTCTTTAGCTATAAATACTAAACCATTATTTACTATTTCATTATTCGCTATTTTTTGTGCCCATTCCGTTAAATCTATACAATGTTTTGTATTTTCTATTCCTTTGCAATCGAACTGAGCCCATATTTCCGTTCCTAAATCTGGTTGATTATTCCACGTTATACTTTCGACATTCCATTGTTCTTTTGGACTTCTTATTTCAACTATTCCACTTGTTCCATTACTATATTGGTTTGTTGTTTCCGTAACAACAAGTTCTGCTTTTTCTATTTGTTTGCCAAAAATTCCATCAGATTCCCCCACAAAGGGTTCGTTACTTGTAACTTTTCCAGTATCAAGATATGCTCTTTCCTCTGTATTCATATACATATAACTATTTCTGCATTTATTTTCTATATACAAAGTATCTCCTGGTATATTAAGATCAGCTGTATATTTCATATTGCAAACCATAGCCGTCCTCAACTTATCATTAAACCATATTGCTGTTGGATCAATTTTTACCGGATACGCTATTTTTTCATTTTCAAAATATTCATCTTTTACTTTCAAAACCAAATATGTTTCACCATTTTGTTTCTTAATTTCATATGATATATCTTCATAGTTTATATTACCATTACCGTCTGATATGTTTGGTGGCAAAATATACCCCACCGTATTTCCTAATTCACTATCTATTAAATTAATACCACCATATTCCTTTACAATTTCAAATTCTACATTATTTCCTTTAATTTTAAATTTAAATTCATTTTCTTTTGGTCTAGATTTTAGAATAATATCTTCTTTCACTCCATTATTT
>OGXT01002482.1_pt1 | contig 14517 bp, 10 predicted proteins | sample 1576361 | NCBI WGS metagenome assembly OGXT01 (sample SAMEA3541514, study PRJEB24748) | human gut metagenome | biome: human gut; feature: human-associated habitat; material: faeces | place: China | collected 2012 | reverse complement strand
TCGTGTGCATGATAGTGGCTAATGCAGAGATTTTGCATTCCGGATTGATTTGGAAAGCAGTTATCTGCTGTATTCTCATTGCCGTTTTAGGAATTGGTATAGCGTTAATAGTACAGAAGTTTTTAGATAGAGGTAAATAAACGAAAAGTCTCAATCGGATAGAGATTGCTACCAGTTGAGACTTTTATAATATGCCTATGTTATTGAAATTTTATTACAGGAACTACTTTTTCACCAAGTTTGGTCTCATAACGAAATGTTCCTATTTGCATAGCCTTTTTACCTTTAGGTACTTCAATTACCTGATCATCATAAAACAGATTCTGGCCATCTGTCACAATATAGACGACCGGCCCAGTAAAAAATGAAGTTGAATGCCCTTTCTCCTCACAATTGGCCAAAGCACCATCCCCAAGAACCTGAAAAACTTCAAATTTTGTTGCGGTAGTAAATACCGTCTGTTGCTCGGCAATCGTAATATCCGATTCGTTAGCATTTGAATTGGTAATACCTATAACAAAAAGTACTGCAATTGTTAATACACACCCAGTAACAATTCCCAAGAAGAATATCAAACCCTTTCTCATAAGTAATATTTTTAATAACATTCAAATATACAACATAATTCTGAACCACAAAACAATTGTGAGCGAAGAAATTACAGCATTAATTCCCTCGCTCTATACATAACTTTATTTACCCAGTGACTTGAAAACCTTGGTAATGCAACGCTTTTTCTGCTCCATATTGGGATGAACATATAAATCCAAAGTAGTTGAAATGTTGGAATGCCCTAATAATACGCTGACTGTTTTATAGTCACAACCGACTTCTATACAGCGAGTCGCGAAACTGTGACGGAGTCCATGATACTTCAGCTTGGGAATATCAAGTTTCTCCATAAGCCTTTTATAGTAGTTGCGATATGTGCGTGGCTCTGTCGGACGCTCATCATTAGTAAGAATGTAATAATCGTCATTAATTACTTTTTTCAAAGGCTTTAACATAGTAAGCAATTCTTTGTTTATCGGGATTTCACGGCAAGAGTTTTTTGTCTTTGGCGTGTTGATGACCAGCTCTGTATGTTTTCTCTCTCCTTCTATGATATAGATGCGTTCTATCGTCCGGTTAACGGTTAGAATCCCGTCATATACATTGATGTCGCTCCATTTCAAAGCACAGATCTCCCCTATACGCAGACCGGTACTAAGGCTGATATAGATACCAAGTCCCGGAAAGGAAAAGTGGCTCTGAATATAGTTCAGAATCTTTTTATGATTTGCCACGGACAAGACCTCCAACTTTTTACCAGCAACGTCTGTTGGGTACTTAATATCCCATTCGTAATAGTTCATCCATTCGTTTTTCACCCCGAATTTCATAACCATCTTTAGGACAATAAGAATGTCCTTAACAGATTTCACGCTCAATCCGCCTTCCAACTTTTCAAGCACAAAGCCTTGTACATCATTTTCATGAAGTTCGTTACTCTCACCAAACTTTGGCAAAATGTGATTTTCAAGAATCAACATGTAGGCTGCCAATGTCGATTGTTTCACATACGGTCGCTTGTTCTCTCGCCATGCGTCCGAAATTTCTCTAATTGTCTTCTGAATCATAATTTTGAATTTAATTGGTTCTAATAATTAGAGAAATATAATAGGTAATGTTCCCCATTTGAGATTTCCGGAGTTTAGTGGAGAGTGGAACAAGTACACCATAAATGATTTAGCAACAGTGGTTGGAGGTGGCACACCTGATACTACAGTGAAATCATATTGGGGTGGAGATATACAATGGTTTACTCCAAGTGAAATCGGTAAAAATAAATATGTAGACTTTAGCAAAAGAACTATTACAAGAGATGGTTTAGATAATTCAAGTGCAAAGCTATTACCATTACACACTATATTATTAAGTTCTCGTGCCACGGTAGGAGAATGTTCTATTGCATCAAATGAATGTACTACAAATCAAGGTTTTCAATCTCTTATTGCGAAACAATGTAATATTGATTTTCTATACTACTTGATTCAAACTAAGAAAAAAGATTTGATTAGAAATGCTTGTGGATCAACATTCTTAGAAATCTCAGCAAATGAAATTCGCAAGATTAAAGTTGCTGTTCCTGTACAAAACGAACAGGAACAAATTGCGAAGCTCTTATCTTTAATTGATGAGCGTATCGCTACCCAAAACAAAATCATTGAGGATTTGAAAAAACTAAAGTCTGCGATTAGTAAACAGGCATTTGCTCAAAAGCCTAATGGATGGAATAGATTAGACACTTTGTTCTCAAAAGGTAAGGCTGGCGGCACTCCAACTTCTACAAATAAAGAATACTATAATGGAGAAATACCATTCTTGAGTATTAACGATATAACAAAGCAAGGTAAGTATGTCCGATACACGGAAAATCATTTGAGCCGAAGTGGATTAGAGAACTCTTCGGCATGGGTGGTTCCAGAGTATAGTTTAATAATATCAATGTACGCATCGGTTGGCTTGGTAACTATAAATGAAGTACCTATTACTACAAGCCAGGCAATGTTTGCGATGCAGCTCAGAGACAAAGATTTATTGGATTATCTGTACTACTACTTGTCATATTTTAAGTATCGCCACATCCACAAATATCTTGAAACTGGTACACAAAGTAATATTAACGCTGATATTGTTCGCGGAATAATGATTCCAACTTATGGACATAGTCGCAATATGAAAATTGCGTCAACACTGCAAGGCATTGATGCGAAAATCGACAATGAGTTATCAGTTCTTAAACTATTCAATAGGCAAAAGAACTATCTTTTGTCCCAGATGTTTATATGAACATCTGGGTAAGGAGATATTGCTTCTGCATGGTTAACAAGGTTAGTCTTCGCAGCTCATTAATGATGCACTCATCGTATGAATGTAGTATTTTTGCAGCAAAAAGAATGTTATTGCCATTTGAGGAATACGGTAACACATAGTTTTCTACATCCCCTTTACCAATATTCATTTGGGCAGCACCTTGACCACAAGCTATCATACTATTCTCAAATCTTTGAGAAGATAGAATTTGATATAGGAACTCTTGATTTACATTTTTCGCAAGTTGTAACAAACCAACTCGTTGGTTGAGTAAATAGTTCCCATTCTTACAAAGAGAAACACGCCCAACATTACCCGTAAGAGATATTAAAATATCTCCTTCTTTTAATACTTGGTGGTCTTGTATATCGTTCGGCAAGTTGATTATGCAATTGCAATCTTCATCGTTTATATATCGCTCGCCAGGCACATTTGTTATTGTGAGGATTTTCCATTTGCCCAGTGCATTATACTTGCCACTCTGGAATGCGTAACCATTTTTCAATGTCGCAATATTCGACAAGCATATAGTAGTTTCTAACAAATCTTTTCGTGCGAACAAATATTTACTAATCGCAGACATTTCCGTTATTCAATCCTTAATCAAAGGACTTGCAGCACAACTTACACAGTCAGGAACTCCCAATATACGCTTGTGTGATTGCCTTGAATGCCATTCATCCACATTGCAAGAAAATTGCGTATCTGTGACTGGCTCATATCCTGTATATGGTGCAACTGGACTTATTGGCTATACCAACAACTATGCTTATAATGGCGAATCAATTTTAATAGTCAAAGATGGTTCCGGTGTTGGTTCTTTGTCGTATGTTAATGACCATTTTTCTGTAATTGGAACACTCAACTATCTAACAGCCAAAGAAAACTACTCAATTCTTTACCTGTATTATGCACTTATGGCGTTCAATTTCACTCCATATATAACAGGAATGGCTATCCCTCACATCTACTTCAAAGATTATGGGAAGGCAAAATTATTCTATCCATCCATTGAAAAGCGAATAAGGATTGCATCATTGCTACATAACATCGAGCAAAAGTTAGTTGTGGAACAAAACCTTGTTATATCACTAAGCGCACAAAAATCTTACCTGCTGCGTATGTTGTTTATATAAATATCATGTGCAATAGATATTGTTTCTGTAAATTCAAGAACCTTAAAAGTTCCTGTTCTATAGACAGTTTTTCCTCTATTGAGGATGTTAAGTTTGTTATATTCTTTTGTTGTGCCATAGATGGTAAAGGACATTTGATATGATTGATGTCCTTAAGATATGCAGTTTTCATTGTTCCCTCTGTAATAATTCTGCTTATTTCTTTTGAGAAGTAAGAAGAAGACATCAGCAAATACAAATACTCTACATTGATATTTGTGTTCGGAACAATGCCCAATATACCTTGCTTGGTACAAACTGGATATTCATTTATAGATATTGCACCTATGGTAGCACCATTGGAGTATATAACAGACTTTGATGGAATAAGCCATGCTGATGATTTTTGCATACCCAGTTCTGTTATAAAGTCTTTATTATTTGTCAGATATTTACAAGACAAGTCTTCAATCTTAATAAATGGAATTGTGCCTTCTGTATAATATTCAACTACCGATGTCGTCGGAGTGCCACCTTCACCAGCTTTAATATAGAAAGAAGAAAACAGATAAAGTTTTCCTTTCAAAAGAACTGTCATCAATTCGTCAACAAGTCCTTTGATTAAGGATTGAAGTTTCTCAATGATTTTGTTTTGGGTTGCTATTCGTTCGTCAATGAGAGATAGAAATTCAGCTATTTTTCTCTGTTCCTCAATTGATGGAAAATATAATGATATTTTGGATAATCCTTCCTGCCCAATATTGAAATGTTGTGCTCCTGCTCCCATTCTGCAAGTTCTTTTGCGCGCTAATGGCGTAGCAAGCAAATACTTAAAGAACAAAGGATCATAATTGCCGATTTTACGACCACGAATAACAAAGCCTCCATAAATGGCGGTACGATTATCCATGTACACATTAGCTCGTCCAACATCCTCCAATGTTTCTGAGCTACGTTGGAATAGCAAATCTCCGTCTTTCACTCCGAAACATTCTATTTCTTTTTCAGTAGCATTGACCTTGCCACGAATATTGTCATAATTGATAACTCCTTCTGAAAGAATATCCATCACCGAAATGAATGGTAGTCCACTTCCAATACGTTTAGCGTCTGGATTAAGACCATTCTTGAACTCCAAATATTCAGAAAGCGTATGCTCTTCCCACTCTCCACTAAACTCCGGAAATCTCAAATGGGGAACATTGAGGACTTTATTTTCGTTATTATCTGCCATAATCATTATTCTTTATCGGGATTGATATCAAACGGCAACAATTTGTCACCATCATTAAACCGGTCGAAATCGGAGATAAACGAACGGTCTTGAATCACTTTATATTTTTCATACTCACCATACGCCTTCTCTCGTGCCTCTTCTTGAGAAACTTTACCGGCCGAATCTTGTGCTTGATAGTCCATTGTAGCAAGAAACTGTTCAAGACGCTGCTTCCAGTCTGCCATCGTTGTAATGATATGGCGTTGAGCACGCTGTTCTGCAAATTCAAGAAATGCGTTAGTTACGCCGTTGAGTTCTGAAACCTCTTTGTCAGACAAGTAGTTCTTTGCTACAATCGTATCAGATTTCTGTACTCTGCCATTGGGAGCTTTTTTCCAAGTAGTCAGTCCCATGTGCGGCATTTCCGAGTCGGCACGTTCATATACTATTTCGGCAGCAGTACGATGAGTTACAGCCAAGTGCATCATGTTTTGCACCATCTTGAAGAACAATTTGGTACAATCCGACTTCGGGTCGTAATCCGCACTGCATTCGGCATAGATGTCTGTTATCTTTTGGTAGTATCTGCGCTCTGAGGTACGTATCTCACGAATACGCTCCAGTAAATCGTCAAAATAATCTTTGCCAAAATGTTTTCCCTGCTTCAAACGTTCATCATCAAGCGCATATCCTTTAATAATAAACTCCTTCAATACAGATGTAGCCCAGATACGGAACTGGGTGGCTTGATAGCTATTGACACGATAACCTACCGCAATAATAGCATCCAAATTATAGAACAGAGGTGTACGTTCCACATCCCTTTTTCCCTCTGATTGAACTATCCCAATTTTTCGGATAGTTGCCTCTTTTGTAAGCTCGCCTGTTTCGTAAATCTGACCAAGATGATAGTTGACAGTCCGTACATCCACCCCGAACAAATCGGCCATACGCTTTTGTGACATCCAAAATGTTTCACTGTTGAATATCACTTCTATTCGTGCCTCGCCTTGCGCCGTTTTATACAGCAAAATGTTAGAACTCAACGAATTTTGCATCAATTCGTTTATCGAAATTGTTCGAGTAAAATAATCGCGAGCTTGTTGTACCAACACTTTTTTGACATTGGCATTTTCGGCAACAATCATACATGCCATACGAGACAGACGGAAGATATTGACCTTACGGAATGAACCGCTTCCAATCCTTACCATATCAACCGCTTGGTTGAAATGGTCGTCTACATTCATTCCTTTTTCACCTGCCACCTTGATAGCCTTGTCTATGACTCTTTGGAATTTCCAATAAGCCGAATAGCCCATAGCAGCGCACAGGTCGCGAGAACTCCAGTATTCGTTTCCGCCCTCATCCTGACGGCGTATATTGTCGAATGATGGACGCATTTCGGGGATGTTGTCTATCTCTGCCATAGTGTAATTATTCAACCAGTCCCAATTCTTTCAAATAGCCTTCTATCTCCTTATCCAGTTCGGCTCGCTTGGCTTCCAATTCCTTTATTTCAGCCATGACTGCTTTGATGTCAATAGGCTCTTCTTCCTCAAAAGTATCGACATAACGAGGAATATTCAGATTATAGTCATTTTCGGCAACCTCCTGTAACGTAGCGAGGTGACTGTACTTTTCAATTTCCTTGCGGTCACGGTAGGTTTCTACAATCTTCTGTATATGCTGAGGGCGGAGTTTGTTTTGGGTCTTGACCTTTTCAAACTCTTTGCTGGCATCAATGAACAAGATATTATCGTCTTCCTTACGGCATTTCTTCAATACGAGAATACAGGTCGGAATGCTTGTACCATAGAAAATATTGGCAGGCAGCCCGATAATGGCATCAATATAGTTTTTCTTCTCTATCAGGAAACGGCGTATAACGCCCTCTGCATTCCCTCGGAACAGAACTCCGTGCGGAGCAACGCAAGCCATCGTACCACCTTCATTGAGGTGATGAACCATATGCAGAATAAAAGCATAGTCGGCTGTTTTCTTAGGTGCAAGTCGTCCTGCTTTACTGAAACGGTCGTCGTTGTTGAATTTGTCGGCAGCACTCCATTCGGCAGAGAACGGAGGATTTGCAACCACTGCATCGAACTGCATATCATCGAATGCGTCCCATTCAAGCGTATCGCCATTCTCTATTTTGAAGCTGCTGAATCGGATACCGTGCAGCAACATATTCATTCGGGCAAGGTTGTAAGTAGTCGGATTTTTCTCCTGTCCATAGATATATGCCGCCTTACCGATACTTGCTGCACGGAGCAATAGTGAACCACTACCGCAAGTAGGGTCGTAAACATTACGCAAACGGTTATGCCCAAGAGTAACAATCTCCGCCAATATGCGGCTGACCTCTTGCGGAGTATAGAACTCACCGGCTTTCTTGCCTGCACCGGCAGCAAACTGACTGATCATATACTCATAAGCATCGCCCAAAATATCAATCTCCTGAGAGGCCTCCACTCCGAATTTTATATCATCAAGTGCAAGCAGAACATTGCTTATAAGCGTATTCTTGTCATCGGTTGTCTTTCCGAGCTTAGGGGAAGCAAGGTCAATATCCGAAAACAGACCACCAAAATCCTCTTCGCTGTCACGTCCGAGCGTACTATCCTCAATGCGTTTCAATGAGCGTTCCAGCATCGGAAGGATATTTTCTTTCCGCTTGATAGTTTCGATTACAGACGAAAACAAGAATTTCGGTTCAATGAAATAGCCTATATTTTCCAAGCATTGGTTCTTGACCTCTTCCTGCAATTCCGCAGCATCCGAATCGGTCATTTCCCATAATTCCTTGAATGTAACTTCATCATCCTCCAATGCACTGTTGGCGTATGTTTCTATCTTCTCCGACAGGTATTTATAGAAAATGAATCCCAAAGTAAAATACATAAAATCGCTTGCCGACATATTGCCGCGCAAACGGTTTGCGACCGCCCAAAGCTGGTCACGGAGTTTCTGTTGCAGTTCTTCACTCATATCCTTATTGCTCTATATTATTCTGTATTACATCACTTTCCGGCAATGGTATATTGCTTTCAATTATACTTCTCAGGTCATCCAGCACTTTCCCTTTATATGAGAAATATTTTGCCCCTTGATATGCACCCGATGTATTCCGTTTCTCTTCCGGCATAAACGTACCGACAAAAGGGGACAATTTATAAATACGACCTTGATATTCAACGGAATCATCGCTTGCCACCTTGACTTCTGTATTCGTAGGCATGAAGGTAACACATTCCCCTATTTTAATACCGACCATGCTGAATTTGAAACGCCCTCGCTTTACGGTTCGCTTCTGCACGACAGGCAATGAATCTTTTTCGTTATGGCAAACCGGTTTATTATCTACATAGACCGTAACAACCGCATCATCAATCATCTTGGCTATGTCATTGAATATATCCAAAGCTATTTGCGGCGGCACATTGAAAAACTCCCGATTCTGACGAATACGCAAATCCGTCAACCGATCAATAGTCTTGTGTACATGCTTTTCAACATCGTTATATTTGACCGTCTGAATGGTTGCATAAATCTCAAAAGGCAACGGAACAGCCGTGTTGTCAAGTTCCTTGGAACGTATATCTACAGGCCGCGCACTTTTACCGATTTTGACCCAATCCTCACGAAAACTTGGATTAGTCAAGATATACACATATCCGGGTTCATTTGTCTTTACCATATCAGTATTTCTTTTAATCCCAACTGAAAGTGCGTATGATATTACGCAATCTGTCTAAAATCCTCGTCAACGCCTTTCTCGTCTTTATCAATCCGAGATGCTTCTCTTTCAATGCCTTTTGTATGATTTCTGGCTGCTCTTTTTGCAGATAATCATATTCTTTAAGGAAATGATTCAATACTGATGACGATATTTTCTCTTCCTCAGCCAATGAGTTGACGGCATTTTCTCGTTCAACAGCAATATAGCGGTTCAACCGTTCTTCCAAATCGCTTGTACCGTCAGCCTTGCCTCGCTGCATCATGAAATTTTCCTTATCGTCATCCACATTCTTTTGAATGAAGCCATCAATAAGTTTTGCCTTGCTGCGCATTTCAGCATCCTTAATCATCGTGTCAATGATATTCTGGCGGCGTTCCGCGTAATCGGCACTATATGGGTCAAGTTCTGCAATGAGTTCAAGGATATATGCCACATTGATAATGTCGCTATGTAGGAGTTCAAGGCAGAAATCCACATCACCGAGGTCTCCGTCATCCGGAACATCTGTATCATCATCCGGTTTGGGTGACGGTGCTGGAACAACGAGTGCAAAAGTATCATGGATATCAAGATACTTACTTCTGAAATCCATAAATTGCTGTTCCGTCATGCCGAGATCATCAGACTCTTCATTATAATCCTCGTATATCTGTATTTCAGCATGTTTACGGATAATATCACGGAACGCCAAAACAAACTCTTTCTTAGCTTTTTCACTCTGCAAAAGGTCTATACAATTTGTGTCCGGATATTTCTTCAAAAAATTGGTAGCAAGCTCCTTGTATTCCTGTTTGACTTCTTCAAACGGAGGTCGCACTATTTCTTCCGGATTGTTACTGTTGCTGAACAATTTGATAGCGGTATCAACATTGCTTTTCAAATCACGGAAACACACAATCTTTCCGAAGCGTTTCTTTTCATTCAGCACACGGTTTGTCCGGCTGAATGCCTGCAACAAGCCGTGGTATTCCATATTCTTGTCTACATAAAGCGTATTGAGTTTCTTGCTGTCAAAACCGGTAAGGAACATTCCGACGACCAGACAAAGATCAAGCGGCCTCATATCAACTCGCTTCTTTTTCATACGCAGGTTGATGTCATCGTAATATGCACGGAAGTTCTCTGTCGTAAACGATGTCCCGAACATTTCATTGTAGTCATCCATGATGGCTTGCAGTTCATCAACCTCACCGGCACTGTCATTCAGATAAGAACCTGTACCCATTCCTGTCAGATCATCATCTTGACTTCCATTGGCTGCATAAGTAAAAACTGCACCTATACGAATCTTGGGATTCAGTTCCTTGAATATCTTGTAATAACGGATAAGCATCGGTACGGACTGTACAGCAAACAATGCATCGAACTCTCCGTCAAATGTTGACTTATTGAAATTATTAAGGATGAATTTAGCGATTTCCGTCATGCGATTAGTACTGCCGTTCTGCACTTCCTCACTGCCATGATAATACTCTACAAGGAAACCGAGAACATTTTCATCGGCAATGGCATCTTTAATCAGATAGCGATGCAGGCAGTTGCCGAATACCTCTTTGGTCGTATGCCCATCAACTGCATTTTCTGTAAAAATAGGAGTTCCGGTAAAACCGAATATCTGGGCATTATCGAAGAATTGCATAATCTTCTTATGACTCTCCCCGAAGTGACTGCGGTGGCACTCATCAAATATCATCACGATACGGGAGTGGCATATCGAATCTATCTTGCTGCTGTACCATATCTTACTTACGGCAGCATTGAGTTTCTGAATAGTGGTAATGATAATCTTGGAGTTACTATGCAGCCGTTTTACCAGTTCATCCGTATTGTCCGTACCGTCAACAGCTCCCGGTTCAAAGGCTTCATATTCCGACTGCGTTTGTGTGTCAAGGTCATGACGGTCAACAACGAACATTACCTTATCTACATCATCCAACTCCGAAACAAGCTGTGCTGTTTTGAATGAAGTCAAGGTTTTTCCTGCGCCTGTAGTATGCCAGATATAACCGTTATCGTTGGAGTTCTGTACCCGATCCAATATCTTTTCTACAGCATAAAACTGGTATGGGCGAAGTACCATCAAGCATTTATCCCCTTCATGCAATACGATATATTTTCCGATAATCTTACCGAGCGTACACTTTTCCAAGAAAAATACAGCAAACTTATCCAGTTCATTGAATGGCAGATTTGCCGCATCCGTCCAGTTGAACGTGAATTTATATCCACCATTGGGATTATTGGCGAAATAACGAGTATTTACGCCATTGGAGATAACAAATAGCTGAATATAGTCGAACAGCCCATGAAAGGATGTCTTATGATAGCGTTGTATCTGATTGTATGCCTGCTTGAGTTCTACACCCCGACGCTTCAATTCAATCTGAACCAGAGGGAGGCCATTGATAAGAATCGTCACATCATAGCGACACTTCTTTCGTCCCTCCACCGTAATCTGATTCGACACCTGAAACTCGTTCTGACACCATTGTGTACGATTAAGGAATTCCACCCAAATACGCTGCCCGTTCATCGTGTCAAGAGGATATAGGTCACGAAGTTTCTTAGCCTTTTCAAAGCGAGTACCACCTTCCAGATATATCAATATCTTCTCAAACTCTTCATCCGTAAATGAGTTACGACCAACTTCCGCCAGCTGTTTCTTGTTGTGAATTTCCAACTGCCGCTTGAAGTTGGCATAAAGATTATCTTCTTCGGTAATCTGGACATACTCGTAGTCCATTTGCCGAAGTGTGGCTATAAGTCCGGCTTCCAATGCCGCTTCGCTCTGTATTGACATATTCTTTCCCTACTATGGTGTTATTACTTATTTATTCCAGCTTGTAGTATTTTGATACCTAATGCATTTTCTATTTTGCACAAAGTTTCCAATGACAGATTCTCGCGACCTTTCAACACCTTGGATACATATTGCTGGGTGCAGTTCATTTTCTCAGCCAACGCTCGTTGTGTCATGCCAAGTTCCTCCATTCGGTTTGACATGGTTGCAGCTATAGCCTGCGAATGGCAAACCCAATCTTCGCTTTTGCATTCCACTGTTTCCTCTTTTACTTCCAGTGCGTTGTCTATCTTATCTTCTGCCATTGTATGCATCAAAAATACCTTTGCCTTATTTGGTAAGCAAAGGTACTATAAATAATTGAGATGACACAACTTTCAGGTTGTTAATCGGTTCTTTTTTGCGCTAAGAATATTCTTATTTAATTGCTGTTACTCTTAAATCATATCTACGGCTACCCGTGTCAAGATCGACATCATACTCTTTCAGTCCTTTTTCAACTGCAATCTGATGTAATTCTTGCTTATCCTTTTGTGATATATCTGGACCATAATATATTGCTTTCAAGCATCCAACATCCGGTATTGCAACATAATCATTCTCATCTTCTAAATTATAGTAAATCATTCTCCATTCATGTTCGTGCTCGTATTCTTTTCTGTCTTTATAAAGATAAACTCGATACCAATATAATTGATTAACAGATATTATAGACGACAAAAAGCTTAACCAATTTTTATCTCCAATCTGCTTGAAATATTCGTAAGTATGAATATTTCCCTCATCTAATGTAACATCCGGTCTTAAATCTGTATAAATCACAGGAAAGAGATTAACACTCATTCCCAATGAATTATATTTAAAAATGCATCGTCTGAGATCATATTCTAATGCAAACCCCTTATATCCATCTGCATATCTATCCCACATATACTTAGACTGCACACTTTCTGTAAAACAGGCAATTTTTGCACTATTTCTTGGATTTCTAAAACGCGATTCTTGTTTTTTTATCGCAGCCCCTATATTATTGCAAAAATCAACATAATCATCTGTCAATATTTTATCTATAATTTGTTCATCCGTATATCCGCACTCTCTATAATAACATATTTTCGTTGCTTTTTCCGCCCTTATTTCAGGGGATTTCTGTGTTATATGCGACAATGTTATGCGCAACGCATCTTTCAATGCATTTTTTAGATCTTTGTGAATCTTATCTTGATCTATATATAAATACGAATCATATTTATCTGGAAACATTCCCGCATGGCATAATGAAATAGTTTTAGATTTAAATGATTCAATTGTATAGCCCTTATCGTCTATTCTACGATACCTAAAAAGTTTTTCCGGTATATTAGGAAGTACTAACTTATAAATATTACTCCATACGTCAGAAGTCGCAGTTTTATCTATATTGAAAGGGATATAAGATTGTTCTATAATCTCTTGGAATTGTTTTCTAAAATCCAACATCTGCAAATCACGAATTTGTTATTTCTTTATTTCATTAACTCGACAATATTTTCTGGCAACACGGCGTTTCTTATACCATCTTTCGGAGCATTCTTAAGGAACAGCATTGGAACGACGGTGTAGCACTTGGCAAACGGTAGCAGATTAGCTTTGCGGAGAAGTTCGGCAGTCAGTTGTTTGCCATTCTCTTGAGTAGTCCATTTGCATTCTCCGACCAACAAATACTTTTTGTCAAGCGATTCGGCCATAACATCAAACTCGACTTGTTCCGGCTTCTTATCCTCATTGAGCACAGAACCCCACCAGCGTTTTGCCTTGCCATAAACCACTCCATTGACAAGATTTCCTGTTACGGCATCCCGACATAATTTTTCCCATTGCATACTCACATACTCCGATAAATGAGCAGTCAAAGCCTGTTCTATTGGCAAACGACGACCAAGCTCGATGAACGAACGATTAGGTACGACAAACTGATAATAAAATGCCATAAACGGATCGGCTATCTTGTAAAGACTCTTTTTCGCATTCTTTTCATCAATCCCAAACGGAACATCTTTCTCCAAAAATCCGAGATCAATAAGTTTCTTCAATGGACGCGACAGGTTGGTTGCAGGCTCATTGCATCTTGCGGCAATCTCAGAAAGCCGATTTGCGCCAGTACCGATATAAGACATTATCGTCGAAGTCTTAACAATATCCTTTACATCGTCCTGAAACAATTTTATCGGTTCTTCGTAAAGAGTTCCATTTACAGAAAGGATATTGTGCCACAAAGCATCATTAAGTGAATTTTGGTTTTCCCTTAGTTCCCAATAACGCGGTACACCTCCCCAAACAGCATATTCTTCAATGGCATTCATCGCATCAAGGCTCAAAGCCTCTTGAATATATGGCAAACGTATCGGTGCAAGTTTCATGATCTCATCAGCACGACCATAGAGAGGTGCAGTAGAATCAAGAAACAATCCATACATCATATTTTGTGACGAACCGCAAAGCACAAGATTATACTTCAACAGCTTTTCATCAACCAGTTTTTGTAGCACAGACGGCAGTTCAGAAGATTGCTCTACAAGATACGGAAACTCATCCAAACATAAAGTAAAACGCTTGTCTGTTCGATAATTGACCGCACGAAACATAGATTCCCAATCCGGATATGTCAGTTTGTCGAAATCCGGGAACACTTGTGCTATTACTTTTGCAAGCAATACTCTCTGATGTTGCCCTTCAGAACGGTCAGCAAGGAAGTAAACATCCGTATCCGACAACACCCTTTTGATAAGCGTTGACTTACCCAACCGTC
>OGXT01002468.1_pt1 | contig 14595 bp, 13 predicted proteins | sample 1576361 | NCBI WGS metagenome assembly OGXT01 (sample SAMEA3541514, study PRJEB24748) | human gut metagenome | biome: human gut; feature: human-associated habitat; material: faeces | place: China | collected 2012 | reverse complement strand
TGTTGGAAAACGCCGCATACCTGGGACTGCCCATCCCGCAGAAGCTGAAATCCGTGCTGGAGCAGCTTCATGACCGCAGTGAAAAGGAGGATGAATAACATGGCTTACACGAACAGCCCCCTGGTGTCCTACACCAAACTCAGCCCGAACCACTCTGGGCAGCGCACCCACAGCATTGACCGCATCACGCCGCACTGCGTGGTGGGTCAGTGCTCGGTGGAAACACTGGGCAATATCTTTCTGCCAACTTCCAGACAGGCAAGTTCTAACTACGGCATCGGTGTAGACGGAAGGGTCGGGATGTATGTGGAAGAGAAGAACCGCTCCTGGTGTTCCTCTTCTGCTGCCAACGACCAGAGAGCCGTCACCATTGAGTGCGCCAGCGACACCACCGAGCCTTACGCTTTCAAGGATGTGGTATACAAGCGGCTCATTGAACTTTGCACCGACATCTGCAGGCGCAACGGCAAAACCAAACTGCTCTGGCTGGGTGATAAGGCCAAGACGCTGAACTATACCCCGAAATCCGACGAGATGGTTCTGACCGTCCACAGATGGTTTGCCAACAAGAGCTGCCCCGGTAACTGGATGTATGCCCGTATGGGCGATCTGGCGGAAAAAGTCACGGCGGCTCTCGGCAGTGAGGTAAAGCCGGTCGAACCGACCCAACCCACCAGTGCAATCAAAGCTGGTGACCTCGTGAGCATCACGGGCAGCACCTACTACAACGGCAAAGCTATTCCCAGTTGGGTAAAGAAGCTCCGCTGGTATGTGGTCGAGGTCAGTGGCGACCGTGCGGTCATCAACAAGGATGAGTCCGGCAGGTATGCCATCATGTCGCCGGTCAAGACTTCTGCGCTTGCCGTGGCGGGCACGAAACCCGCCGTCGACTACCGCATCCACACCGTGGTGCATGGTGATACCCTCTGGGCAATCGCCAAGAAGTATCTCGGTGACGGTAGCCGCTATAAGGAAATCGTCAACCTGAACGGTCTGAAAAGCAATGTCATCTACAGCGGCATGAAGCTCAAGATCCCTAACTGATATGAAGCCCATCGAGGATTTTTCTTCGGTGGGCTTTATTTTTTTCACCCGTTTTTTCCGAAACGCCATCCTCATGTTCATAGGATAGTGAGGAGGTGGTTCGCACATGACAGACCATCAGAAAACAACGGTAATCGAAATGAGAAAAGCCGGATGCGGCTATTCCGAAATATCCAAAGCTCTGTCTGTTTCAAGAGATACCATTAAGTCTTTCTGCCGCAGGAAGAATATTGAATGTGGCAGTCGGAATACCGCCGTACAGAAAGATGTTGAAGGTTTTTGCCCGGAATGTGGCAAGCCGATAACACAAACCTCCGGCAGAAAACCGAAGCGATTCTGTTCGCCGGAGTGTAGACAGAAATGGTGGAACGCTCACCCGGAGCGTGTCGGACAGAAAGCGGTTTATGAATATGTTTGTCCCGGATGCGGTCAGTCTTTTACCGCCTATGGAAACAGCCACAGAAAATACTGTTCCCACGAATGCTATGTGGAGACAAGGTTCAAAGGCGGTGAAGCCCGTGACTAAAGAGCAGATGACAGCAGAAATCAAATATCAGGCAAGCATCGTTCCATTCCGAATTATGCTGAAAAACGGGCAGATTTCCACGGATGACTATCGTGTGATAGACACAATTCTCACCGAAAAATACCGCCCTGTTTTCGTTCAATATATTTCTCCGAATTGACTGGATATATTTCAAAATCAGAGTTAATATGTCCGATACCAAAGGAGGGATACAATGGAAAAGACAATCGTAAACATTGCCCCTGCCGCAGCGGAGACCCCTCGTACAAAACGTGTGGCGGCCTATGCCAGAGTTTCCTGCGGCAAGGACACCATGCTGCATTCCTTGGCGGCACAGATCGATTATTACCGTGACTACATCATTCGGAATCCCGAATGGCGGTTTGCCGGGGTCTATGCTGATGAAGCAAAAACGGGCACCAAGGACAACCGTGAACAGTTTCAGCTTCTTTTGACCGAATGTAGAAGCGGTAATGTCGATATGATTATTACCAAAAGCATATCTCGGTTAGCAAGGAACACGGTCACACTTCTTGAAACCGTGCGTGAACTTAAAAGCCTCGGTGTTGATGTTTTCTTTGAAGAACAGAACATCTACACATTGAGTGCCGAGGGTGAAGTGATGCTGACGCTCCTCGCTTCTTTCGCTCAGGCAGAGAGCCTTTCATGCAGCGATAACTGCAAGTGGCGAATCCGCAAGGGCTTTGAGGAAGGACGGGCTTCAACCTGCACCATGCTCGGATACCGTCTGATAAATGGTGAGATCACGCTCATTGAAGATGAAGCCAAAATAGCAAAACGGATATTCGATTTATACCTTGCCGGATATGGGCTTCAGAAGATTGCCAACACATTAAATGAAGAAGGACTGTACAGTATCTTCGGAAACGAATGGCATCCGACAACCCTGCGGAAAGTCCTGACAAACGAGAAGTATTGCGGTGATTTATTACTTCAAAAAGTATATTGCGAAAACCACCTCACGAAGAAAATGGTTCCCAATAACGGAGAGCTTCCGCAGTATTTTGTTGAAGACGATCACCCGGCTGTGGTCAGCAGAGAAACCTTCGCCGCAGTCCAGAAGGAGCTTAAACGCCGAGCGGAAGAAAAAACACCGACTGTCGGTTCGACAAGCGTCTTTACAGGAAAAATCCGATGCTCATGCTGCGGGAAAAATTACCGCAGGAAAACGACACCGTACAATACCGTCTGGTGCTGTTCTACCTACAATTCAAAAGGAAAGAATCACTGCCCGGAATCAAAGGTCATCCCGGAGGAAACGCTGAAACGGGCGGTGGCTGGCATATTGAAAACGGATAGTTTTTCGGGCGAGGAGTTTGAAAGGCAGATTTGCGCGATAGAGGCTCATCCGGGTAATCTGCTCCGTTTCATTTTTATAGACGGTTCGACTACAGACTATGTGTGGAAAGACCGTTCACGCTCCGAAAGTTGGACGGATGAAATGAAAGCCGCCGCTGCGAAAAAGGCAAAGGAAAGGTACGCAAGTCATGACAAATAAGAAAGTAAAAAAAATAGAGGCAACTAAGCCTACGCTGTCTGCACAGTATTCGACCTTCACACGAAAGCGAAAGGTCGCAGCCTATGCCCGTGTCTCAACGGCAAAGGAAGAACAGGAAAACTCCTTTGATGCGCAAGTCAGCTATTACACGCAGAAAATTCAGGAAAATCCAGAATGGGTCTTTGTCGAGGTATATTCCGATGAGGGCATTACCGGCACAAACACAAAAAAGCGTGAGGGATTTAACAGAATGATTGAGGATGCCCTTGCCGGGAAAATCGACCTCATTCTCACCAAGTCCGTCAGCCGTTTCGCACGAAATACGGTTGACAGCCTGGTCACCATCCGGCAGCTCAAGGAGAAAGGTGTGGAGGTGTTTTTTGAGAAAGAGAATATTTACACCCTTGATGCCAAGGGCGAACTGCTGCTCACAATCATGTCCTCACTTGCACAAGAAGAAGCAAGGTCGATTTCGGAGAACACCTCATGGGGTCGAAGAAAGTCCTTTGCGGACGGAAAGGTCAGCCTCGGTTATTCCAATTTCCTCGGTTACGACAAAGGACCCGACGGGGAGCTTGTAATAAATGAGGAGCAGGCAAAAATCGTGCGGAGAATTTATGCGGAGTTCCTCGCCGGGAAAACTCCGGGCGGCATAGCGAAAGGCTTGACCGCTGACGGCATTGAAACGCCCGGTCACAAGAAGGTGTGGCAGGCTTCCACGGTTCTGAACATTCTGAAGAATGAGAAGTATTACGGGGCGGCCATACTTCAAAAACAGATAACGGTATCGTACTTGACGAAAGAGAAGCGTCCCAACACGGGCGAACTTCCCATGTACTACATCGAAAAAGACCATGAGCCTATCGTCTCCCCGGAAACCTTCCAGATGGTGCAGGAAGAAATGCGCCGCAGACGGGAAGCCGGAAGCAATATGCAATGCGTGTCCATTTTTTCAAGCCGTGTCATATGCGGTGACTGCGGAGGTTACTACGGCAGAAAGATATGGCACTCAAACACAAAACACGCTTCCTGGCACTGGCACTGCAATGCAAAGTTTCAGAAGCGTAAATACTGCGAAACACCGACTCTCAAAGAGGAAAGTTTGGAAGAAACCTTCGTCGAGGTGTTCAACGGGCTGATTGCCAACCGTAAGGAAATTGAGGAGAACTACCGTCTTTGCATTGATACCATTACTGATGACAGCGAGTACCGCAGGCAACTTGAGGATTTGAACAACGGCTGCGGCGAAGTCCAGACGCTGATAAGAAGCCTTCTGATGACCTACAGCCGACAGGACACCGCCGATGATATCCATGAGAAACTAAAAGAATATGAGGATCGGCTTGACACGATGGCTCGGCTCAAGCAGGAGCTTGATTTGAAGATAGCCGCCTGTGCTGCCAAGCGTGTGCAGATTACAGGCTTTCTGAACGAACTTATGAAGCATGACGCTCCGCTTTCAAAGTTCGACCCGCTTGTATGGCAGGCGGTCATCAATTACGCTACGGTCAATCGTGACTGCACGATTACCTTTACCTTCCGTGACGGGACCGAAAAGACCGTACCAATCAAGAACGGTGTCCGTCCTTACACGAAACGCAATAAGCTGCAGGAGGTTGACGGCAATGACGGATAAGAATCTGCTTGTAATCACCCCTCACAGAAAAGAACCCGGCAAGCAACGCATCGCCGCCTACTGCCGGGTTTCAAGCCGAAGCGATGAACAACTGAACAGTCTGACAAATCAGATTAATTTCTACCGCAGCCTATTCGAGAACGATGATACCGTTGTCTTTGTCGGCATCTATGCGGAAGAGGGACTCTCCGGCACCCAAGCAGAAAGCCGACCGCAGTTTATGAAAATGATCGAGGACTGCCGGAGCGGTCTTATAGATTGCATATGGACAAAAAGCGTATCCCGGTTCGGAAGGAACACCGTGGATACGCTTATTTACACCCGTGAGCTTCGGTCCCTGGGCATTGATGTTTTCTTCGAGAAAGAGAACATCCACTCCACCGAATCCTCTGGAGAACTCATGCTCACGCTGATGGCTGCGTTTGCCGAATCCGAGTCTGAGACGATGTCGGAGAATATAAAATGGGGCAAACGAAGAAGATATGAGCAAGGCATCACGGGGAGCATCACACTCAACGGGATGTATGGTTTTCGGCAGAACAAGGGTATCGTGACCATTGTGGAGAATGAAGCTGAACTGGTGCGGCGAATATACAAGGACTTCATTGACGGCTATAGCTACGGCGAAATCGCCGACAGGCTTATTGCCGAAGGGGTACCAACTCGAATGCCCGGTGCTTCCTGGGCAAAGACCACCGTTCAGCACATTATCCGAAATGAAAAATACTGCGGTGACTGCCTGTTTCAGAAAGCGTTTATCGCAAACCCCATCACGCATCAGCAAGTCAGAAATAACGGAGAACTGCCGAAATATCTGGTGGAGGACTGCCTTCCAGCAATCGTGGATAAAGAGACGTGGAAGCTGGCACAAGCTGTTGCGGCAAGGCACACACCACACAGACAGGCACCGAATGAGCGGTATCCGTTTACAGGGAAACTGTTCTGCGGCATTTGCGGTAAGCCTTACTACTATTATCATTATACGACCACCAACAAGCAGCCCCTTGCCGCATACCGCTGTATGAGCCGAAAGACGCAATCGGCAGCCGAAGTGCCGGGGCAAACCTACACTCCACCGCACAAGGCTACCTTCAACCGCAATGCCTCGCCGGAACTGATAGCGTACAGAGAACGATACTGCAAGCCGCCGAAGGAAAGACCGATGCTCTGCACAGACGTCCGCATTCCGATTGACCTGCCGCAGAAGGCATTTTGCCGAGCGTGGAATCTCATCGTGTCAAAGAAGCTCCGCTATCAGGCAACGCTGCGGTCAACGGTCGATAATGCCGAGGACATCCTCGTCCGATACCGTGCGGAAGAGATGTGCCTTCTGATTGACGAGATCGGAAAAATCACCGAGTTCAGCTATCCGCTCATGCTCAAAACGCTCGACAGGGTCGTTGTAAACATCAATGGGAAGCTGACATTCATCTTTCAGTCCGGCATAAAAATTACCGTTTGATTGCTCCGAAAACCCAAGTGTGACTATGAAAAGACCCTCGTTATTTATGGGTAAAATCATAGTCACACTTTTTCCTTTTACAGATATTCCGAGCGGAATGAAACCTTCGGCAGCAAAGTTCTCCGTTCTGCCACGGCATCCCGGCTTGGCTCTGTTCCTCCGAAAAGTGCCGAAAACGCCGTGTTTCTGCGGCTTTTACGGGGTGGGTTCAAATGAACCCATTGATGAACCCAGTGGGTTCAAACGCAGAGGGAAAATTAAATTGTATCAATGCCGTAGTTATTACGCACAAAAAGCCTGTAAACAAGCCCGTTTACAGGCTTTTTAATTTTTGCCTAAAGGGCAAAGCCCGCACGATTTTCAGTTTTCAAGGGAGAAAATCAGCTGTTCTCCCCGGCACTGATCGAACTCCAGCGGCTGCTGAAGTCGCCGCCCTCCGGCAGAGCAAGCCCTGTCTCCATCGCCTGCGCCGAAGTGATCTTGGACTTGTAATCCAAGTGGGCGTAGATATTCGCCGTGGTGGTAAAGTCGCTGTGTCCCAGCCACTCTTGAATATGCTTGAGGGGAACGCCGTTGGCCAGCAGCAAGCTGGCGCAGCTGTGTCTAAGCTCATGCAAGTGGAAAATGGCGAATACAGTATAATAACGACAAAAACTATGCTAAAATTCTGAGGGATAATAACGGCAAGAAAAAGTAGAAAGCAACCAATCAAAACGGTCATAGATGATGTGCGGAGTGCAGTCGGGTATATCCGCTTATCCGTTGCAAACAAAAATGAGCCTTACTCGGTTGAGAATCAGAAACGCATCATCAATCAGTGTGCCGCAGAGTATGCACTTCTTATCAGCCATTTTTATATTGACAACGCATTTATATTGTGACATACTGATATTGTAATGACACGTCAGTAAAACGGAGGGAGCAAAAATGGCACAAAGAAGTATTCAAGGCGATCAAGAGCTCGCGAGAAAGATTAAGCATAGACGCAACGAACTGAATTTAACGATAGAAGAAGCTGCCTCGAGAGCAGGGGTAGGTACAAAAACTTGGAGTCGCTACGAAGCAGGCGAATCCATTCGCCTGGACAAATGCAGGGGAATTTGTAAAGCACTAAACTGGCGCGATTTTCCTAATGGGGAAAGTGATGCTGAGAGGAAATCTCTGGTTGAAGAATACCGGGATCATGACGCTTGGTCTCAGTTTCTTGCAGATAACTACGGTCCCGGAGCCGCCATGGCTTTTGCAATAGGCAGCGATATCCTGCTCGATTATATTAACCAGGATCAATCAGATCTTGCATCCATGCCGTCCGGTTCACATATTGGTCAACTGAGCACATCATTCATTTCTGAGGAACTCCCTCCGCAGTTCTTGATGAGGTATGACTACAACTTTCTCTATAATATGAAATGCGTTCTTCTCCAATTAAGATGGAGGGCAAAGCATGGAATGCCGATAACTGCTCATAGCATTTTGGAAGAGCTGATTATTTATTTATGCAATGAGGAAGCACAGGCGCTTATCGAAATCGGTGCAGGTGCGGATGATCTCATTGATAACGAGCATCTCGATAATTCAGAGGATTGGGTCTTTGACATGTTTGATGATATGGATATCATCACTTACCTATATTCTAATGAGTATCTGGCTGAAGATCACCCGTTTCATTTTGAGCATTGGAGTGACCAGCAGTTTTATATGGATTGATTTTGCGGTCAGCAGTAATTGAAGCCAGCGAAATACAAAATAAACATGGAGGAAACTAATGTTTGAACAGATGAAATGGGAAAACGTCTATGAACTTTGGAGAATGTGCGGTTATCATTTTCCCAAGGTGCTTACAGAGCCCGTATCCGCTGAAACGGTATTTGTAGACCACAAGCAAGATGGTTACATCTACGCGTACGATTGGCTTGAAGTTACAGAAGCTCAGGAAAGAAAACAATTGATTGAAAAGAATCCCACACAGTTTCTGTATTTCACAAAACCTACCAATAAGGGAACCATTCAAACTGCTGAAATGTTGATGGAAGCTCGCAATGAAGAGGAACTAGCCGCCATCTGGATAGCTGCTACAGCCAAAGAATTGTCTGAATATAGGGTCGGAAGAAATTTTGGATATTATCCGCACATACTGCATATGGCTGCATGCGAATTCCTAGGAACTCGGTATTATTTGTGGCACCACGCAATGAAAAGACTGGTTCCAGAAGTCATGATTCCTTCGTCCGTTTTAGAGAGTATTGTCTGTAAAGATGCAGAACCCGTTGTTGGACTTATTCAGATGAACACCGTATTGCTGAAAAGCACTTGGAGTATTCTGAGATATTCCTCTTTGAAAGATGGAGAAATTCCAAAATCTTTCTACCGTATAATCCCCGAATAATTTAAAGCGATTGCCAAAACCGACCATACCGTGACCGGCATAGTGTTCCGTGCGGGGGTAAGCAGAGTGCGCGGGCTGGACTTGGCCTTGGCGGATTGCTGCTCGAACTCCTGATACTTGCCGTCGATGACCGTTGAGGTCACAGTGCGCTTTACGGAAATAGTGCCCTGTTCAAAGTCGATGGCATCCCATTTCAGCCTCACCACCTCGCCACGACGAATGCCGTAAAAGGCGGCTATCAGCACCGGCAACTCCAGTTTGGTGCCCCGAAGGGATTCAAACATCTTCTGCATTTCATCTGCCGAGAGAAAGACTGGCTGAAAGCCGTTCTTTCTGGTTCGGTCCACCTTGTCCTCCACATTCTGGATCAGCATATCGGTCTTGACCGCATATTTCAGTGCCGAGTGAATGACGGCGTAATAGTGGATGACCGTATTCCGGTTTCGGTTTGACACAGTTCCGATAGAGCAATAACATTATTCCGGAAATTTTTGATATTGTTCCGAACATTGTTCTTTTTCATTCGGTCAGAGCTATAATGAAATGGCTTCGCTGATAACGAATTGATTAAAAATATAATATATGATATTCTACAAAAGAGGCGAGGATTAAATGAGCGCAGCTAAATATATTTCGAAAATTCTTTTTGACAACAAATTAGATGAATACTCATATCTAAATGATTTACCTATTATTAAATATTTGTCGAAAGAAAAGGAGATCTTCTTTTCATCAAATGTAACTTTTTTTGTCGGTGAAAACGGTACAGGCAAATCCACCTTACTTGAAGCAATTGCTGTTGCATATGGTTTTAATGCGGAAGGTGGTTCTAAAAGCTTTACCTTCTCAACCAACGCTACGCACTCTGAACTTTGCGATCATATTTCCATTGCCAAAAAGGAATATGCGCGCGATGGCTTCTTTCTTCGTGCAGAAAGCCTTTATAATGTTGCAACCAATATTGATGAAATGGATGCAGAAGAATATGAACTGATCGACCCTCCTCTGGTAATTGATGGCTATGGTGGCGTCTCTCTCCACGATCAGTCTCACGGAGAAAGCTTTCTCTCTATTGTTCAAAACAGATTTTTCGGTAACGGACTTTACATATTAGATGAACCGGAAGCAGCATTGTCGCCAACGAGATTGCTCACATTAATGGTTGAGATCAACGAGTTGGTAAAAAACAATTCGCAATTTATAATTGCCACCCATTCTCCGATTCTCATGGCTTTTCCAAATGCGCAAATCTTAGAATTGACGCAAAATGGTATTGAAAGCGTTGATTATTATGATACCGAGCATTTTCAAGTCACAAAAAGATTTTTAGAAGATCCCGAAAGAATGCTGCATTATCTATTTAACGGCGATAGCATCTGATAAAACCGTTAAATGGAAAAATTTAAGGATATATGCGATATGATGATTGCGTAATGTTCATTTGCGTTGCTTGGCGCAACGCACTTTTTGCGATACAATACCAGCGAAAGGAGTGAGGGCTTGATGCTAAGTGATAATCTGAAAGCCATCAGAAAAGCCAAAGGTCTTTCGCAAGAGGAGCTGGCCATCAAAGTAAATGTAGTCAGACAAACCATTTCCAAATGGGAACAAGGAGTTTCCCATAGTTAAAGATACCACACCCAATATCACAAACTCACGCTTAAACAATATTCCTTAGTCAACCACATACAATAACAAATACAAAAAAGCTGGAAGCAGACTTAATTTTGCTCCCGGCTTTTCTTTATTGTTTTGATGAAGTCGTTCAATGATACTTGTTTTTGCTATCTGCTTACATAATGTGCATACTTGTCACTTGTGTTCTGATATATCTGTCCCTCTTATTGCCTAAACTCATATTAAGGGTGTGATATATCCAAGTGCAATAGCCTTGTTATAGGCTTCGATAGCATTTTTAGCCCCCAGCTTATCATAGATGCTTTGGATATGGTTGTAAAGTGTCCGTTCACTGATATACAGTTCTTGCGCTATTTCATGCTTTGTTTTCCCTGTTCCAATCGCCTTAATAATTTCCGCTTCACGATCTGTCAGGGGATCTAATAAAGGGGGCGTAGTGGACTTGTGACCTTTACTAATAGCTGTGAGTTTTTTTACCAACTCGTCAGCAGAAGCAGACTTATCAATATAACTTACGGCGCCTTTTTTAAGTGCCTCCTGTCTATAAACTGGCATATCATAAGAGGATAGCATAACCACCTTTATTTTTGGCTTTTTACTATATATCGTTTCTATCAGATCAATGCCAGAACTTTTTGACTGCTCTCTTAGGTTGACATCAAGTAATACAATGTCCCATTCGTCTACGGAAAGAATATTCCAAAACTCTGTTTCATTACTTACATAGCGACAGATAGAGATTTCATCCCAATCTTCCAGAAGTTTGCTTAAACTCTCTCCAAATATCCTGTGATCATCAAATAGTAATATCTTCATTTTTTCTCCCCAAAACTGCCGTTGCAGTTAAAATACCATCTTTCTCTAAATACTGAATGTTACCACCATTCCCATTTATCAACACCGTCAAGAACAGCATACCACCTTTGGAAGAAAGAATATTTTCAATGTCATTTGGTTTCGCTCCATCATTTTGACAGGTAATTACGAGTCTACTTTCTTCATTTAGCGCGATTTCCAAATGAATAAAAGTAGCGGCAGCGTGTTTATAAACATTGTTGACAAGTTCTTTGATTATCTGCATAGTCTGTTCCAAACTGTTATCTTTTTTCAAAGCAATCCTTGCTTCGCTGTCAATCGTGAAATCTACAAGTATATTCTTCTTTGGGTACAGCTTCTTAATCGCGTCAAGCATATATCCGATATGTTCCCATGAAGCATACCCCGAAAAGATATTAGAGGAATAGAAATTCATCATATTTCTTACCCGCAATTCCAAATCAGACAATATCCTTTTTGTTTCATCAACATCTGGTGAGCGAAGCGACAGGAGATTTTTGGCACCTCCAATGTCTTGAAGCACATCGTTATGAAGCAGTCTTGAGAAATCTTCCCTCTCATTTGCAATATAGTTCGTTAATTCATAATACTTTGTCAACTCCTTGTAACGGGCCTCCATGTCGCCAAGATGAATGACAGCAAAAGCCTCAAATAAAAGCATTATAAGCTGAAAAAATACATTGACTTGTAGGGTGGACAAATCAAAGCAATAAAGTACGACTGTAAACAAGGGAATCATAAGAGCGAGGACATATCTTGCTTTCCTCTGGGCAATCGGAAGAATATTAACCTGTTTCAAATTTATATATCTATAATCAAGGAAAATTCCCATGAACATTCCAACTAACATGGTTATAACAGGGAGAATTTGGAAATCAAAAAACGACAGTATGATAGCTGCAATTCCAAACAGCAAGCGAACCATTTTACCCCGGCTTGCGTCAGTTCTTACCAGCATTATTCCGATAATCAATGCAAAAAACAGAAATGCACCCATGTATAAGGTGGAAAATCCATCATACATCAGCGCCGCAATAAAGGAAACAGAAAGCAGGTTCCAGCCACATTCAGATATTGTTGCCTTTCGCCGTGATGTCATTACATGAAGATAGAGCAGATTGAGATAACAAAGCAAGACGGCAATCGACAATAAGTTGATGGCTCCGTCATTCGCAATTCCTTTATGTGTTCTATCCAATATAACCCATAAAGTCACAATACCCGCATGAAGAAACAGATACGGATAGAAGCGTTTATCCTGCATAGCCCCCCTCCTTTCAGCTAAAATTCATTATGTTAGTAATATGATGATACGATCCGTTCTTTAGTCATCAGACATAAACCACACGCAGTCAAAACTATTATACTCACTGGAGAAAATAGTAGCAACACCCACACATTATTCGTTTTCATAAATATCCCACATTTTAAGACAACCAGCAAAATATGAAGCAGTGTTGCAAAGATAGGAATACTCTTAAACCAGTTCATATTTCTAATCCAGAGAATCAAAACATTTATAAATGCCGAATACAATATGCTAAGGATCAGAAAATAGGTGCCTAATAACAAGATAAGGTTTGGCAGGCGAATGGAAATTATCAAAAGTAGAGGAAACAAAAGGATCAGCGTTCCAATCCATAGTGATAGCAGATTCTCCTTAACAATACTTGAGATTTTAATACCATTAGCAAGTTTCCATTCTATTCTCTTTGTGATTTTTTCTTGCTGCAACATATCCTTGCTTATTTCTCCGGCAAAAAAGATAAATAAGCACAGGTATCCATCAAGCATAAAATACTTTATATCAACGCCAAATACAATGTTTTCTGAAATATCCCCAAAGTTCATCAGAGAGATCATGCCGAAGATAGCTGCTACCGCACTCATAAATATAAAATTCCAGTTCAATACCCTTTTAAGGTTTAAGGTTATCAAACCCATTCGCCATCCCTCCTGATAACTGTTTCGTTGCTCATGTGCCGAGCCTTAAAGAAACTTAATAGTACAAACATCATGCAAAGTGCAACATCAACCACAATAATCAAATAGTCAATTCCTATATGATGTTGATTCACAAACTCTGTAATCTGTTCTGCCGACATCGCAATCAAATAAACCAGTGCAAAATTACCAAAGAACAGAACATTTTTGAACAGTTTTACTCGTTTTACATCCAGTACAATGATATTCAAAGCGACAATCTCACAAAAACTAAGTACAAGAATACTAAGATAAACGCATACGATCCGCCCAAAGCTCATTGTCCAGTCGGTAAAGTAATAGCAACTCATAAAAACAAAGAACGGGATAATACCAGAAAATCGGAAAATCTGTATCGAATACTGTTTTATAATCTCTTTTACCGCAATTCCAGAAGCTGCAAAAAATTCAACTCTCCGGCTTAACTTATCCTTTGCTGTCAAATCTACAATCATAGCACCGGATTGCAGGGAGGTAAGACCAAAAATAACCGCATAGAGCATTAGGACTAAATAATCTTCTCCCTTAGACTGCAAGGCGTCCATCTGCATTGCAAAGCTCATAAAAATCGCCAGAATGGCAACAATCGCAGTATCAATTAGGAGGCTTTTACTTCTGGTAAGATAGTAGCCTGCGCCTTTTCCCATGTTACTCATGCCGATTGCCCTCCTTAATAAAGATTTCTTCCAATGATTGTCCTTGCATTTCTTGAATACCCTTATCAAACAGCAATCTGCCATTTTTAATCATAGATACATCATCAGCGCACTTTTCAATCTCGCTAAGGTCATGTGAAGTGATAATAACCGTTTTTCCGTCAGCTTTTAGAGCCTCTATCAAACTACGGATTTCTACTCTGGATATGGGGTCTACACCCGATGTTGGTTCATCCATGAGCAGAATATCCCGTCCCATCATAATCACAATCAAAAGGGACAGTTTTCTTTTCATTCCTTTAGAATAAGTGCTAACACGCTTTCCTAAATGCTCGGTCAATCCTAATTGCGTACAATAACTGTCTGAACGATCATTTATTTCAAATCCAAAGTATTTCCCAAAAATTCTCAAATTTTCAAGACCAGTCTGTTCTTCATACAGATAGTCATTTTCAAGCTCCATTGCATATTTCCCTGCAATGTTGATTGTCCCTGCATTTGGCTGGTATACCCCTGTAATCAAGCGTAGCAGTGTTGTCTTTCCAGAACCGTTCGGGCCAATAATCGCATGGATTGTATTTGCTTTTACATTCAGGCTAAAATTCTCAAACAAAACTCTGCCACCAAAACCTTTTTTTAAGTTCTTTACTTCAATCGCATTTTGAATCTCAGACATATTTTTTGCTCCTTTCATTTGGTGCTCCACCATATAGGTATAGTGTATAAAACGAAGAAGCATTTTGCATGAGTAATTACTGCAATTTCGATACTGCCATCAGGCAAATGTCACAGAAACCTCACAACGAGAAAAAAATTTAGTATTCTGTCAGTTCCACAATTACATTACTTTGCAGATACAGCCAGTCCGTAAATTCTTTCGGGCTGGCTGTTCCTGTTTTTACAGCCTT
>OGXT01002461.1_pt1 | contig 14626 bp, 10 predicted proteins | sample 1576361 | NCBI WGS metagenome assembly OGXT01 (sample SAMEA3541514, study PRJEB24748) | human gut metagenome | biome: human gut; feature: human-associated habitat; material: faeces | place: China | collected 2012 | reverse complement strand
ACTGGCTTCCTTCGCGGCCTGTTCGATCTCCGCGCGCGTGGCATCGGGCTTGCCCATGCGGATGTTGTCCTCCACGGTGCCATAGAACAGGTGGCAGTCCTGCCAGACGGCGGCGATCCTGTCCTGTATATCGCCGACGGTCTGCTCGCTGAGTTCTTGCCCGCCCACGCGCACGCTGCCCGCCCGTGCTGGATAAAAGCCCGCCAGAAGTTGGGCGATGGTGGACTTGCCGCTGCCGGAAGCGCCGACGAGGGCGGTGGTGGTGCGTGCGGGGATCTCGAAGGAAACGCCTTTGAGCACATCTCCGTCCGCCGGGTCATAGGCGAAGGAGACGTTTTCAAAGCGCACATCGGAGGAGGCCGGCGCTTTGGCGGCTCCCTCTTTGGGCAAAAGCGAAAGGCGCACGGGCTGGTTCTGCAGCTCGACAATGGAATAGGAAGCCACCACGCCGCGATAGCCCATGTGCCAGGCGTTGATGAGGTTGGACATGGGCGCGAAGCATGCGCCGATGAGGAACAGGGCGTAGACCAGCGTGTCCGGCGTCATATGCCCGCCGGCGCACTGATACGCGGCGACGGCAATGGAAAAGGCATTGCCAAGGCCCGCGAAGAATTGCAAGACCACGTTTTCCAGCATGGTCACCCGCAGCTGTCCCATTACAGCCTGACGCAACTGCTCACCTTTCTGGTAGATGGCTTCCTTCTGCCGGCCGTTGGCGTTGAAGGCCTTGAGCGTGCTCATACCCTGCACGCTGTCCAGACAATCGCTGTAGTAGCGTGCATGCGCCTGCATCTCCGCCTCGCCGCGTTTGCGCATGAGAAAGTAAAACAGCATCGGGCAAACCAGCATGCCGATGCAGCCTGCAAGGCAAGTCCATGCGGACACCCGGTTGAACCCAAACAGCACGGTAACAATCAGCGCCGCGTTGACCATGGCCGACACAGCGGCGGGCAGATAGATGGTATAGTATTCGTTGAGGTACTCCACCTTGCTGGAGACGATCGCGGCGATGTTGCCCGTGCGCTCTCTGCCCGTATAGGCAGGGCCAAGCGCAAAGAGCTTTCGCAGGAGCCCGTCGCGCAGCGAGGCCTTGATGTCCAGACTGCACTTCTCCGCCGCAAGCATCTTTTTTCGCGAAAGCGTATAGCGCAGGGCGATGCACGCGCCAATGACCGCAAATATCTGCCACAGTTCGGAGAAGAAAAGGATGCGCGCCTCGCCCTGCAGCATTCGTACCACAAAGGCCACGCCCAGGGAGATCATCGTGCCCAGCAGCGTCAAGACGAGCTGCAAAATGCAGGTCAAGGCGATTTTTCTGCTGTGTCCCTGAACGAAGGCAGCCAAATAGCGGTTGATGAACATATATCCGTACTCCCTTCAAACAAAAGGAGGCTGGCCGACATCAGGCCAGCCTCCGCATACCTACAGAAGCGCTATTCCGCCGTATCCGGATGCAGACCGACAGCAATGAGCTCCACCGCGTCCATGCACTCCAGACTCGGGAACATCGCCAGGCCAGGCACGATGATGAAGCGGTCGTTTACCACGGCGTCCATGTCCATTGTGGCGGGATTGGCCTTGAGCTTTGCGATCTTCTCATCGGCATACCCCTCGCCATAGTAGTCGCAGATGATGATGTATTCCGGGTCGCGATCCACTACGTCTTCCCAAGATACGGCGACAAATTGTCCCGCCACGTCGCCGAAAATGTTTTCCGCGCCAGCCATCTCCAGCATCAGGCTCTGCAGGCCGGTATCGCCGACCGTGGACATATCTACGCCGCCGCCGGTATCAGAGTCAAAGTAGAACACACGCACCGGCTCCAGACCAGCCACAGAAGCTTCCACAGCAGCCTCGCGTTCGCGCAGCTGGGCGACCAGTTCTTCGGCGCGTTCCTCGACGCGGAAGATTTTGCCGATGTTGAGAATGTCGTTGTAGATGTTCTCGAACGTCGCATCCGCAACGTAGGTGCCCTCGGTTCCGTATACCTTCACGCCTGCCGCCTCAAAGTCATCGGCAGTGCCTACGCTACTGGCATAGAACGAATAGGCATCGCCAAAGACAAACTCCGCGCCGGTATCCAACACCGTCTCCAGCGTCGGAACGCCGTAGCTGCCCTCCAGCACAGGGAAGGAGCCGACGGTGTCGCGGTATTCCTCGCTCACCTGATCAAGTATGTACATGCTGGGTGCGATGGCGACGATCTTGTCTTCCAGCCCCAGCGCCACCATGATCTCCGCAATGCTGTAGGAGAGCGCCACTACCGTTTCCGGCGCTTCCTCATACGTCGTCGTGCGGCCCATGTTTTCGATGACGACGGGTTCATCTTCGGCCATCGCGCTGCCCGCAAACGCGGGCAGGAGGAGCGAAAGGCATAGTGCAAACGCCATGATCTTTTTCATAATCATCCTCCTTGGGCTAATTAGATGGTTAGTCTTATCTAACCAAGAAGTATTATACTGCCCAGCTCCGCGCCTGTAAACGCGAATATGTATAAATCTCAGTATGGATATATCCGAATCAGCATCAATTTTTACGGCAGTCCTGAAACCATTTCGCCATCTGCAGGGCGGCATCCACATTGTCCAGCGCCGGAAACACCCGTTTGACGCCGATTATGCGTATCTGTCCACTTCGCAAAGCTGATGTCTCGGCTATCTCCGGGATATGGCGGAGAAGCGTCGCCTTTTGTTCACCATCGTCGCCATCATAGAAGCGATGAACGAGTATGATCTCCGGGTCTGCGCGCGCTACCTCCTCCCAGCCTACGGGAACGAACAGGCGGGTCCTGTTGGCAAAGACGTTGCGGCCTCCGGCCGCCTCAATCATATGGTTTTCCATCGAGCGGCCGCAGGTAAAGGCGCGCGCTGCGATCTGCGCATCGAATACAAAAGCACGCACGGGCGTTTCCGTGGATGCGCGCAATTTCGCCAGAACTTCTTCCTTTTTCCGCATTCCCTCGACCAGTTCCGCCGCCCTTGTACCGCAGCCGAGGATCTCCCCAAGCGCGCGAATGTCTTCATACGTGTCTTCAAAGTCGCCGTCGAGCTTATACGTGGCCCGCATCGCGTAAATGTGCATGCCATCGTGCTCAAACTGCGAGGCGTCGGCCACGCCCGTACTCTCGTGAAAGGCGTACGCTGTTCCAACGGCAAGCTCCGCGCCGCATGCCCGCACCGCCGCATAAGAGGGTACGCTGTGTCCCGACCGCCCGGGCAAAAAGGTTGCCTTGGAGATAATGTCGCGATATTCCTCCGCGCAGTCCGACAGGCTGGTTTCCGCTTCGGCGACACCGGCGATCCGCCCGCCTGCGCCAAGCGCTGCGCAGATCTCCGCGGCCGCGTAATCGAGGCAAACGATCTTCTCCGGCGAGCGGCGATAATGATGGATGCGGCCAAAGTTCTCGATCAGCACGCCGTTTTGCACGCCATTCGGCGCGTCTTCCGTTTTGCCAGCGCTCAAGCGCACGGGAAACTGCCGGCGGTACTCGCCAGGCGTCATACCGAACCGGTTTCGATAAAGGGTGTAAAAGTGGTTTTTATCCTTTAGCCCGCAGGCGGCAACGATCTCCTGAACAGGACACGCGGTCTCCCGCAGCGCTCTCTGCGCGGCTTCCAGGCGCAGCTCTGTCAAATACTGCTGCGGACTGACGCCCAGCCGTCGGGAGAACTGCACATGCAGCGAGGATCGGCTGACACCCAGCGCCTTTGCCAGTCGCAGGATGGAAATGTCCTCCGAAAAATGGGCTTGCAGCGTGCGCCTCGTCCACTCCACCGCGTCGATGGGCACGGTCCTTTCCGGCTGCGCAAGCGCAGCATAAAATTCGCATAACAATGCGTAAAACGCTTCCTTGGCCCGTATACAATTCAGCGGCGAGCGCTTCGACCATGCCGCTTCCAACGAGTCGTAAATGCGCAGCACATCGGCGCTATGGATAGGGCGCGCGGCGAGCGTGCCATCCAGCGCCTTTTCCTCCATCAGCAGCCGCATCATTTCCCGTCCGACGGCCTGCGGCGCTTCTGTCTGATAGGCCACGCAGCGATACTCCGCTTTCCCTGAGGGCTCGATGACCACGCGTCGCCCCCGCGCGACCTGAAACATGGTATCTCCGCCAAGCGTATACGGTTTGTCCGCAATGGTCACGCGCGTATTTTTCCCCGATATGAAAAGAAAAAAGGGGCTTTCCTCTGTCAGCTCCATGTTATTACCGTTCAGCCGCTCATGCCGCACATCCGTGACACGCACGCAAACCGCGTCCCATAGAATCATGGCGTTCGTATAATCCATCGCACACACCTCGCTTCCGCCGGTATTGTAGCATAAGCCATTGGAAGGAACAAGCTGGGACGCATGAAATATTTGAATGTCGCATGAACACATATGCTCTGAAAGCCTTCCGGCAATCGCGGTGGCTTTCCGCATAGCGCATCCTGCTGATAAACTTATCGCAGGGCCTTGGTGCGCGGGCAAAATCAAATCGTAACACGGTGTAACGATATAAAGCGTACACTGTGTTGCGATATATCAGGGGTATTCATTTTTTACCAGAAAAAACGGCATTCGAGTCGTCTAAAGTGCAGTTCAGGCATGAAGGGAGCAAAGAGCGTTATATGTCATTTTGACGGACATTCACGTTTATTTCATAGAAATTGGCTAATTTGTGCCCATTTTACGCGGAATATGATCAATATCTGCAATTTCCAAACCTAAAAAACGCAAAAAGAAAGGACACCGACATTGTATCAATATCGGTGTCCTTTGGTGCCCCTCCTTCAGCTCCGATTTACACAGCCCAGCCAAGGCTCTCCTGCTGAATACGGAACAGCTTATGATACAGACCGTTCTTCTTCATCAGCTCATCGTGGGTTCCATGCTCTACCAACCGTCCATTGTCAAGAACGAGGATCTGGTCCGCATCCACAACTGTACGGAGGCGGTGGGCGATCATAATAACCGTTTTACCTTCCACCAATTTGGCAATCGCCTTTTGAACCAAGACTTCATTCTCCGGGTCAAGGGATGCTGTTGCCTCATCAAGCAGAATAATGGGAGCGTTTTTCAGCAAGGCGCGGGCGATGGAAATACGCTGGCGCTCACCGCCGGAAAGGGTGCTGCCGTTTTCGCCGAGAACCGTCTGATACCCGTCCGGCATTTCCCGGACAAATTCATCACAATAGGCTGCTTTGGCAGCAGCAATTACCTGATCGTCCGTTGCGTTTGGATTGCCCAGCCGGATATTGTTCATAACTGTATCATTGAACAGGGTCACATCCTGGAATACGAAAGACATATAAGACATGAGGCTTTCCGGCTCCATACTCTTGATGTCTTTGCCGCCCACGGTGATCTTGCCCTTCTGAACATCCCAAAAGCGGGCAATCAGTTTGGAAATCGTGCTTTTACCGGAACCGGACGGCCCAACGAGGGCAGTCACGCTCCCTTGGGGGATTTTGCAGGAAACATCTTTGATGACATCTTCCTGATTGTAGGCAAAGGTCACATGGGAAAGCTCAATATCACAGTTCGGGACCGTTTTCCCTTCACCGTCCATTGCAGGAGTGGTGAGCAGGGTGCGCATACGGCTTGTGACCACATTCAAATTCAGCAACGAGGACAAATTTGCCAGGATTGACAGGATCGGGCCGTAAATCCGTGTTACCATCAACAGGAACATAAGCAGCGGAAGAAGCTCAATCTGCCCATTCGTCAAGAGGATAGCACCGACAAAGATTGTGATACCAACGCCTGCCTGCAAAATCATACTGGCACTGGACATGAACACACCGACAGCCATTTCCACCTTGATGGCGATCTTTTTCATCGCCAGTAGAGCTTTATCCAACGCACTGAAATGAGAGCCGGACAGCCCGCAGGACTTGATGATTTTCATGCCTTCCAGGTATTCCTGTACCTGGTCAGAGGCAGCCAGCTTTGCGTCAACCTGCTTTTCAAACAGTTTCTTTTGATGGTTCCGGCTGAGCCAGATAATGAGGAAGGCAATCGGAACCGTGATGAATACACACAGAGCAAGCCGCCAGTCAAAGAAGGCCAACAGGATGCAGGTCAGGGTCACCGTGATGCCGTTTGCAATCAGCGGAGGGATCGTGCTGCTGAGCAGGGACTCCATGCTGCTGCAATCTGCCATCATATTCGTGGTCAGTTCGGAAAGGTCCTTGGTGTTAAAGAAATTCATAGGGAGTTTCCGAAGATGCTCCGCAATCCGCAGCCGGGTTGTGTTCGACTCCTTATACGAGGCAATGTAGGTTTTGCGGTAATCATTTTTGGCGGCCAGAAATACCAGGATGGCCGAAACAATACCTGCGCTCCACAGCATCCAGATATGGTTCCACTGGATGGAGCCGCCACTGACAAAGGGCGTCAGAATTTCACTGAAGATCATAACAGTTACACAGAACGGCAGAAGCATAGCGAGGTTCGTCAATGTGCAGGCGAAGATTGCTTTTTTCAGATCTGCGTAACCCTTGTCTGATAAAAAGAGAGCTTTTTGTAATCTGCTCATAGTTACACCGCCTTTCCGCTGATTTTCCAGCCAATCGCTTCTGTATAGTGGTTCCACATTTGTGCATAACGTCCGCCCGCGGCCACCAACTCGTCATGTTTTCCTTCTTCGACCAGGTGACCTTTCTCCATGACGATGATCTTATCTGCATTGCGGATCGTGGAGAGGCGGTGTGCGATGATGATAACTGTCTTACCCTGCATCAGCTTTTCAAATGCTTTCTGGATCAGGTATTCATTCTCCGGGTCGCTGAACGCCGTTGCCTCATCCAGTACGATGATAGGCGAGTCTTTGATTATGGCCCGCGCAATGGCAATCCGCTGGCGCTCGCCGCCAGAGAGATGGATGCCTTTGGAGCCGACCACCGTGTGATACCCGTTGGGCAGTTTGGAGATGAACTCGTGGCATTGCGCCGCTTTCGCCGCCGCAATCACTTGTTCCTCACTGGCCGAAGGGTTGCCCATACGGATATTATCCAAAATGCTCTGCTTGAACAGGAAAATGTCCTGGAACACAAAGCTGACATGGCGCATCAGGTCATCCTCCGCCATATCACGCACATCTACACCGCCGATGGTAATGCTGCCGGAAGATACATCCCAAAACCGGGAAATCAGATTGGCAATCGTACTCTTGCCACCACCGGACGGGCCAACAATAGCCGTGATTTGTCCCTGCTGCGCAACAAAGGAAACATCCTCCAGCGCCTTTTCGTGTGTATCTCCCGTGTAGGAAAAGCTGACATTCTTGAAAGCAACATCATCATTGGCGGGCTTCTTGGGATGGTTCGTTTCCGGCATTTCGGGGATGTTCAGAATTTCATCCATCCGAGCCACATTCCCATCAATCTGCATGAACGACTCGGAGATATACATGATCTTGTTCAACACGCCGGAAATTGCGGGTACAAAGAGCAGATAAAAAATGAAGGTCATGGCAAACCCAGCAAAATCATCCGACCTGGAGCCGATTAAAATTCCGACAGGTACAAGGATCAGATAAACATTATTGATGATTGTGGTAAAGGCGGGCATACAGTTCTGCCAGCCCAGGGAAAATTTCAGGACCCACTCTGTATATCCGGTAATCGCTTCTTTGAGCTTTTTGAAAGAGGATGCCGTCTGGTTGAACGCCTTCACAACCGACATTCCACGAACATACTCCACAGAAGCGTTGTTCATTTCCTCCAAGGCTTTTTGATACTTGCCCATGTTCTCTTTCATCTCGCCGCTGCCAAAGCCAATAAATTCCGCAACAAACGCCAGAACGATACCGACCAGAGAGGCAAGCCCGAACCGCCAGTCAACGGCCAGTAAAATGATGACCATGACGATGGGGGCTGTAACAGACGCCACAAAATCCGGGAACTGATGGGCAATGAACCCTTCCACACTCTCGATATTCTCATCCATGATTTTACGCAGACGCCCGCTGCCGATGGTCAAATGATAGCCCAACGGAATTTTGGTGATATGGTCAGCGAACAAGACCTTCAGCTCGTACAGTGTGCCGAACGCCGCCATGTGGGAACTGAAAATAGCCAGAAAATACAACAGGATATTCGCCACAATCCCGGCGAGTGCCAGCCAGCCATAATTCATGACCATTCCCATATCCAGTTGGTCAAGGTTCGGAAAAACACCGATAATTGAGCGGATCATAAAATAGACCGCTATGTACGGGATGAACGAAGCAATGGCCGCCAGTGACGAAAGAACCGCAGCTAAGAATACAAGGCCCTTTCTGTCAGAAGCCAATTCCATGCATCGTGCCAAACCCGTCTTTGGTTTTGCCTGTTTCGACTTTGCGTTTGACATAGCATGAACCCTCCTTAAAATGTGAAATGGCGAGGTTAGCAACTTCTAACCCCACCACTCATTTTATCAACCTTTGAAATTGCTTGCTACTCCATACCTCTGTTTCAGCGTCAAAAATAGCCCAAAAATACCAGCGAGTTAGTTGCGACTACATCGGCCTTAGACAATGCCCGCCTTCTGGAAGTGCTTTTTGAACACACCTTTTGCAATCAAAGCGCCGATGATGCCTGCAACGAAAGTCACAACAGCAATGATGACTACCATTGTCCCATTCATAAAGCTATGCAGCTCCGTCAGGTACTCAGCACTCACGCCGTTAGAGGTGGACATATCATCCACATAGCCGGTCATGATGACCATAGGGAGATAGGTGCCAAGTGCAAAGAACATCATATAGACGGAATAGCCAATGGTATTCAGCCAGAAGCTCTTGTAGTGGCCGACACGGGCCAGCAACTCTGCAATTACGGCACCGGCGATAAAACCAATGGCAACCGCCCATCCTGCACCAATCAGGAACTCTATCAGGCCGATCACCACACCGCTCAAGAGAACGCTTCCGGCCTTTGGCACTTTAGCGCGCATCAGCATATAGATAATACCTCCGGGAATTGCAGCAATGGCGCTCCCAAAGGCGAAAGTCACCACGGTAGCTGCGGAGGCAAAGATGCACACCATTACTACGGCAAAGAACAGAACCGTAAAAATGCCCAATGTAATATAGTCCTTTGCCTTCATTTTGTCAGACGCACCGACAGTTTTTACTTGTTCACTCATACAGATAGCCCCTTTCTATTTATTATGTATATAACTAAGATGAAGTTCTTTCATCCACGCGAATGACACGGGAACAAATCTTCATCAGTAGTTCATTGTCATGGGAAATCACCAGGATGGCTTTCCCTCTTTTGGACAGCGCACTTAAAATTCCTGCAACGCTCTCCATGTTTTTGTAGTCCAAGCCGCTTGTGGGCTCATCAAAAATAAGTACCTCTGCATCCCGGAGTGCCGCAACGCCAATAGCAGTGCGCTGCTTCTGACCGCCAGAGAGGGACATTGGATGCCGCTCTTTATAAAGTGTCAAATTCAACTCGTCCAGAATATCATCTATTCGTTTTTCATCTTTATCCTTTTGGTCAGACAATGCCAGCAGTAGTTCCTGGTAAACGCTATCAGTAAACAGTTGATAGTCCGGGTCCTGCATGACAAGATACGCTTTCTTAATCCGCCGTTTACTTGGAACCGTACTGTTTTTGTATAGAACTTCTCCATGCAGTTCCTTTTGCAAACCACATAGGGTTCTGGCCAAAGTTGATTTGCCACAACCATTTTTCCCTACCACGCCGACAATTTCTCCGGGGTAGACATAAAAGTTCAGGTGCTGCGCCACGGGTTCTCCCTTTTCATATCCAATCGCGAGATCTCTGACTTCGACAGCCGGGGTATCGTTTCGAGAGGGTGTTGTTTCGGGAAGCTCTAACCTTGTAGGCGTATAGCTTCTAAGTCCTAACACCTTGACTTGCTCGGTACTTAGTAAAGCAAAATCACTGGCGGACCAAGATTGTTTCAGCTTACCATGCTCCATAAGGACAATGCGGTCGGCAATCCCATTCAAGAAGTAAAGGCGGTGTTCGGATACAATAATCGTTTTTCCCTGCGCCTTAATCAGCAAAAGTAGCCGCCGTAGTTCTTGAATTGCCTCCGGGTCCAGGTTTGAGGAAGGCTCGTCCAGAACAAAAATATCAGGGTTTAATGCGTAAACACTGGCAAAGGCTATGGTCTGCTTTTGTCCGCCGGACAAGTCAAACAGGTTGCGATCCTTTAACTTTTCAATATGCAATTCCCGGATAGTCTGTTGGTAACGGTCCAGCATCACTTGATAGGGCATTCCCTTATTTTCCATACCAAACACAATCTCGCTGTCCGTATCCAGACTAAAAAACTGACTGCGTGGATTTTGGAAAACTGAGCCTATCTTGTCCGACAAATCGTGCGGTTGGATCGTGCGGGTATCAACTCCGTCAATGAGAACCATCCCGGACATTTCCCCTTCGTAAAAGTGGGGAATAAGTGTATTTATCAACCTGGTCACACAAGTCTTTCCACATCCAGATTCGCCAGTAAGAACAACACACTCCCCTTTTTCAATCTGCAAATTAAAATCTTGCAGATTCTCCCGTTCAGCACCGGAATATTGAAAAGATACATGGTCAATATCAATCATCATCATATCCTCCCATATATCTGATATTTGCAGAAAAACAGCACCACAAAGGCAACGAGAAAGAAGAACAGTACCATCCAATCTTTAGCATGAACTTTTAGCTGAATGAACGAAGTCCGTTGCGCCGGATTATCAATGCCTCTCGTCACCGCAGAAGCAGATAATTCTTCTGCAATCGAAGCAGAGCGCATCACGATGGGGATAGCGATTGCCTCCAGAATGAGCATGGGGCGCGTGAATACATTTTTCCACGAAAGGGCGATGCCTCTTAACTTCATCGCGTCATAAATATTGTGGATTTCCTCACTGAAAGTAGGAAAAAAGCGCAATACCATAGCGAATGTAATGGTAATGCTCCGAGGAATTTTTAGCGAGTACATGGCCGCAATCAATTCGCTGACTTTCGTTGTAGCGATAAAAGTTGAAGCAAAGAGTACCACGGGTATCATTACCCGGATAAACAATGTGAAGATCGACAAAATAGTTTCGATGGCCTGGGGAAGGAAGGCGCAAAGCTGCTGTATGGCCGCAATCACCACATAAAAGATGATGTATTTCAATACAATCTTTTTCTGCCCCATCAGGCACGAAAGAATACAGATAAAGGAAAAACACACGCTGCCAAGGACAAAATCTTTCAAGCCAAATACCATGAAGTTGATAAGTAAAAATAAAAGCAACTTGATTCGAGTATCTATGGTCAGCAGGGATACCACCTCCTAAATAAAAGCCGATGCGTTAGCATAAACTAACCGCACCGGCTCATTATATCTTTTTGCGTAAATTTTTTCTGCTCCATTCCTCTGGAAAGACCTGAAAAACAGCCCGTTCTTCCTATCTATTTTTTCCGGTAGTCTTTTGGGAGCATCCCATACACAGATTGAAACGCTTTAGCAAATTTGCTGGCATTGCTATATCCAAGTTCTAAAGCTATATCCCCGATTTTCATTTTATTTTCCGAAAGCCACTGGGCTGCTAAATTCATTTTGTATTTTTTGAGATAGGCATACGGTGTGTCCCCATAGATATGGGAAAACACCAGATGAAAAACGGAGAGGTTCAAGTGTGCCTCTTTTGCCAACTGCTCCAGGGAAACTTTCTCATCCAAGTGAGAAATAAGGTATTCCCGAATAGCTTTTGTAGTCTGTATCTGCTTCTTATCAAAATATTTTAGATCGCACCCGTTGACTTGTGTCAGCTGATCCATGTGATACAGAAGCTCGATGGCCTTAATTTTGAAATAGCCGACGGGCTCCATTTCTGCCGCAGTATACAATTCTGAAAAAAGATGCTTTAATTGTGGCGGGGGCTCACTGACATACCATCTTGTTTCTATTCCCAGTGTAGTTCCGATCTTATCAAGGTCAATGGGAATTGTCTGCATCATCCGACGCGTTCCGACCGAAAGTGCCTGCCGGTCTATGACAAGGCTGACGCCATAATATTTTCCCAGCGGAAAAGAAAAAGAAACCGGCAAATGCTCTGTTGCTGCAACACTAAAATAGCCCTCTGGCAAATATGACACAGTATGATTGGCAAATTCGCATTCATAGCGTCCGGTTTGACAATGCGTAATCTGAATAATATCTGGATTAAACTTCTGAGCCTTCATTGCTCCATCCGTTTCAAAGTCGAGAAAGCAAAGCTGTATACCCTCAAACAAGTTATAGTTTTTCACAATACCACGGCCATTGCAACCATAATCAACGACCACACAATCATCACTCTGCGACAACACTTTGGCCTGCATACCGTACCAGTCTTGATTAAAGTTAGGTTTGTCCACGCACATCCCTCCAATCGGTTAGTTTTGGCTTACTCGTCATTATGATAACACAAGCATGAGCATAATTCAAGAAATTAGCCCATTCCTTAATAGCACTCCAATTCAGTATAGTCAGCCAAAATCTTCGTTTCAAATTGTAGTATTAGTAGAGGGGAAAATGAGGGAAGGGTTACGATAGCAAGCACAGCCAGCGAGTACCCACTGGCGGATTTTTGATTTAGGGGGACCCCTGCCCCTAAATCGAAAAATTGCTTGCTGGGATAGTCCCAGACCCTTATGGAAACGGAGGCGGCGCAGCATGGCAAACCGAAAGCGGAATATCCAGATGAAGTTTTGGGTGACAGCGGAGGAAAAGCAGCTCATTGAGGAGAAAATGGCCCAGCTCCAGACAAAGCGGATCGGCGCCTATCTTCGCAAAATGGCGATTGACGGGTACATCATCCAGGTGGACACCACCGACATCAGGGAGATGACAAAGGCCCTGGGCTCCATCGGCCGGAACATCAACCAGATCGCCAAGCGGATCAACGCAGGCGGCCCCGCTTATCAGGCTGACATGGAGGAGATCCGGGAGAGGATGGACCAGATATGGCAGTTACAAAGACGCATCCTATTAAGTCAACGCTGAAAGCGGCCATTGACTATATCTGCAATCCCGATAAGACAGATGGGAAACTGCTGGTGTCCTCCTTCGGCTGCTCCGCCGAGACCGCCGACATCGAATTTGCCTGGACCCGCCGCCATGCCATCGACAAGGGCACGAACCTGGGCCGGCACCTCATCCAGGCGTTTGAGCCTGGGGAGGTCACGCCGGAGGAAGCCCACCGGATCGGCATGGAGCTGGCACAGGAGGTCCTGGGCGGCAAGTATGAATTTGTCCTTACCACCCACATAGACAGAGACCACGTCCATAATCACCTGATTTTCAATGCGGTCAGCTTTCAGGACCACAAGCACTATCACTCCAATAAGCGGAGCTATCATTTCATCCGCCGCACCAGTGACCGGATCTGCAAAGAACATGGCCTGTCCGTCATCGTTCCCGGCAGGGACAAGGGCAAGAGCTACATTGAGCATCAGGCGGAACAGAACGGCACCAGCTACAAGGCGAAGCTGCGTGCCGCCATTGACCGGCTCCTGCCCGGCTGCTCTGACCTGGAGGACCTGCTCCGCCGCCTTCAGCGGGAAGGGTACGAACTGAAACGGGGCAAGTACATATCCGCCAGAGCTCCGGGCCAGGAACGGTTCACCCGATTGAAAACCCTGGGCGCCGATTATGCCGAGGAGGCCCTGACCGCCCAGATGGCCGGAAGGCCCAGCCCCTCCCGCCAGCCGCAGCAGCGCACCGGGAAGCCCAGCCTGCTCATCGACATCCAGAACAATCTCAAAGCCCAGCAGAGCGCCGGCTACAAGCATTGGGCGACTATCGAGAATTTGAAGCGGGCGGCGGAAACGCTGAACTTCCTGACTGAACATGGGATCTCCAGCTATGAGGAACTGGCCGAGCGGTGCGACGGGGCGGCGGCCGCCACCGCCAGGGTGAAGGCGGACCTCCGGGCAACGAAGAAAGAAATGGAGCGGCTGACCCTCACCATGAAGCACGCCGCCACCTACCGCCAGCTCCGTCCCCTGTATGACCAATACCGCCAGTCCAGGGACAAGGAGAAATTCCTCCGGGGGCATGAGGGCGAGATCATTCTGTTTGAGGCGGCGGCAAGGGAGCTGAAACGCCTGGATGCCGTACCCCTGCCCGCCACCCAGCGGCTCCGGGCCGAGATGGACGAGCTCACCGCCAGGAAGGCCACCCTGCAATCGGAATATAGAAAAGCCCAGCGGGAGGAACGGGAGTACGACACCCTCCGTCAGAATGTGGAGGCCCTGCTGGAAAAGCCGAGGGAGGCCGAACCGCAGAGGCTACGGAGCAACGAACTGGAATAACGGGCTGTACTTGTATGGCGTGGAGCCGTAAGCGCAGGTCTGTTTTTATCGGCAGACAGGGCGTATATGAAAGCCCCCGTCACTCGTCCGACGCTCCGACTTGTGGACAAAGTGTCCCGAAGTTGTGGCCGGCCACACTCCCGGAAAAACGACAGGACAGCGGGCAACCGTCAAGGCTGAAATGAACGGGGTTTACACCCGGCCTTGACCGCCACCCGCCATCCCGGTGAATGGGTGGACAAGGCGGCCAATCCCTCAAAGTGCTTGACCGCTCTCATTTTGATTCTGGAGCGTTTCTTCTCTCAAGATTGAAATGGGCGGGAAGCCATTTTAGGGCTTTC
>OGXT01002457.1_pt1 | contig 14665 bp, 9 predicted proteins | sample 1576361 | NCBI WGS metagenome assembly OGXT01 (sample SAMEA3541514, study PRJEB24748) | human gut metagenome | biome: human gut; feature: human-associated habitat; material: faeces | place: China | collected 2012 | reverse complement strand
TCTCCAACCGTGCTGCGTACAATCTGTGCAACACCACGAAAGACTTCAAGGTGATCCGCCTCGGTACCAGCATCCGGGTAAGCAAGCAGAGCTTTGACGATTGGTTTGCAGCGGTCTGAGGGAGGGAACATCTATGGCATCTATTCTCAGGCGCGGAGATTCCTACTCCGTTCGTTTCAAATACAAAGACCATGCTGGCCGGATCTGTGAAGGCTGGGAGAGCTTCAAAACCAAGAAGGAAGCACAAGACCGCAAGATCTCGGTAGAGAAAGAACTCTTGGACGGTACGTTCCTCATACCCGATGCAATGACGGTAGCGGAAATGCTGTACAAGTGGCTTCCCATCCAGTCCAGCAAGCACAAGTGGGCACCCAAAACCTACACCCACACGGTAGCCATGATCCAGAATCTTGTCGTGCCCTATCTCGGCAAGAAGCAGATTCAGAAGGTTCAGACGTATGACCTTGAACAGTTCTACGCCACTTTGAGCCGGACACCGCGCGGACTGTATAAGCAGGGTGTCAAGCAAACGCTCACCGACAAACAGAAGCGGCAGTTTCTGACGGGTGCTTCCATCCGGGAAGTCCATGCCATGCTCAAGACTGCTTTTTCCTATGCCGTTGAGTGGGGTCTGCTCCTCAAGTCACCGATTCCGAGAGAAGCCCCGAAATCGACCTCGGAGGAACGTGCCATCTGGGACGAAAAGACCATGCTTGCTGCGTTGCAGACCATGACCGACCCTACGCTCCACCTTGCTGTTCATCTGAGCATGATCCTCTCGCTGCGTGTCGGAGAGATCCTTGGCTTGCAGCCGGGAGACATCGACTTCGATGCAGCGGATGGACGTGGGACCATCACGGTTGGCAGGAGCTTACAGCGCACCGAAAAGGCTGCACTGGAAAAGACCGACCCGAATCAGATCTACCACATCTTCCCCGACCAGCGTGAGGGCAGCAGCTCCGCACTGGTGCTGAAGAAGCCGAAAACCAAGAAATCCAGCCGCACCCTTTATCTGACGAGACCCTTGAAGGAAGAGTTGCTGGCTTGGCTGGAAAAGCTCCGGCAGGACGAGCTTGCCATGGATGGCAGGTATCGCAACTGTGGCCAGCTTTTCCGCTTGCCCAACGGTATGCCTGTTGCCCCGGAAGCCCTTTCTAAATGGTACCGCACTTGGCGTGCGGAGCACCCGGAGTTTGAGAAGATCGTGTTCCACGGTCTGCGCCACTCCAGTGCTACTTACCAGTTGATCGAATCCGGCGGCAACATTAAAGCCGTGCAGGGCAACACCGGTCACGCCACCACCGGCATCCTGATGGACACCTACGCCCACACGCAGGACAAGCCCCGGTTGGAGCTGGCTGAGAAGCTGGAAGCAGACTTCTATTCACAGGACATCGGTTCCCCCAAATCCGGCTCTGTGCCGGTAAAAGAAAATCTGCCGGACAGCATCCAGATCACCCCGGAAGGGATGCTGAAAGTTGTCCGACAGATGAACCCCGAGCAGCGGCGTGAGTTCACCCGCCTGCTGTTCGCCTGAAAAAAGTATGGAAAATTTGCGTTTGCGAGCGCAGCGCAGCAATGAAAGCCCCAGTGGGGCTTTTAAGCGACAGAACGGTCTCGCCGCAGGCGAGATGGAGGGGCCTCGCCCCGACAAGCTCTGCTCACGATGCACAAGATGCAGACAATGCAAGGAAAAAACACGGCTTTCCCGCCGGTGTGCAAAAAGTGTGCAAAGGTGTGCAAGCATCCAGAAAAAGGAAAATCCAACGATGAATCTTACGATTCCTCGTTGGATTTTGGTGTGCTCGAGGAAACTCGAATCCCTGGCCCTCTGATTAAAAGAGCCCACCGGGCAAGTCACTCTGATTTTAGAAGTTTCGAGTTTACGTCATTTTTGTGCAAAGCATCGTAATTTTCTGCCCAGTAATTTCTGCACCCTTTGTCGTATTTTGCAAGTCAGAGTGCCCATTGCATCCCTTGAAACCGTGCAAAAACAGTGCAGAAACCGTGCACTTACTCTGGGACAAATAAAAAATGATGATTTTTGATCCATGACTTGGTGGCGATTTGAGTGACCACAAAGGTAAATTTGATACACGGAAAGAAGAATGCCCACTCGTCTGAGGAGTTCTCAGGGGAGTGGGCATTTTCACACAAGTGGTTAATATAATTTCGATTATGATAATTCAAATTATATTAAGACGTTCCATGGGCTGTAACAGCTTCACCGCTTGGTTTTCAAAAACCACCTGTTGATAGCGGTGTTACTTCTTCACAAATTGGTATACGCCATATTCTGGTGACGTCACCAATCCATGCTTGATAAGATTCTTGATGATAGAGGATGCACGCGATTTCTGAACGCCATATAGCTGTGCAACGTTTATGCTGCGGAACTGATATTGATACCGATATCTCTTGAAAAGTTCAAGCGTCCGTTCTTTTGTACTTGCAGTCAGCCTGGTATTATCCAGCCTTTTGCAAAGTTCACGCACTTCGGCATCCGTACTCATTCCGTGGAGAACTGTAGAAGTTTCCGCACTTTCCGCAGAGGTTTCCGCACTTTCCTCACCACTTGCCACACTTTCCATACTGACCTGTGCCGGAGTCGCTACACTTCTATTCGGCAGTGTGACGATAAAGAAATCCGAATCCGAGTAGAAGGTCGGCTTCTGGGCTACTTCCACATAAGAGTTCAGGATACGGTCAATGCCGCTGCCACGGCGCTCCATAAAGCCAAGCCGTGAGAACACGTCTGAAATAACCTGATTGCGCCGCATAGACGGAATGTGCCGGATATCCATGTCCTGCACCCTGCGGCCATTCATCATGCCGCCCGGCGAAGTGATTTCCAGCCGATCATCGAACACTTCTACATGAATCTCCGAACCAAGAATCTGATAATTCCGATGGATCAGCGCATTGACCAGCACCTCACGAACGGCCTTATACGGGTAGTCACTGCGTTCTTCACGGGTCATACCACGGATGCTCCACGGGTTTTTGCTGTTGTTGCGAACAAAATCTTCCGCATTTTGCAGCAGCGTGATCAGACTTGCACCTTGAAATTCCTTGTCATCCAGAGCATCTTCTTCAATGCTGCCCTTGTAGTTGCCTTTCCAGCGAGTGCAGAAAATACGGGATTGCTTCAGAACGCCCTGATCGCAAAGCAGCAGGCCGCCATTCGTGATTTGTCCATCATCTGTTACCAATCCTGCGGAGGGCAAGTCTTTTTCAAGGTCGAAATCCTCTTTTTTCAGATTCTTAAATGTCGCGGCCAGCAGTGTAAAACTGACATCACCCACTCGATAAGAACTGGGCAGGGCATCAAAGGTCTGGTTCATACCTTGTAGGATCAGCTCGTTCAGTTCCCGTGAAGTGGCTTCTTCGGACTGGTCGCCATGCCGCACATAGGCCGTATGGGAACCGTCAAAGGCATAATAATATGGATACGCCGGGCCGTCCTGTACTTCCAAATCAACGCAGGACTTGCCCTCTATTTCGACCTCCCGCACCCGATAGCGTGGTGTAGGGTCAATGCGGACTTTGATAAGTTCCGTCAATCTGCTTACCACAGCCTGCGGATTTTCCAATCCTACGACCTCGCGCGGCTCATTCTTTACGCCAAAAATCAGATGTCCGCCCTCGGTATTGGCAAATGCCGACACGGATTTCAGCCAGCTGCGCGGCTTTTTCTCTTCAAGGCGTTCCTTGTAATCAACATGAGAGGCTTCAATGTAATGGTCGAGGGGGAAAGGCATGGTATCACCTGCTCGCTTCTTAATCTTTAGCGTTTGTAAATTCATTATACCTTATTTGAAGGCCAAATTCAAAACTTTTTATCTGTTTAGTACCTGCTGAGCTTTTCCTGCCTGAGCAACGATTGATTTTCCGACCTGATTAGAGTATCATTAAAATGAATTGTTGTGTCTTGTCGTTGAAAGTTAATTTTCGCTTTAGTCAGTCGATTGCGGGGACTCTTCTATGAAAATTCTGGATAATATCAACCATACTGTTCGGGAAGATTTACAGGATACTATGCAGAAAGGGAGCCGCGTGTCCATTGCTGCGGCCTGTTTTTCCATTTATGCGTATCAGGAATTAAAGAAACAGTTGGAAGAAATCGCGGAACTACGCTTTATTTTTACTTCACCAACCTTTGTGCAGGAAAACACGCCAAAAGAGCGGCGAGAGTTCTATATTCCGAAATTGACCCGCGAAAAGAGCCTTTACGGCACAGAATTTGAGGTTCGCTTGCGGAATGAACTCACTCAAAAAGCACTGGCGAAAGAATGTGCCGACTGGGTGCGACGGAAAGTAAAATTTCGTTCCAATGTCAGTGGAGAGCAAATGCCCGGTTTCATGACGGTTGGTGAAAGTTCCTATATGCCAATCAGTGGGTTTACAACGGTCGACCTTGGTTGTGAACGCGGAAACAACGCATACTACCCTGTTCAGCGAACCGAAGCCTTTGAAAACGGCCGTTACTTTTTGTCGCTGTTTGATGAAATCTGGAATGATTCTTCCCGACTTCAGGATGTTACAGACATTGTATTGCAAAGCATCAGCACAGCGTATCGAGAAAACAGCCCGGACTTTATCTATTTCTTCACCCTCTACAATATTTTCAGTGAATTTTTGGAGGATGTGTCAGAAGATAATCTCCCAAATGAAGCTACAGGCTTCAAGCAGAGTAAAATCTGGAATATGCTCTATGATTTTCAGCGAGATGCAGCGTTGGCCATTATCCACAAGCTGGAACAGTATAACGGCTGCATTCTTGCAGACAGCGTGGGCCTTGGCAAGACGTTCACTGCACTGGCTGTAATCAAGTACTATGAAAATCGCAACAAATCCGTTTTGGTACTCTGTCCCAAAAAGTTGGCAGCAAATTGGAACATCTATAAAGGCAACTACGTCAACAATCCACTGGTAGAAGACCGTTTCCGTTACGATGTGTTGTACCATACAGATTTGAGCCGTTCCGGCGGAACCTCTAACGGTATTGACCTTGCTGCACTTAACTGGGGGAACTTTGATCTTGTTGTGATTGATGAAAGCCACAATTTCCGCAATGGCAGTAATACCTCTACTGATGAGAAAGAAAACCGTTACACAAAATTGATGAATCGCGTGATTCGTTCTGGGGTGCGCACCAAGGTGCTGATGCTTTCGGCAACACCCGTAAATAATCGTTTTGTGGATTTGAAAAATCAACTTGCGCTTGCCTATGAGGGAGATGCCGGAAAAATCAATGAAAAGCTGAACACTTCGTCTCCGATTGATGAAATTTTCCGGCAGGCGCAAAAGGCTTTCAATACATGGAGCAAGCTTCCTGTCACAGAGCGTACCACAAATGCGCTGCTTGCGGCACTGGACTTCGATTTCTTTGAGGTGCTGGACAGTGTGACGATTGCACGTTCTCGCCGACATATCGAAAAATACTATAATATTTCTGATGTTGGTACTTTCCCGGAACGGTTGAAGCCAATCTCTGTGCAGCCATGCCTGACAAGCCTTGATAATGCAATCAACTACCAACAGATTTATAGTGTACTGGATTCGCTGACGCTGCACATTTACACACCAACCAGCTTTATTCTGTCCTCTCGGATCTCCAAATACATCGACCCCAGCCAGCATGGAAAGGGACTGACGCAGGCAGGCCGTGAAGAGGGAATCCGCCGTCTGATGAGCATTAACCTGCTCAAACGGCTGGAAAGTTCTGTTTATGCGTTCCGGCTGACGATTGACCGAATCAGTAAACTGATTGAAGATACCATGCAATCGGTACGTTCATATCAAAATGGCAGCCGTGTGCTGGAGCTGAACGACATTTCCGATGCAACCGATTGGGACGATGATGACCAGAACAACGACATTTTTACAGTCGGCCGCAAAGTAAAGATTGATCTTGCGGATATGGATCATGTTTCGTGGCTGCATGATCTGGAAAAGGATGCTGAAAATCTGGAGCTTCTTTCCCTGATGGTGCAGGATATCACCCCTGCATACGATGCCAAGCTGCAAGAATTGCTGCGCCTGATTGACGAAAAGCAAAGGCATCCCATCAATCCCGGCAACCGGAAAATCATTATTTTTACTGCGTTTTCAGATACTGCTGACTATCTGTATCAGAATATTTCCGGCTATGTAAAGCAAAAGTTTGGGCTGAACACTGCCGAAATCACCGGCAGCGTGGATGGTAAAACAACCATTCCCAAACTCAGTGGTGATCTGAATACAGTTCTCACCTGCTTTTCGCCCATTTCCAAGCGGCGGGACAGCCTGCCGAACGCGAATCAGGCGGATATTGATTTGCTGATTGCCACCGACTGCATTTCAGAGGGCCAGAACTTGCAGGACTGTGATTATCTGATCAACTATGATATTCACTGGAATCCTGTGCGCATTATCCAGCGTTTTGGCCGCATTGACCGCATCGGAAGCCAGAATCGCTGCATCCAGTTGGTCAACTTCTGGCCGGATGTGGATTTGGATGAGTACATCAACCTGAAAGGCCGCGTGGAAACCCGGATGAAGCTGACGGTCATGACTTCCACAGGGGATGATAACCTCATCAGCCCGGAAGAAAAAGGCGATTTGGAATATCGCAGTGCACAGCTCAAACGGCTGAAAAACGAGGTGGTCGATCTGGAAGAAATGTCGGGCGGCATTTCCATTATGGACTTGGGATTGAACGAGTTCCGGTTGGACTTGCTGGACTATATGAAGAAACACGATGATGTGGAGCATACGCCGCTTGGGATGCACGCAATTGTTGCATCTACGCCCGATGCACCTCCGGGTGTAATCTTTGTTCTGAAAAACATCAACAATGAGATCAATGTGGATCAGCAAAACCGTCTGCATCCATTCTACATGGTTTATATTGGGCAGGATGGCTCGACTGTCTGCGATTATCTTTCTCCGAAAGAGCTGCTGGATCGTCTGCGGTTGCTCTGCAAAGGCAAAACCGAACCCGACCAGAGCCTTTGCCAACAGTTCAATCAGGCCACGGACGATGGAAAGAATATGTCGGCCTATTCCGAATTGCTGAGCGAGGCCATCCGTTCCATTCTGGATGCAAAGGAAGAGAGCGACATTGACAGTCTGTTCAAGATGGGCGGTACGACGGCCCTGCTTTCTTCGATTTCCGGGCTGGATGACTTTGAACTGATCTGCTTCCTTGTGGTACAATAAGAGGTGAGATCAATGCTGGGCTTTCCACCCTCCACGGAGTTTAACAAACGGATTCCGAAACAGAAGTTCTATGAAAATGCTGCCGTTCCAGCGGCAGTCAAGCGATTGTTTGCAGACCAGCTGCGCTGTATCTACTGGCGCAACAAGCTGGCGGTGTCCACCTTGAATCTCACTGCCGGAGAGCGGGTGACAGAGATCGAGATTTTCGAGCTGTGTCTGACCGGGCCAAAACTGGATGAAGCTGTTCTGCGCCAAATCGACAGTGAAATCCTCTATCACATTCTGTTTGTTCTTTCTTATGAGAATAAAGTGCAGGCTTGGATCGGCTGTAAAGATACATCTGCGAACAGCAGTGCCAAGGTGAGCCGTTATCTGCATACAGACTGGATGCCAGAAACAGAATTGTCCCTTGCGATAAGCGGCCTGAGCTTAGAGGCGGTTTACGATGGACTGGTGCGGCAGATTGCCCAATTGCAGGGTGAAAGCTGGAGTGCCGCATACAGCATTGCGGAGAACATCCAACGCTCTGCGGAACGTGAAAAACTGCAAAAGCAGATTGCGGCGTTGGAGAATAAGATTCGGAAAGAAAAACAGTTCAATCGTCAGGTGGAGATGAACGCAGAACTGAAACAACTAAAAAAGAATCTGGAACAACTTACAAAGGAGGAGTTATAAGATGGATAACAATCTTTCATCGGTTCATACCGCCGCTGAAATAGCAGATATGCTGTTAACGATTGACGATATTCAGATGATTTTGCGAACAGCTCCATTTGATGAAGATACTGCTCGCCAAAAGATTTGTGAAACAAACGCAAAGCATCCAGATAATAAAATGATTTGGAATCTGCTTCATGCAAATGTTCCTTCTGGTGTTTCAATTCAACAAGCGTCAAAAGAAAATCTATATCAAGATTTGCAGTGGAAAGCATATTATCTCGAAGCAAAAATCCTTGGAAAGTCTGTCGATGAAATGCGAAAGGAATGGCAAAATAGGTGAAACAGGAATATCTATTCGTTGAAGATACCCACAAAGCAGAAGTTGAATCTTATAGGCCGGAAAATGTTCGTTGTTCAATTCAAAACATAGAAGATTCCTCTTGCTGGATTGCTGTCTATGAGGCTTCTGGTGAAAATTTTCAAAGCGCAAAAACATTATCAAAAACCAATGGTTATATTACATCAAAATTCAATCCGACAATTTTGACAAACGAGAGTGCCGCATATTTTAACAAATCTCTTTATCCGTACTTTAATGAGTTTGAAAGAAAATTGCGGAAACTTTTATACTTAAAAAGTGCTTTGCAACATGATGCTACCGCTTCTCAAAATATCAAGGAGTTAGAGAGCAAAGATCTTGGCACGATTTTTGAACTGCTTTTCACAGATACTCAATTTATAAAAGATGTCAAAAAAAGCATCAATGAAAAATCATGGCAATTTACAAGAGATGAGATTATAAACACTATCAACCAGCTTTCCGAAAGCACCTTATGGGATTCTCTAATCGGCCACGAAACTATTTCTATTCTGCGAAGCGACTTTATTCGGGTGAAAAATTATCGAAACGATGTTATGCACGCACATAATATGGATGCGGCTTCTTATACTTCAGCACTAGGTGTAATCAAAAAGATAAATGACCAGTTGGACGACGAGTTAAATAAACTTGTTAAATCCCCAGAAAAAGAAGAAGCGAATGATACACAGTCTTTTAACTCCACTCTAAACCAAGCTCTTAGAGACCATGAAACGGCTATGGCAATATCCGTTAATGTGCCGCATTCTCCGTATGAGAAGATTTTTCACGATATTGCGTCGCAGGCTGAAATTTCGCCTACCATTCGAGATATGCAAGCTGAGATTGCTCAAAAATCTGCGTCGTCAATATATGCCGAATTGGCAAAGACTATTGAAGAAGCCTCACAAAAAATGCCAGCCTACATAAAATTGGTGCAAACATTAAGTTCTCCCGAAATCAAGGAGCAATATCAAAACATCCTCCGTATTCTTGAAGCTCAACATGGTGAACTTTCAAAGCCTCAAGATGATTTGGAGAAAAATATTGGTGAAACTCCTCCCATAGAAGAAAGTGAGAATCCGAATGAACAAGCTGAAAATGCAGACCCCCAACCTGACAGCCCAGAACATTGATAAAATCGCCGCGCTTTTCCCCAACTGCATCACAGAAATGCTGGATGCGGAAAAAAGTACTCCCGACCGCAAGGTTTACAAGCGCGGTATCAACTTTGAACTGCTGAAGCAGATGCTCTCGCCGGACGTTGTAGACGGAGATGAAGCATACGAGTTTACATGGGTGGGCAAAAAGGCATCCATTGTGGAAGCCAACAAGCCCATTCGCAAGACCCTGCGCCCCTGCCCGGAAGAAAGCAAGAACTGGGATGATACCGAGACAATCTGGAAGTACTCAAGCTGTTGCAGGAGAGCTATCTGGGCAAGGTCAAAATGATCTACATTGACCCGCCGTATAATACGGGAACGGATAATTTTGTTTATCCTGATGATTTTACTATGGAGACTTCTGAATATGAAGATGGTATAGGGCTACGAGATAATGACGGTAATAAACTTTTTAAAGAAAACACAAGATCCAACCCACGTTTTCACTCGGACTGGTGCTCTATGCTTTACGCCAGATTGCTGGTATCCCGAAATTTTCTTTCAGAAGATGGTGTGATTTTTATTTCCATTGATGATAATGAGGTCTCGGCACTAAAATCAATTTGCGATGAAATATTTGGCGCTTCTAATTTTGTTGCGGAACTAGTGTGGGAAAAGAAAAAGAAGGGGTCGTTTCTTTCAAATTCTATCACAAATGTTAAAGAATACATCGTCGTATATTGCAAAGACGCCGATTCTTTTGAGGGCCTAATCGGCGAAATTAAGACAAACACAGAAACATATCCTTGTATAAATGCAGTTAATAAACGAGAGTTACGAACGATTCCTTCTGGCATTATCAGCAAATATAAAGAAAAAAATTTCTTTTTGCCTAAAGGAACTGAAATAAGTGATACGACCATGAGTATTGTCCTTCATTCTGATTTGGTTATAAAAAACAGTATGTTGGCACAAGACTTGGTTTTGGAAGGAAATTGGCGTTATTCGCAAAGCGCAATGACACAGTACGCAAAGAAAAAAGAGTTGTATATTACAAGAGACCTTTATTTGCGTAGAATTGTTAATGAAACACGATATAAAACCTTAAAAGATTGGTTGCCGCGTGTTGGAGATGATTCAGATGTATCGTATAATGCACCGATTGATTTGAATAATCTGAACCGTTCTGGATGGGGCTCAAACGAAGATGCAGACGAGGAATTGCGACTTATCTTTGGCGTTCAAAAAATACTTGATTATCCAAAACCGACACGATTGATTGAGAAGTTATTGGCATCATACAGAAATACAAAAGACTGTATTTGTCTTGATTTCTTCTCAGGTTCAGCAACGACAGCAAATGCTGTTATGCAGTTGAACGCTAAAGATGGCGGCCACCGTAAGTTTATCATGGTACAGTTACCGGAGCCTTGTGACGAAGATGGTGAAGCTTATAAAGCGGGATATAAGAATATTTGCGAAATTGGTAAAGAACGTATTCGCAGAGCTGGCGAAAAAATCAAGCAGGAAGATGATTGCTGGAAGTGCGTTCCTCTGAACCGCATGGATGGCTCTAAGCCGGGCGATGATACCACTGCTAAAATTGTAAAAACGATTGACGCTGGAGATGGAAAGCCGCCGATTGAAATGGTGGATATCAGCAAGAATCCAGATGTGGGCTTCCGTGTTTTCAAGCTGGACGATACCAATATGAAGGACGTCTATTATTCTGCCGAAGAATACTCCCAGACCAACCTTGAAGATTTGGAAAGCAACATCAAGGAGGACCGCACCGACCTTGATTTGCTGTTTGGCTGTCTGCTGGATTGGGGCCTGCCGCTGTCCATGCCGTATCGGTCTGAGAAAATCGACAACTGCACTGTCCATACCTACGCACCCGGCGATGCTGCGCTGAATGTTCCCGATGCCCTGGTTGCCTGCTTTGATAATAATGTGCCGGAAAATGTTATCAAGGAAATCGCCAAGCGCAAGCCGCGCCGTGCAGTGTTCCGGGATTCTTCCTTTGCCAGCAGCCCGGAAAAGATCAATGTGTTTGAGATTTTCAAGCTGTATGCACAGGATACCGATGTCAAGGTGATTTGAGGGAGAACAGCAGATGAAACTTCAATTCAAACACCAGAAATTTCAGGCAGATGCCGCAAAAGCCGTGGTGGACGTCTTTGCGGGTCAGCCCTACCTGACTACGAATTACCGCATCGACAACGGCAGCGGCATTTACCAGACCGATATGGAAACAAGCTTCACAGGCTGGCGCAATGAACATATTGTACCAGAGCTGAGCGACAGTATTATTCTGGAGCACCTGCAAAAAATCCAACGCACCAACCAGATTGAGCCGTCCAAGCAGTTGGAGGGACACTATAACCTTACCATTGAGATGGAAACAGGTGTCGGCAAAACCTACACCTATATCAAGACCATGTATGAGCTGAACAAGCATTACGGCTGGAGTAAGTTTATCGTGGTCGTGCCCAGTGTTGCCATCCGTGAGGGCGTGTATAAATCGTTTGAGGTCACACAGGATCACTTTGCAGAGGAGTACGGCAAGAAGATCCGCTTCTTTATCTACAACTCCGCACAGTTGACGGAAATTGACCGCTTTGCCTCGGATAGTTCCATCAATGCCATGATCATCAATTCGCAGGCGTTCAATGCCAAAGGCAAAGATGCCCGCCGTATTTATATGAAGCTGGACGAGTTCCGTTCCCGTCGGCCCATTGACATTATTGCAAAGACGAACCCGATCCTGATTATTGATGAGCCGCAGTCGGTAGAGGGCAAGCAGACCAAAGAGCGGATGAAAGAGTTCAACCCGATGATCACCCTGCGCTACTCGGCTACCCACCGTGCAGACAGCATCTACAACATGGTCTACCAGCTGGATGCGATGGAAGCCTATAATAAGCGTCTGGTCAAGAAAATCGTGGTCAAAGGCATTACGGAATCCGGCAGTACCGCTACGGATGGGTTTGTCTATCTGGAAAGCATCAATCTTTCCAAGGCAGACCCTACGGCAACGATTCAGTTCGACTGCAAGGGAAAATCCGGCCTGCGCAAAGTAACGCGCACCGTTGGGCTGAAATTCAACCTCTATGACTACTCCGGCAATCTGGACGAATACAAGGATGGCTATGTGGTGAAAGAGATTGATGGCCGTGATAACCACATTGAATTTCTGAATGGTGTCCGATTGTTTGCCGGAGATGTGGTCGGCAAGGTGGACGAGGACCAGCTGCGCCGCATCCAGATTCGGGAAACGATCCTTTCGCATCTTGAGCGGGAACGCCAGCTGTTCCACAAGGGCATTAAAGTGCTGAGCCTGTTCTTTATTGACGAGGTGGACAAGTACAAGTGCTACGATGCCGCAGGCCGGCCTTACAACGGTATTTATGCAGAGATGTTTGAGCAGGAGTACGAGGATATTGTCGGCCAGATGCAGCTTTCGCTGGGCGAGGATGATTACATCCGCTACCTGAAAGCAATTTCTGCACACGATACCCATGCGGGTTATTTTTCGGTGGATAAGAAAGGCCATTTTGTCAATCAGGTTGCAGGCGATGACAAGCGGGAGAAAACCTCCAATGACATCAGTGCCTATGACCTGATTATGAAAAACAAGGAGCTTCTTCTTGACCGGGACCCCAAGCGTTCCCCTGTGCGCTTTATCTTCTCACACTCTGCCCTCCGGGAAGGATGGGATAACCCGAACGTGTTCCAGATCTGCACCCTGAAACAGAGCAGCAGTGAAGTCCGCAAACGGCAGGAGGTTGGCCGCGGCCTGCGTCTGTGCGTCAACCAGAACGGCGAACGCATGGATGCGAATGTTCTGGGCAACGATGTGCATAACATCAATATCCTGACTGTCATTGCCAGCGAAAGTTATGACAGCTTCGCCAAAGGCTTGCAAAGCGAACTGGCCGAAGCAGTTGCAAACCGCCCCAGAAAGGTGGATGCAGCCTTGTTTGTTGGCAGAGTTCTTACGGATACAAACGGCAACGAACAGATTGTGGATACAGATACCGCCGCTGCCATCTACTTTGATCTGGTACAGAATGGCTATGTGGACCGCCATGGTGCGCTGACGGATAAGTACTATGCCGACCATGCAAACCATGCGGTGCAGGTGGCAGAAGAAGTTGCAGACTGTGCAGCATCGGCCATTGATTTGTTGGATTCTGTTTACAGCGATAAGGTCATGCTGCCTGAAAATGCACGTTCCAACAATGTGGAATTAAAAATCGACCCGGACAAGCTGGCCATGCCGGAGTTCAAGGCCCTTTGGAACAAAATCAGCCCGAAATCGGTTTATGTGGTGGATTTTGACACAGATGAGCTGGTGCAAAAGTCCATTCGCTCGCTCAACCGCAATCTGAACGTATCAAAGATTTACTTCAAAGTAGAATCCGGTGAAATGACGGAGATCAAATCCAAGGATTCTCTGTTAGATGGCTCTGCTTTCGCAAAAGCGGATCAGCATAAATATGACCCACAGACCAAAATTCACGCCAGCCAGAGCGTCAAGTATGACCTGATTGGCAAGCTGGTGGCTGAAACCAAGCTGACCCGCAAGGCGATTGTACAGATTCTGGTCGGCATTGAAAAAGCGGTGTTCGATCAGTTCAAGGATAACCCGGAAGAGTTCATTCTGAAAGCAGCTGCCCTCATCAATGACGAAAAGGCAACGGCCATCATCCAGCATATCACCTACAATATTCTGGATGAACATTACGATACGGACATTTTCACTGAGCCGACCTTGAAGGGAAAACTCGGTACGAACGTCATGAAAGTACAGCGGCATCTGTATGACCATCTGATTTACGATTCAAGCAACGAGCGTGATTTTGCCGCCGACCTCGATACGAACCGTGATGTGGCAGTCTATGTAAAGCTGCCAGATGGATTCTATATTTCCACACCTGTTGGAAAATACAATCCCGATTGGGCGATTGCGTTCTATGAGGGCACAGTCAAGCACATCTACTTTGTTGCTGAAACCAAAGGTACACTGGATTCCATGAAGCTCAATCACATCACCCCGGTAGAACAGGCGAAAATTGATTGTGCCCGTGCACATTTCAAGGCACTGAACGATGAAAACGTGGTGTACGATGTGGTGAGTGACTATCAGACATTGCTGAACGCAGTTATGAAATAATAAACCAAAAGAAATAATACGGTGCTGCTGTGCAGCATTCCCCAAAACGGTAAGGTTCTATTGTGAACTTTGCCGTTTTTCTTTTTGTCCAAAATTGTATTCCAAAGCGGCCCTATAGATTCATATTGGTGTAAGAAGTTTTCCAAACAAAATTTGAAAATC
>OGXT01002447.1_pt1 | contig 14701 bp, 14 predicted proteins | sample 1576361 | NCBI WGS metagenome assembly OGXT01 (sample SAMEA3541514, study PRJEB24748) | human gut metagenome | biome: human gut; feature: human-associated habitat; material: faeces | place: China | collected 2012 | reverse complement strand
TGCACTCATACTTGATTTTCCCCTCATCATTTCTATATCCGTAAAGCAATGCTCCGCAGTTAGAGCAATACATCGGTATAGGTGTCCAATTATCTTTTGTCACGCACATCACCTCATTAAGTTCCTTGACGCTCTCAGGGCTGATGAATGGTGGCATCCTTAGAGAACTGCTCTTTTCTTGCCTTCTACAAACCACTTTCCGTTTTCCTCATCGAAAAGGAAGGTTTCCGTGCCGCATATCATCACCGTATAACGAAGCCCTGTTCCACCGACCTTGGTCGATGCCGCACGACAGCAGTGCCTTACACGGTCGATCTCGTAGACCTCACCATCTTCAAATTTGATTTTTCGGGGTCGAGCCGTTCCATCCGTCTTATGGGTAACATCGACTTCCACATATACCTTGCGCCGTTCTTCTTCCATCCTTACACCTCATAATTCTTCATACTGGCAACCAGCCTACCAAAATGACGGTAGCCATCCAATGGCTTGTCAGAAACTTTGAACTTAGGACGATCATCGCCCGAATTGTTCAGATAGCAGGAAAGGTGTCCGTCCTTAAAATCTTTGCTGACATCAAAGATAAGAAACATTCCCTCATAAATACCGTAGTGGGTGAAATGGTTTCCTCCATCTGCACGGAAAATAATCAGATCATTACTGCACCCCTGCAACAAACAGGACGGCATCGAAACATAGGTTTCGATCTCATCAGGCGCAACAATTTCATCAATCTTGTTACTGCTTGTACTAATCATACTGACCTCCTTAACAAAGCACCCCGGTCGGCATAGTAATCTCAGGCTTTTCACTCGGCATCCGGAGATTTTGAAAAAGAATGCCGTTGCGGATGCTGTTCTTGCCGAACCGCTGGCGAATGGTTTCAATGCACTGGTCGAGCCTTTCTGCTTTCTCAATCTTTTCGATGTTCATAAACAAATCGACTTGTCGGGGCGTGTCCTGTGGCACCAAGTTGATTGCCTGAATCGTGACTGAGCGAATCGGGTTCCTCCAGTCGTATCTTTTTTCAAAGAGGGCAAAAGCCGCTTTTGCGATCAGCATTGGGGATTGTGTAGGCATATCCAATGCCGTTTGCCATTGCTTTGAAAAAAGTGTGTTGTCCCGTATGTGAATGGCGACTCCATCCGCACACTTTTTGTGGACACGGAGTTTATGTCCGATGTCCTGCGTCAATTCGAGAAAGACGGGCCACACCTGCTCGTCGTTCTCCAAATCTTCGATGGTAGTAATTCCGTGTCCCACGCTCTTAACCAGAGAAACAAAGTCGGCGTTCATAACACGGGATCGGTCATTACCGTTTGCATACTGCCAAAGGGCAATTCCGTTTTTACCGAGCCGTCGGTTCAGAAAGTCAGGATCGGTCTTAGCTAAATCGCCAATGGTTCTAATGCAATAGCTATCTAATACACGCTGCGTTGCCCGTCCCACACCGAGCAAGTCCGCTGCGGGGAGTCCCCATATTTTGTCTCGGAAAGTGTCTTTCGGTATGACCGTCACAGCATCCGGCTTTTTCATATCCGAGCCGAGCTTGGCAAATATTTTATTGAAAGACACCCCGACTGAGATAGTCAATCCCAGCTCAAACTTGATCGTTTCTCTTATGTCATTTGCCACCTTTTCGGGTGAACCGAAGATGTTCTCTGTACCACTCACATCCAACCAACACTCGTCCATTCCGTAAGGCTCGACCTGATCGGTATAGCGGCTGTAAACGCTTCTTGCCAGCTTGGAATATTTGATGTACTCCTCAAAGTGCGGAGGCACAACAACAAGATTTCTGCACTTCTGCTTCGCTTGCCACACTGCATCGCCTGTTTTTACATCAAATGCTTTGGCGGCATAGTTTTTGGCGAGGACTATACCGTGCCTTTCTTCCACCGAGCCGCAGACAGCGACCGGATACTTTCTCAAAGCTGGGTCGAGCATACATTCAACGCTGGCATAGAAGTTATTCATATCACAATGCAGTATTGATCTGCTCAACTAAATCACCTTATTTCTTGGAAATTCTGCGAAACCTCTTGACAAACCAAAGTGTCGTGTTGTATCATATGAACACGACATAAGTGTCGTTGTTGTGATTCAGATTATAGCACGACACCAATGTCGTGTCAATAAGAAGTGGCGAAAAAAGTGTCGTGCTGCTAAAAATAGAAATCTTATGGAGGGAATTGATAATGAAGTTCAGCGACAGATTAAAAGGGCTGAGAGAAAAAAATGATATGACGCAGGAGCAGCTTGCTAAGGTTTCCGGTGTTTCCCCCCGTACCATACAGAGATACGAATGCGGAACCTCTCGTCCTCGCTTGGATGCAGCGGAGAAGCTGGCAAAGGCACTTAATATTTCCGTGGATCAGCTTCTGGGTACGGATGGTATGCTCGTTGCTCAGGCTGCGGAGCAGTACGGCGCACGAGGTGCCAAACAAGCGCAACAGCTCACAGATGAAGTAACTGGTTTGTTTACCGGCGGCGAGTTGGCACAGGATGATATGGATGTTATGATGCAAGCTATTATGGATGCCTATTGGCTGGCGAAAGAGAAAAACAAAAAGTACACCCCAAAGAAGTACCGTTCTAAGGGCAAGCAGGACTGAGTCCCGTTTATGGGACACATTGTGTGTTAGAATGGAAACAGGAACAAACTGAAAAGGGGTGAAGCCGATGTATGTAAGCACTTCGGAAATCGTACAAAAAGCAAACTCCATCGTTGCTCAATGCGGAACCCGTGATCCTCTCAGAATAGCAAGGGACTTAGGAGTCGAGGTAATGTATTATCCGTTCAATGAACAGCGTGGAGCATATAAAGTCTTGATGCGTAATCGCTTCATCTTTATCAAAAATGATCTGCATCCGGTTATGGAGAACATCGTGCTACTTCACGAATTAGGGCACGATGCTTTACACCGGGAGGAAGCCACGAAAGTCGGTGGCTTCAAAGAGTTTGAGATCTTCAATATGCGGGACAACCGTATGGAGTACGAAGCCAATCTCTTTGCCGCACAGATTTCCCTATCAGATGAGGACTTCCTTGAACTTGCGGAAAGAGGATACGACACGCAGCAAATCGCACGGACATTGAATTCAGATATTAACCTTGTCGCTCTAAAAGCCGATACGCTGATTTCTCAGGGCTACCGTTTGCGCCAGCAGGAACACTGTAACGATTTTCTAAGATACGACAAATAACTAAGATGCCACCCTTTCGGATGGCATCTTTTTTATCACCTTTAATCAGCGCAAGCCGGTTTTGTTTTTTTAGCTCAAACCCGAAAGAGAGCGCATCACCAAGTCGATGTCTTTGTTTTCAAGTTCCTGAATGATGTGCAGATAGGTTTTTTGCGTAGTGGTCATACTTGAATGTCCAAGACGGCGGGCAACGCTCGCAATGGAAACGCCCGTAAATAACAGCAAAGAGGCGTGTGTATGCCGTAATCCGTGGATAGAGATGACAGGGATGTTACAGGCTTTGCAATGCCTGCCGAGAATGTCGTTCACCGTCGAATTATAGACAGTGGAGTTGACAAAGATGGGCTTATCTTCGGGAAGGTGCTTTACCAATTCAGAAAATTGAATGACGGTTTGCCAGTCAATTTGAATTTTCCGCACAGACGACTTATTTTTCGTAGGCTGGAAGCCGCCCTTTCCCTTGTAGTCCCAAGTCTTGCTTATGGACAGTGTTTGATGGGCAAAGTCGAAGTCTTTCGGGGTAAGAGCCAGTGCTTCAGAAAAGCGCATCCCCGTCTTTGCTACCAACAGGATAAAGTAGTCCCAATTCACCTTATCCTTTAGGTCAAGCGAGATCAGCAGCGTGTGTAGCTCAAATTGATTGAGATACTTGATTTTCTTAGCAACCGGTGGCTTCCCCTTGATGATTGCCTTGCGAGTAGGATCTCTTTCAATCAAGCCCTCATCAACAGCATCAAGAATAGCTCCCTTGAGCTGGTGGTGAAAATCCATCGTGGTTTGGCGCTCGTGGAACTCAGCATAGTCGTTCAACAGCTGCTGATAAGCGATCCGGTTCATATCACATACTCTCAGGTTCGGGACGAGCTTAACGAGCCATTTCTGCGTCATCAGGTACTTGTCCATCGTCACCTTTCTGATTGCGCCCTTCTTATACACCGTAATCCATTTTGCATAATATTCACAGAACAAGTCTGTTCGTTTGGTTTCTGTTAGCATCAGAAGTCCTCCATTTCATTAAAAATGGCTTACGCTGATGAAGGGTGATAAGGTTGTCAATACCTCGCAGGAAGTGTCCAATTCTTTGCTGTTCCTCTTTTGACGGGGCAAACAAGTCGTACTCACCATACTCTTGTGCGTTTACACCCGGCTGTCCAGATCGCTGCGAGGTAATACGAATATACTTCTCATAGCTTGGCGAAAGGGTGCTTTGAAAAACAAATTCTGCATCATTGTCCTGATTGACTTTTGCCCGAATAAGGAAACCTGCAAAGTACACAATGCCGTCGTTTTCCCTGTAAATGTAGGTTTTTCCGACACTTGCACCAGTTCGTGCAAAGACAATATCTCCGCTTGAGAGTAGATATTTCGACATACCATCAAGGCAAATATCAGGGGACGAAAGATCAGAAAGCAAGAACTCTCTGCTGGCATCATCAATATCCGTGATTCTGATGTATTTGTTTTTTCCGTCAAACTCCTTAGCGGCTGCGTTAAGTCCATACTCAAAAGTACCGCACATTTCAGACAACTTACGCTGTTCCCAAGAAAAATCAAAAGAGCCAAGGAAACACCTTGGCTCTCTTGTTAAGACCGCATATTTTTTCATTTTTCGGCTTGCTTTAGCGGTGATGGCACTCATTACGGCATATCAACCTCAAATCCACCGGTAAGAATGAACTGCCGCAAAAGCTGATCCGTTTTCATATTGACCTTGGGCGGAATCAACTTGGTTTGTTCATATGCTTCAAAGAACGCTTTTGCTTTGGTCTTATCGACGCTCTTTTTCAGCTCGTCAAACCTGCCAAACTCATTGATAGTCGCTTCATTCAGGTTAAGCCCCATCATATTCCTGAGTTTATCCTCATCAAGACCGAAGATGGTCGCAAAACGGTGAATTTGGTCATCTTTTGCTCTAAACTGATACTCCGTGATGTAGTCACGAAGCGTTTTTCCGTCCTCGGCAATGACATCGCCTCGCTCAATGTCGTGCAGAAAGATATTTGCGTATTTCTGCTCCTCTTGCGTTAGGGCAGCAAAAGTCTTGTGAAGTTCTGCCTTTGCTTGCTCAATAGATTCCTCGGAAGAACCTTCCTGTCGAATCAATTTGAGGTACTTATCGAAGCGACTGTTCATATAATCGGCATCGATAACCCCTGTGTCAATTTCAGTCAGGTATCCTACAAGATCGTATGGTATATCTATGTCTTGTGATCCGGGATCATCGGGAGAAGCGGCGGAAAGCTCTTTATAACGCTGTGCCAAAATCAAAAATGCGTTCTCATCGAACTCCATTGTAATTTCAATCGAATTTCCGCTTTCCTCGTCCTTGAATGAGTAGGTGTGTTTGTCCCACCTAAATCCTTGGATTTTAGCAGCTTCAAGGTATCCGTTGAAATCTCTAAACAGCGAGGCGAACTTAGCTCTTACGGTTCCGTCCGCAGGCAGCTTTTCAAAGTCAGGGATACCGGCATTCTTGAACAAATAGGCAATATCATCAAACACAGCGTTGAGCTTTCCGAGGTTGTAAGACAGTTTTTCAACGAACAGACCTATCGGTCTATCGCCGGAATAGAGCTTAACAGCTTTGCTCACATTCTGCTCCATCGTATGCGGCTTGCGATAATATCTGATAATGCCAAAAGGCTTATCGGGTCCGAAAAGTCTGTTGGTTCTGGAAAATGCCTGAATGATGTTCTCATACTCCAGTATCTTGTCCATATATAGCGTGTTGACCCACTTAGAGTCAAAGCCGGTAAGCATCTGATCCACTACAATCAGGAGGTCGAGCTGCTTCTCAGGCTCTCTTTCAACCCGCTTATACTGCTCTTTGTGGGCAAGGCGTAGGGAAAGGTCTTTTTTGAAGCGAGCGTGTGTAGCAATCGAAAAATCCTGACCAAACATCGTATTATAGTCAGTGAGGATTTCAATCAAACCTTGCTCTTTGTAGAAGGCAATCGGCTGCCCCCTGTATTCTTTGTAATCCCCATCTTCATTGCTGATATTGGGGTCAAAAAGGCAACTGATCCTTAGCTCCGGCATTGCAGCCTTCAACAGTCGATAGTAGTCTATTGCTTCGGGGATGCTGCTCGTTGCAAAGATAGCGTGGAATTTCCCGTTATGGCTCAAAGTAAGCCAGTTTTCTTGAATATCCTCAACAACCTTGCTTTGATGCTCCGAGGAAAGGTACTGAGTCTTCGGAAGATAATCTTCAATGCCCTTGACCCATTTACCGTCATCGCCTAAGAAACCAGCCATCTTGACGGTGGAGGAGTCCATATACTCATAGAATATTTTTGCCTTTTTCGGATCGCTGATTGCTTCTTCTTCGGTTGCCGCTTTTGCTTTTTCCAAAGCAACCACCTTGCGGACATCCTTGTCACGGAATGTCAGGACTTTATAAGGATCAAATCCAAGCACATTCTTATCCCTGATACCATCAGCAATGCTATATCTGTGGAGTTCATTGCCAAAAACATCTGTTTGGGCATTGTTTTTCTTTGCATTCTCCTCAAACACCGGTGTGCCGGTAAAGCCAAAGAAGATGGCATTGGGGAATGTTTCCTTGATGATGGATAGCATATCTCCAAAAGTTGAACGATGAGCTTCGTCAACAATAAAAACAAGCCGTTTACCGTTGATTATTTCAATGTCGCTTGCATTAAGTCCTCCGTCCTCATCTCGGATATTGCTCATCTTCTGAATAGAGGTAACAATTAGGGTATCTGCCGTTGCGTTGCTTTTCAGCTTAGTCAAAAGGACATATGTGTTCTCTGTTGCCTGCACGGTTTCGTTCTCGTCCGCAAATGCCCGATATTCCTTGAGCGACTGCGTTCCTAACTCAATACGGTCGGTAAGGAAAATAACCTTATCTGCATCATTGGAGTTTGCAATCAACTGAGCCGACTTAAAGCTCGTCATCGTCTTGCCTGAGCCGGTGGTATGCCAAATGTAGCCACCACGCTGCTTACCGCTGTCCCACTTCGTTTTAGACACAACATCGGAAATTGCGCTGGCTGCGTAATACTGGTAGCTTCGCATTACCTTCAGAACACCGTCAGCATTGTCGGCAACAGTATAAAACCCAATGAGCTGGTGCGCCATAGGGATGGACAGCAGCGAGGAGGCGATAGCTTTCCAATCGTTGATAGGTTCGTTATTGAAGTCAGCCCAATGGAAATAGTAATCCGTATTGAACTTTCCGTCAGGTCCGGGATTCGCAAAATAACGAGTTTCTTCAGGGTTCATTGCTACAAACACCTGAACGAGCGAGAACAATCCGGTAAAAACGCCCTCAAATGAGTATTTCTCAATCTGATTATATGCTTGACTGACGGGGACACCGCTGCGCTTCAGCTCAATATGTATGACCGGCATACCATTGATGAGCAGCATCAAATCGCCACGACGATCATTCAGCATTTTTGACTTGCTCGGAAAGACTGGTTGCTGTACGATCTGATACCGGCTCTGTCCAGCGGCGATTTCCCTGCGATCATATATTTTCAAGCTGATTTCAGTGCCAAAATGGAGCTTATCATCAGGGTTATCACGCTTGATGGACACAGTTTTTCCGTTGATAAAGCCATTGAGTTTCAACGGGGTTCTAAGTTCCGTGATCTGCTCGATGATCTGCTGCATTTCGCCATCCGTAAGAGGATAGTTATTCAAGCGGTCAATTCCACGGTTGTTATCATACAGGATCTTTGCCCAATTTCGGATGAGGTCTTGCTCGGTTGGGTTCTTGATAACTTCTTTTTCCCAGCCTTTATCCGCCAAGACTTTAATCAGGGCTTCCTCAAAGTCCGCTTCTTTTTGGAATGTCATTCGATTTCCTCCTTCCTGCTAAATTGATGTCACACGAACATCTTTTCAAGCATAGATTTCTTGATATTTTGGAGCTTTTCCAACTCACGCTGATGAAGGGTGATAAGGTTGTCGAGGTTAAAAAAGTAAGCTCCAATTTTAGTTTGTTCTTCTTTTGAAGTATACGGTATTTCCATTTCACCAATTATTTGCTTGTTTAACCCTCCTCTTGAGCCATCTCCAGAAGACATTCTACGAATTTCCTCATATCGGCTTTCAAGGTTACAAAAAACAAATTCTGGAACAACTTCGTTAGAAAATGCCATTGCTGCTATTGACTGGTTGGTAGTAAGCGGAATGCGGTTTATTGCTACTGTTCCTCTGGTTTTTCCTTGTCCTGCTAATGCAATTAAAACAGAATTTTCAGGAATCATTCTTGCACTTGAATTGTTCATTCCTTCAACAGAAATTTTATTATCTGTATATGTGATGTATTTTTTATGTACCTCACCAGAAGACAACCAAGGAATTTCTTTTGGATACCAATATTTTTCAATTCCTGTACTTGGAGTTCCACCCGTACAAATTTCTGCAACGTCTGAAACCTTACGCTGTTCCCAAGGGTCAGTAAATCCCTTAAAGCGAATTTCGGGGTAACTGCTGCCATTTTGCGGGAACATCTTTTCGAGCATCGACTTTTTCACATTCGTCAACTTTTCAAACTTACGCTGATGAAGGGTGATAAGGTTGTCAAGGGTATCAAACAGCTTTCCGATTTTGCGCTGTTCCTCAAGCGAAGGAAGAGATACTTCTCCCATACAGAGCTTGTCGTAATAGAAGTACAGACGAACGCCACCCTCTTGCAACTGCATAATCAACTTTTGAAAATCAGGTGATTTGAACCAGTGCCATAAGAGCCTATCGTCAACATCTTCGGAGGTCTTGAAAACCTCATATAGAGAGCTAACTATCACATTTTTCCCGATATTTTGGTATCCGATTGAACCAACATTTATTCTTGCCGGGTTATAAGCAAATAAGTTCGGAGAAACGATATAATACATCCTTTTATCTGCTTCTCGCATCGTCCCACCATTCTCGAACTTCTCATCTTGTGGCACAAACCCGTGTTCGTTGGTAATTGAATAGCTCTCTAATGGAAGGTTGTCCCTATTCTTTTCGCCAGCGGGAAAAGTAATATCTGAGAACTTACGCTGTTCCCAAGCGTCTGAGAATCCTTTGAAGCGAATTGCGGGAGCATCTGATTTTTTCGTCATTCTGCACTACCTCCCAGCAATTTCTTCAACTCATTAAGTCCCAGCATATCATACTCATTACCCTCAAGGTCATCGATCATTCCCGAAAGCGTTGCTTCGGTTTCGCTGATCTGCTGTTCGACCTCGAAGAAAGTTGTGGCATACTTGTTCTGAAGGGCTTGAATTTTGCTCACCAAGCTGTCGATTACGGTATCAGGCAGTTTGTGAATGCTCTCAATGAGAGGAGCAATCCACTTCTTTTCGAGCAAATCCAAAGCCTGCTCATCGCTCAGACTTTCAATCGTATCCTTTGTTTTTGCCTGCAACGCAGCACTCTTTGCCTTGATCTCCGCCTTTATTTCTTTCTCGCTCTTGACCAAAGACTCTACCTTTTCTAAGAGTGTACGAAGCGCAACGCTTTCAGGAGAACGGTCTTTCTTCAGTTCCTTAATCTTTTTGGATACTTCTTTCGGAACGAAAGCATCGCCTTCCTCGGTGAGAACATCGTTGCAGCTCTCTTTATCCTCCTCTGTCATTTCATCAAGGATAGACTCATACTCAGAAGGGATTTCCGCCAAACGGCTTTCCAAACCGTGAAGCTCGTCCGTTTCTGTGGAGAGCAAAGTCGCCTGTACCAAGTCGAACGGGATAATATGACCTATCCAGCCCTCTTGAACTTCCTGATCTTTACCGTCCTTTTTCTTGATGACAAGGTTCGGATCGACCTTCTTTGTTGCAGCAAAGCCTTCGGTTTGCAACATTTCGAGGTCGATGGAAATACCTGTCCAATCGTCGTCAAGAAGCTGGAACGCCGCATATTTGTCGATAAGTGGAATTTCCTTCAATCGCTCGAAAATATCAGCACTCAGAACGGTTTCAGCCTTAGAGATTTCGATGCTTCCCATCCGGTCGATAAGTTCTTCTTTCAGGAATGCCGGGAAAGTGGAAAAGGCAGCGTTAAAAGCATTCTCAAACCCGACCACATCAGGGTGGCTCTTGATGGCACTCTTAATATCAGGGGTAGACACATTCACATAAGGAATGCCACTCTCGGTAAACAACGCCTTTTTCAGCGCAGGGAACGCCGTCCAGAATTCGCTCATCTCGTCAATTTCTGCTGTCGGGATACCGCCAAACATAGACGCATAGACATCCCAATGCTCGGCAGCTTCGGAGGAATCAACATAGCGAGGAATGTTCAAGTTATAATCATTGCTGCGGATTTCTTCACGACTGACGACTCGTGAAAACTTCGTAACGCTTTCACGCTTGATAAAGGTATCTGCTATGCGTTTAATGTCAGACGCACGGAGCTTGTTATTTTTACCCTCTTTGATAAAGCCCTTGGATGCATCGATGATAAGAACATCGGTGTTCTCACGCTTTTGGCGCAGCACCATAATGATGGTGGGAATTCCTGTCCCAAAGAAGATATTTGCAGGCAGCCCGATAATGGCGTCGATATGGTTATTCTCAATCAGGTTCTTTCTGATTTCACCTTCCTCACCGCCACGGAACAGTACGCCGTGGGGAAGAACGATTGTCATAATGCCGTCCGGCTTGATATGGAACAGATCGTGCAAGAGGAAAGCATAGTCGGCTTTCCCTTTGGGAGCAAGTCCAAAACGAGCATAACGAGGATCACCCTCTTTGTTGGACGGGTCCCAAGCCTGCGAATACGGCGGATTGGACACGACCGCATCCACATAGAGAGGATTATAGGTATTTACCGGATCATTTTCGTCAAAGTACGGCCAATCCTCCTCAAGAGTATCGCCGTTACGAGTGACGATATTATCCGGTTTGATGCCACGCATAACCAAATTCATCCGGGTCAGGTTGTAGGTGTTCTCCTTCAACTCCTGAGCGAAGTATTTGATGTTGTTGTCATCGGTCATATACTTGGCAACGCTCTGACCGATATTGATAAGCAACGATCCCGAACCGCTTGTCGGGTCGTAAATCTTGATTTCGCTTTTACCCTTCAAGTGGCTTGCAACGATTTCAGACATCAGCAGAGATACCTCGTGCGGGGTGTAGAACTCGCCTGCTTTCTTTCCGGCATTAGCCGCAAAGTTACTGATAAGGTATTCGTAGATAAAGCCGAGAACATCGTAGTCCTGCTTACCGTCCATAGGAATATCCTTTATCAGCGTCAGAAGTCCGCTGATTGCTTTTGTTTGTGAACCGGAGCTATCGCCAAGTTTGGAAAGACCCGTTTGCAAAGTATCGAATACCTTATCAAACACCTTTTTGTGCGTGTTGGAAATCAACCGGCTGAACGCAGAGAGCGCATCACGGACATTTGAAACATCAAAGTCCTTACCCATCGAGAGCCAAGTAGAAAAGAGGTCTTTATAGGCAATAAAGTAGCCGATATTCTCTTGAACCCACTTAACCGTTTCATCATCTTCTTCTGATACGGTTTTCAGAAGTTCGTCGTCATAGTCATTTTCCTTCAAGAATTTGATTTCTTTATCAGATAGATACTTGTAAAAGATAAAGCCAAGTATGTAATCCTTATATTCATTCGCTTCGATTTTGGAACGCATTTGGTTTGCGGAAGCCCATATTTTCTGAGCAAGCTGTTGCTTATTCATCCTGTGAACCCATCCTTTTTCTTTTTTAAGGCAATATACTACCCCACTGTTATGATACAACAATTAGTGTCCCTTAAAACGGACTCACTTCTCGTCGGGAACAAACTCCATAATGTCGTCAGTCGTGCAATTCAAAGCTGAGCAGATTTTTCCCAACACTTCAGTGCTTACATTTTCATCACGACTGAGCTTATTGATTGCGTATTTAGTGAGTCCAGCAGCTTCCTGCAAATCTCTTTTCTTCATATCTCGATCAAGCAGAATGTGCCAAAGTTTTTTATAGCTTACAGCCATCGTATCATTCCTTTCTCTCAACCTGCGAGTAAGTGCTAAAACACATCTTATATTATAGCATATAATCCCGAATTAGCAACAATAAATCCCGAAATTTCAAACTTACTTCCCATATTTCACACCTGAATAAGCTCGACTGCGACCGGATAGCTTGGGAACAGCGTAAGTTTGATGAAGTGTTTGATTGCACTGTCCCGAATAACACACTTTCCCGTGCCGAACTGAGTTATGATGAAGGAACTGTCCTGAATGTTCATTATGGTGATGTGCTGATAAAGTATGGCTCTGTGCTGGATGTTCAAAAGGATGATATTCCTCGCATCCCGCATAGATGCCGAGAGGATTTCAATGGGGCTTTATTGCAGGATGGTGATGTTATTATCGCTGATACCGCAGAAGATGAAACGACCGGAAAAGCCTGTGAAATAGGTAATTTGCAAGGGAGTGCCATAGTATCGGGGTTACATACAATGGTGTGCCGCCCTCGGAACAGAATGGCATTGGGGTACCTCGGTTACTACCTCAATTCCAATGCTTACCACCATCAGCTTCTTCCTCTAATGCAGGGCATAAAAGTGCTCTCTTTAAGCCGCAGCAACATTCAAAAAACAAGCGTGAGTTACCCAATAGCAGTGAAGGAGCAGCAACTCATTGCCTACTACTTCAGCCAACTCGACAACCTTATCACCCTTCATCAACGACAGTCTTTTTCGCATTCAACCCCGGATATTTCTCTGTCTGTCCAACTGATCCATCCTTTTTATACATCCTCTTGGGAACAGCGTAAGCTTGGAGATATTGCTTCTGATATGGTTGCAGGAGGCGACATCGACAAAGACTTAATTCTTGCTGAAGGTCAGTACCCGGTAATCGCTAATGCCCTCACTGGCGATGGAATTGTCGGGTATTATGATAAAGAATATAGAGTTAATGCTCCGGCTGTTACGGTTACTGGTCGTGGAGATGTTGGACACGCAAAAGCAAGATTGGTTAATTTTACGCCAGTTGTAAGGCTTTTATCAGTAAAATCAGAACACGATGTTTTCTTTTTAGAGAACGCCATCAATACTTTGAAAATTGTTATTGAGTCAACTGGCGTGCCACAATTAACTGTACCGCAACTCGCAAAATATGAAGTGGCATTTCCTCGGCAACTTGATGAGGAAGAACATATCGGAGCTTTTTTCAAGCAACTCGACCACCTTATCACCCTTCATCAGCGTAAAGGAAAAGCAGCCGTTTCCGGCTGCTCCAATGATGCAAATAACTCAAAAGGTGTTTGTTGTAAAGCACGGGACTTCGGATATAAATGTCACAAAAAAGACGAATCCAAATAGATTCGATGCTTAATTGCAGTGTTCATCTTCTTCGTATAGGTTAATGATTGTTCTTCCGTGCGCTTTTGCATAGTCAAAGGCAACCCCGGTTCCGCTTTTGGGCTGATAGCTTGTTATTGCTTTTTTCGACTCTTTTTGACTCGCCGGAAGGTATTCGTTATTAAAGTAAAAGACGCAAAAGTCACTTGCCTGAATCATAGCTTGATTGCGTTCCACATAAGCAGCTTTCCCGGCAGCAGCAACTCCGTCAGGGCAAATACTGTCCTCATAACCATCTAATAGGAACTGCATCGTATAAGCGTCTGCATCAGGATAATCCGTCCGATAGTGTATTCTGCGAATTTTGGGGTAAACTTCTCTTAGTTCTGAAACCACCTCGTAGCAGAGCGTATTAAATTCGGAATGATCTCCAAACAGAAAGGTTGCTACGCCCTGCTCAAGCAGATAGCAAATATTGTCCCGCAATCGACTTGCAAGCTCTTTTTTATGCTTAATTCTCCTATGCCCGATAAAACAACAGGTCATACAAACACCACCAAGAATAACAGTAGAGCAAATGAGCATATTATTGTTCATCTGCACTTATTATTATATTTTTGCTCTATATATAAGTCAATAGCTTCACAGCGAGAACAGAAAGTCAAGAGAGAATAACATATAATTATTATGGATTCGAGGTGGAGCAAATGAGCAAAGAAATTGGCTTCAAAAATAGAGATAGATTTATTCAACTGGGAATCACAATTTCAGTTCTTCGTAAAATGCGAGGTATGTCGCAGGAGCAGCTTGCGGCAGAGGCGATGATGAGCCGTTCGCATCTTAGCGCAATCGAAGCACCGAATATCGTCAGACCCTTTTCCGTAGAGGTTCTATTTAATATTGCTGATGCGCTGAAGGTTGAGCCAGGTGATTTGCTGAACACCTCAATTATCCCGGATCAAATTCTAAACAAAAAAGAAAAATAGGTGGCTATGGGACAATAAAGCCCATAGCCACCTATTTTAATATTGCGGTACCCCGTATCCGAGGATTTCGTAGTGACCTACGCTGTACTGATTTACCCGACAGCTATCACCGGAGTTTCCCTCAACGGTATAAACGATACCGTTTTCGACTTTTTGGACAATACCGGTGTGGTCGGATTGTCCATCCTGCGGACCCGACGAACCCTTGTTATCCCAATCAAAGAAAATAATCATTCCGG
>OGXT01002441.1_pt1 | contig 14719 bp, 6 predicted proteins | sample 1576361 | NCBI WGS metagenome assembly OGXT01 (sample SAMEA3541514, study PRJEB24748) | human gut metagenome | biome: human gut; feature: human-associated habitat; material: faeces | place: China | collected 2012 | reverse complement strand
TCAAACGCCTGCGGGATGCCGCCCCAACCCACATAGCGGGAGAGGGTCTCCTGCTGCTCTGGCGTTGCCTGCCCGGTGGTTTCCTCCAGGTATTTCAGCAGCTTGATTGCTTCAATATTGGCCTGGAACTTGGCCTTGGGGCCGCCTTCGCCCAGATGATCGTCTATGATGTGGAAATTCTCGGCGTTGCGGCGCAGGTTCTCCTTGTATTCTCCAAAGGCAGCTTCCTCGGCAGCCCTGGCATTGGAGAAGGTCTGCCACTCGCCATTGACCCGAACGGATGCAGAGTGTTCGTCCAGCACTTCATCCTGGGCCTTTTCCGTCTCGGCGGCAGGTGCTGGCAGCTCCGGCTCATTGGTCCGCAGGGTCTGAACCACCACATCATAGGGCAGATGGTTCTTGTCACCCGGATAGACAGCCACGGTCTCGGCATGGAAAGCCGGGGTTTCAGCAGTCGGTTCCGGGCGCTCCTGTCCAAAACCGTCCAGCTGACGGGCGTACAGCCCGCGCAGCAGAGGCGCAACCTCGTCCCAGCGAAAGAACAGCATGGCCAGCCGCTTTTCGTCTGCGTCCAGCACTTCCAGCTCAATGCCTTCAGGAGTAGTGCGGTAGTCAGCGGTGTCGCCGGTCTCCAGATCCATCGTTTCCACAATGTTGGAATAGGCACGGCTCAACCATAGGGCTACCTCCCGGTTGCTCTTACCGCTGTGCAGCAGCTCGGATACCTCCGCCTTATCCGCCTCACCGATCAGACCATGCGACAGCACATCCCGCAGGTCCTGGTTCACCGTATCCAGGTTTGCAGGCAGGAACTCGGTATAGAAGTCGTTGCGGTTATCTTCCCGCAGAAGCTGCACAAACCGTTCCCGGCTCTCGGCCCGGTAGATGGGGTAGCTCATGCCGGTGGGCAGCAGCTGCACTGTGTCATCCCGCAGCTCCGTGATCTGGTGAGCGAGGTCATCCAGATAGACAATATCCCCTACATGGTAGGGAGGCACCGCCGGATCGTAAGAAGTCCGCTCCCGGAATGTGCCACGGACCACAGCGTAGTCCTCGTTGGTGAGGACGCTATTCTGGGGTTCTGGATGGAGAATGTGCTGTACTTGTTCATGCAGACCGGGAGTATCCCGCAGCTCCGCTCCATCAATCCACAAGTAAGCCTGTTCCCAATTTTCAAAAGTAATGGGATAACCATATTCCCCAGCCGTAAAGACCAGGTTTTCTTTTAAGCCAGGTTTCGCAGCCTGCGGATTGAAAATAAAGCCAGCAGTTTCCATAGCTCGGACGGTAAGCTGTTCCTGTTCGGAGAGCGTGTCAATTACCGTCTGTTTTTGGGCGGCCTGTTCAGCTTCCCATGCTTCCACCTCTGCATCAAGGTCATGGGGGTGAGCTAACTCATTGATCTGTTCATGGGCTTTTTCATCCGGGTAATCCCCATAGATACGCAGATATTGTCTGGCTTCCAGATCATAGACCGCCGCGCCGTCATAGGCAAAGCCGTCCGGCTCCATTGTGCCGTCCACATAGCTTTTCGCCGCTTTTTCCGCTTCTTCCAGCGTCGGGTATTCTTTCTTTTCATCAAAGCCGTTTTCAAAATGGTGATAGACCACCACTTGATAGGGGCGCTTCTCTTGGCTTTGCGGTTCAGACTGCCGATCCTGCTCGGTCAGAAAGCGGTCCTCCTTGATGAGCCGGGCAATCAGGCGCTGTACCTTCGGCCAGGGCAGTTCAATTCCTTCAGGACTTCCAGCTCGAATCACAAACAGACTCTTGCTGTCTCTGCCGCTATATTCATGGGCCAGCCACGCAGCGGTGTCTTTTTCCCGCGCATGAGCCCCCATGTAACGGATAACGGCCTGTTTGCTTTGAATATCGCCGTTCCATGTCCTGATAGCATCATCAATGTCATCCTGCGAGAGCGGGCGCAGCAGTTCATGGAGCTTGGGATAGGTCTCGCCGATAATCTCGCGCTGCAGGCGCTGACGGAACTCCGGCATATCGGAATACGCGCGGAGCAACCCCATATTGCCGGCCCCCAGGACAGCACGGTGGATAGCGGCATGGCCCTCGATCACAGCGTTCTCGTAGTCGCTGTGGCCGCAGGCATTGCGGTATGCGGTGTCTTGGGTGACGGCCTCCCGCACAATGGACTTGTATTGCTCATGCAGCTCCTGTTCCGCTTCATGGCTGGTAGAAAGAACCGAATACTCCCGACGCTGGGCACTGCCCTCCGACGCGGCGGAAACCGTCACATCATGTCTGACCCGGAGCTGTTCCAGGTACTGATCCAGCCGGTTTGCCGGAAACCCGCACATCTCCACGCGCCCACCCCCAGGGATGGCGCGGGAGACCAGCTGCAATCCCAGCTCCGGCGCGGCTTCTCTGGCATCCTCGCCATACAGCTCAAAGAAGTCGCCCATCTGATACAGGACCAAATCATCCGGGTGGCGTTCCTTGACGCCGTTGTATTCCCATACAGCGGGGTCCGGCTGCGGGGCTTGTGGGGCATCTTTTTCAGCCTGGACCTTTTCCGCCTGGATTCGGTCATACTCCGCCTGCTCCTGCTCAGTCAGATAAAGGCCCTGCCGGATCAGTCCGGCGATTCGTCCGGCGACTTTTTCCCAAGTAAGACGCACCTCAGGGCAACCCCTTTTTTGATACCGTATCCCCTTTCCGCTATGCGATTCGTCGCTTCCATCCGCATTGGACAGCGCGTGCGAACGTCCGCCCGTACCGTACTCCTGCTTGAGAAAATCCACTCGTTCCCTGTCGGAGTAGAACTGCTGAAAAAAGGCAAAGATGCGTCCCTTGCTGCCGGACATGAGGCCGCCTTCCGCCAGATTTGCGTCGATTTCATCTTCGGTGATGAACTGCCGGACAGGCGGAATTTCCGCCATTTCAGATGAAAAGGCCCTGCGAGGAAGGTCAAGGTCTTCAAGGGCTTCCAGTATTTCATCCAGCCGGTGAAAGTGAAACCGAAGCAGATCGCCGCTTTGCTGCTGATCCGACAGAAACTGCCGGTACTCGCTATTAAGCCGTGCGCGAAACGCAGGGTCCGTCAGCTTTTCAGCAAGCCATTCGGTCCCCTCTTGGAAACCGCCTTCCATGTCTTTGGCGAGGCTGGACAGATACCCGGCGTCTATGGCTTTTCCGCTGAAATCCTGCCGCAGGTACCACAGCTTTTCGGCAAGCCGGAAGCGTTCATATCCTTCGGCCCCGGCCAGCTCCACATTGGCGGCGAACCGTCCCTCCTCCAGAAGCTGTCCGATACGGCTTGCGGCTTCCTGCCATGAAACGAGCTTCGCGGAAGGAGCATGCCGGGCGGCGCGGCCGCGTGAGATACGGATGCCGGTCCCGTCGTACCATACGGCAAAGGTTCCTGCATCGGTGACGATTCCGTTTCCGCCATGCAGGAGGCTTCTCAGGAAATCCCCGGTTACAGGCTTCTGCTTCTCAAAGGCAGCAACGATCCGTTCCCGGTGATGGGCCGTGTTCCCGCCCACCCGGAGTACCTCGTCCACCACTTCCTGGGGAATGGAAAGAGCGGAGGGCAAATCGCTCTCCGCTCTTTCCGTACCGGGCTGGGCCGCAAGGCCCTCCAGAAAACTTAGCTGTACACCAGCTCCCTGAGGATGATTTCCTCGGCCTGCGCCTTGCAGGCGTTCATCAGGCCGACCCATCGCATCGGGTCGCTGGCTTTCAATGCTTCCGTCGCGCCCGCGTCCTTCATCAGCCCCGGCATCAGCAGTTCCAGACGGCTCTGTGCCGCCGCGTCGGTCTCCAGCAGGTGCTCCTGCAATGTCCCGCTTAGCAGCAGGCTGTTCCACAGCATCGTCCGATGCGTTTGCAGGTACGTCCTGCGCATCCGCCCGTACTTGCCCAGGGGCCGCTCCTCCGTTTCGTTCAGCTTCAGGTCGGGAATCAGGGTCTCTCCGCTCTGCCGGTAGGTAATCATGGCTAAGGCTCCTTTCATGGTTTCGGATGCTGATTTCAATGGTCCGCAGGACCTCCCCGCTCATCTCGCTGACCGCCGTGCCCAGCGCGGCGGCTGCCTCCGGGGTGTTCCATTCCGTCACGGGGATGAAGTCCTCGCGGATGAAGCGTCCCTCGTTTGCCAGTCCGCACCGGGAACGCAGCGCGTATTCCAGGCTGACGGATGCGGCTCTGCGGAAGGAAGCTCCTATCGCACCTTCATCGTACCCCTCCAGAAACGAACCGTCAACGATGTCGAAGATCTCCTGCTTGCGGTCCACCCAGCAAGCGCCCGCAAGCTGTGAAGAGATGGCGCGCAGCTGCCGCTCCAACCCCTCGCGGGCGGGCACGTCGTAGCCGTTTTCCAGCGAAAGCGAAACCGCCTGCGCGTTTTCCTCCGAAAGTTTCCAGAGGTTCAGGCTGCGCGACTGCGAAAGCTCGCCGGTGTCCGCCACGTCAAAGACGTAGCGCAGCCGGGGCGCGTCCCCGGAGGTATCCAGCAGCGCAATGCCCTTCGCGCCCCTGCGCACATAGCGGCGCATGGTGTTTTTCCAGACCTCGTAACCCGCGCAGGCCGTGGCCTGCGGACGCTGGGCAAAGATGAGAAGCTGTTCGTGATAGGGGTATTTGTACAGGCGGGCGGCGGTTTGAAGATACGCCATCCACGCCGTGTGACTGCCGGTAATGCGCCGGGCCGTATCCTGCGCTAGCTGCACAAGGCTGTCCGTCCTGCTGTCGGGCATGCGTTCACCTTCCTTTCAGGCAGAGACCGGACGGATCGAGGTCGAGCCGGTCAAAGTCCTCGTCGGTCATGGTCTGGAGCTTGCGGATGACGCCTACCGTCGTGCGGCGCAGCCCGGTTTCCTCCCCGGACAGATACCCCAGCATGTTGCCCAGCTCCTCCATCAGTCCAAGGCGGGTGCCGGGGTTGTAGAGGATCATGAGATTCATTTCCGTCGTATTGAACATGTCATCGCTCCTGTTCTGCTTTTGCCGGTTTGCGTCCGGTCTGCGCGGGGCGCGGCTCCCTGAGCCGCTTCAGCAGCGGCGGCCGGCGCTGAAGCGCCTGCTGCTTTTGAAATTCCGAAAGGGAGATCGCTTTTCCATCCAGATGATCGATTGCATCCCTGTCCAGCGTGATGCGTCCGTCGGGCGAAAGAGTCAGAGGTTCATTAAAAAGAAGCGTGCCGCAGAAATTGACGCGCGCCTGATTTTCCAGCGTGACAGGCACGCCCCACTCCTCCCCATACCGCAGGTCATACGCATAAATTTCCTGAGGCAACAGGCTCCTGTCTACGCGCCAGTCCGCCAGCAGCGCGGGCTTTCCCCGAAAGGAGACCAGTGCAAAGGGCTGCTCCGCCAGCTCCGCCGCACGGCTTGCCTCCTCCATGGCCCTGTCAGGGGCAGGCAGGAAGGCCGGAAGCTCCGCAAAGCCGAAGCTGTCCACATAATGAAAGCTGACGCCGCTCTTTCCCTTGAGGCCGACCACATCGCTGACGGACAGGCTATGGCCGGTGAAATCGCGTGGAGGGTCGAGGTTGAACCGCTCGTACAGCGATTCGAGCAACGCTTCCCGCGACAAATAGGGACGTGACGGCAGGGCGCCGGTGTAGACGAGATCGTAGTTGGCACGGTCCACCGCCAGCCCCGCCGCCCGCAGATGCTCAAGCGGTTCAAAGCGCAGATTATGGGTCGCCTCCTCGCGTGTGAGCTGGTAGATGGCATATGCGCCGAAGGGAGCCCGGAGAAAACGGCGCTCCTGGAACGCCTGCTTGTCCGTCTGCCTGGGCAGGGGCTCCTCCGGCGCGCAGGCGATGCCGCCCCGCTCCATATGCCCGGCAAACTCGCAGATGTGGTACACCCGCCCGGCCACCTCCGTGTGGTACTCGTCCACATACCGGCACCGGCTTACCTTGCTTCTGCCGTCCGGGAAGGTCATCCGGAGGTTCCCTCCGTCGGGAAGGGTAAACAGCGTCCGGTAATTGGTGTCAATAAAGCGAATGGTCTTTTCCTGGCTCACTTTCGTTTCCTCCCTTCCGCAAATTCCAGACGATACTTTACAAACGGCGTCCCCGTGTCCTCAAGCACGACGTCCGCCTCATAGGTGCGCCCCGTTCTGGGGGAAAACAGCCCTTTCAGGCTCACCCGCCCCTCCTTGAGCAGCGCGGCCGCGACGGAGGCTGTCAGCTCCTTGCGCATGGTGGCGAAAAAGCGGTCCTTCTTCCACAGCGCGAAGCCGCAGCCCCGCGCGGTGCAGACGAAACCCTTTGCGTTTTCCACGACCGAAGCGCCGCAGCGCGGGCATACGCCCACGGCCCGGCGGTTGTCGGCAAACAGCATGTGTACGTCCCGAACGGGATGTTCGGAGGAGGTGAGTTCCCGTACCATGTCCGTGATGTCTGTGAGGAACGCCTCCCCGTCCAGCGCGCCCTGCTCCACCTCCCGCAGCTTCTGTTCCCACGCGGCGGTCAGGGCCGGGGACTGAATCGCCTCCGGCAGCACGGTAATCAGGGAAATCCCCTTGTCCGTCGGGACGAGGCAGATGCGTCTGCGGAACGCCCTTCGCTCCGCAAGACCGGATTTGAGCAGTTTTTCAATGATGGCGGCGCGGGTGGCCGGGGTGCCCAGGCCGCGGCGTTCCGCATCCTTTGAGGGCTTCTCATTGCCCGCGTTCTCCATGGCCGACAAAAGGGTATCTTCCGAATACCGTTCGGGCGGCGTGGTCTTCCCTTCCCTGACGGAAGCCGTCACGGGGAGGAAGGTCATGCGCTCGTTCAGGGGCGGCAGGCCGTCCGCCTCCTCCTCGCGTTCCCGGCTTCTGAGCGTGGCGCGGAAAGCGGCGTCCAGCGCCTTCCATCCCGGATGCATCGTCCTTCTTCCCCTGGCGGTAAAGGAGACACCCTCACATTCCAGCCGGGCGGTTGTCTCCAGCATCACGCACGCCTCCCCGGCGGCACAGAGCAGGCGCGTCGCCACCAGCGTCAGCACGCTCCTTTCGCCGGCGGGCAGGGCGTCCAGCGGGTGGTCCCGGAGAGCCGCCGTGGGAAGCAGGGCGTGGTGGTCGCTGACCTTTCCGGCAAGCTGCCGGGGATGGCAGGGCAGGGAAAGGCCCGCGGCAAATGGAAGCGCCGCCGCCGCATAAGCAGCCAACTCACGCGCTTTCTCCGTCATGCCCTGCGGCAGATACCGGCTGTCCGTTCGCGGGTAGGTCAGCAGCTGCTTTTCATACAGGGATTGCGCGTAGTCCAGCGTCTGCTGCGCGGTGTAGCCGAGCAGACGGTTGGCGTCGCGCTGGAGCGCGGTCAGGTCGTAGAGCCTGGGCGGCTGTTCCCTGCGTTCGCTGGTTTCCACCGATACGACCCTTGCTTCCTTGCCGCCGCACAGGGCGGCGATGCGCTCCGCCTCCGCGCGATCCTCCGTGCGCTCGCTTTCGGCCGGGAAGGAGCCGCAGTCCAGCCGCACATGATAATAGGCGGACGGCTGAAACGCGGCGATATCCGCCTCGCGCTCCACCAGCATGGCCAGCGTGGGGGTCATCACGCGCCCGACGTTGAGCGTCCGTCCATAGAGCAGGGAAAAGTGGCGGGTGGCGTTGATGCCCACCAGCCAGTCCGCCTGTGCCCGGCACAGGGCGGCCTGCCCCAGCGCATCATAGTGCGCGGCCGGCTTCATCTGCCGCAGCCCCTCGCGGATGGCGTCTTCCTCCATGGAGGAAATCCAGAGCCGCAGGACGGGCTTATCGCAGCCCGCCAGATCATAGACGAGGCGGAAGATGAGCTCGCCCTCGCGCCCCGCGTCGCAGGCGTTGACGACCTCGGAGACGTCGGCGCGGCGCATGAGGCGTTTGAGCGTTTCAAACTGCCGGGCGCTCTTTTCAATGACCTCGTACTTCCAGGACCCTGGGACGATGGGCAGGTCCTCCTGCCGCCATCTGGCGTAGCGCGCATCGTAACCCTCCGGCGCGGCCAGTTCCACCAGATGCCCGGCGCACCAGCTCACCAGGACGTCCGCCCCCTCCAGATAGCCGGGCTTCTTCTCCCGGATGTTCAGCACCGCGGCAATGGCCTGGGCAACGCTGGGTTTTTCCGCTATAATCAACCGTTTCATGAGTTTCCTCCTTCATCTGCATAAGAAAAAGCAGACCTTGAGAGGACTGCTTCTTGCGTTTGGTTCTTTTGTTCAGCATGAGCGCGCAGGACGCGGTAGCCGGACCGTCATTCGCTCCGCTTCTCCGTCTCCGGCAAAGCCGCCGTTTCTTCCATGACATCTTCGATCAGGCGGTGAAAGTCCAGCGCGTTTTGCGGGGTAATGACGGGTCTGCCGGTACGCGCTTCCAGCGCCTGCCGCGCAATGCCCGCGACCTCGCCGCCCTTGCGGGCGACCTGCTGGTTTTCCGCAAAGGTTTCCGGCGCTTCGGCCTGGGAAATATCCTTTGCGGATGCTTCCGCCAGCATGTTGAGCACGATTTCCGTGGTGCTCATGTTGTCACGCAGGTTTTCCTTTTTGAGCCCCTTGAACCGCTTGTACTGCCGGGTGTTCATTCCCGACCATGCGCGGGTGATCTCGTCGGTGAGAATGGCATACTCGACGCCTTTTTTCACGCCGCGCGTCTGCCACTCGTCCGTCAGCTCCCTGCGCACCTGAATGGCCTGCAGGCGCTGGTTGATCCACTCGCGGGAATATCCCTTGCGCAGATAGGTTTCCAGCGCGCGCTCAATGCTCAGCTCCGGGTCGATGGTTTCCTCGATGCGCTCCCGGCCCACCTGCGCCAGCCACAGCTTGAAGGGCTCGGCCTTGGGCGAGGGGATGGACTGGATAATGCGCAAAAGCTGCCCGGTATCGGCTGCGTCGGTTTTATAATATTTCCCGTCGGCGGCACGCATTTTCAGTTGACTACAATTTGTAGTCAACTCGCTGCCTTCTTTCTTAAGACGGCTTTTCAGCACGCTCCAATACTTTCGTGGATTGGGACTGTCCGTAAGCGCGCCTACCACATCCACGATGGAGAAATACCATTCCTGGCGCTCCTCATCCCACAGGCTGCGAATGGTTCTTTGCTCAAATCGCTTGATGATGCCGTCGGTTTCGTTGGGCATGTTTTCTCACCGCTTCTTCCTTTGAATTGGCTTCATTATACCGTATTTGCTCCCACCCGGCAACGGGGAGGAAGGAGGACGGCCAGCAGAGCCGTCCTCCCGAAAGCTGTCACCGCCGCTTCCTGCGCCTGTACCCATAGGCACCGATGAGTACCAGCGCGCCCGCCGTCATTCCCACGCCTGCCCACATCAGGGGCGTGAAGGGCAGGTCCACTCCGGTCTGGATGTCGGGAGTGTCCGCGGGAACATTGACGATCTCCAGCGGCGCGTCGGGATTGACGTACTGCCCGTCTACGGTCAGCTCCGCGACCGTTCCGGCGGGAAGATAGCCGGGCAGAGGCTGCGTCTCCTCCACGGTATAGCGCCCGTGAGGAATCCTTTCAAACGAGGCCAGCCCGTTTTCGTCCGTCTCGGCGGTCATGATCTGGTTTCCGTCCGCATCGACCAGCGCAAACTGTACGCCCGCAAGTACCCGGCCGCCTGTGTCGGTCTTGCGCAGGGAAAAGCGCGTCCAATCGTCCCGAATCTCCGTATCGCCGCTCACCTGGCCCTGTGCGTCCACCACAAAGATGCATACGGCCTCGTTGAGCGCGTAGCCGTCCGGCGCGAGCACCTCGCGGAAGGCATACTGTCCGGGCATGAGGAGAATGTCCGGCAGCTCGCCGTTTTCATCCGTGCGCGCGCGATAGATGATCTCATCCCGGCTGTTTCGCACCTCGATGAGCGCGCCGGGCACCGGGGCCGCGCCGGTGATGTCGGTCTTGGTGATCGTGACGGGCGTGCAGATCAGCTCGTTATGCACCGTCAGACCGGCGCGGATGACGGCGTCCTCTTGCGCTTTCTCAGGCAGGATTGAAACGGGGAACATCCCGGCAGACAATTTCCATCCTTCCGGCGCTTGCAGCTCCTTCACATAGTACTCCCCGTGCGGGTACTGCCCGGCAAGCACCAGCCGCCCGTCCGTATCCGTCGCGCCGGAGGCCACCAGCGTACCGGCAGGGAGAACGCCGCCGTCATAGGGAATGTCGGAGGCATTGAACAGACCGAATACAAAGCCCTCGCCGGGGACGGTAATGACAGTCTGACGAACGCCATGCTCATCTTCCATCGCTTGCATGGTTTCCTTATACTTGGTCAGCGTAATTTCAGCCGGCAGATATTCATTGGTCAGCTCTGCGCGGACTTCTACCACAGGGGTGTAGGCATCCGAAGCATCCAGCGTGACCTCATGCGGCGTGTCATCCAGCGCATACCCTTCGGGCGCGTGAATTTCCACCAGCACATACCGTCCCAGCGGCAGAAGCCCGGAGGCTGCCGGCCCATCTGAGGCGGTGGTGAGGGTTTCCACCAGCTCGCCCTGTTCAAACCAGACCGTGCCGTCCCCGCCTGTGACGGTTTCCGCCGCTCGAAGCTCAAACACCGCCCCCGCCAGATACCTTTCTTCGTATACGGGGCGGTGCGCCTCGTTCCCGTAAGCATCCGCCGTCACCTCGAACCCGGTGAGCCGCGGCCCCTTCTTTTCAAGCAGAATCCGCCCCTTGACCGGCTCGTTGGGGACTTCCACGTCGATCTGGTACGTTTCTCCGGGCGCGTCGCCGTCCTGCCCTACGAACACCGGCAGCGCCTCCTCGCGGATGAGATAGCCTTTCGGAGCTGTGACTTCCTCAACGAAGTACAGGCCCCAGGTGAGCGTTTCGGGCAATGTCACACTGCCGGTTTCGTCGGTAACAAAGGTGTCGGTCTCCTGCCGGGTGGGATAGGAGACGGTTTGGGTAACAAACTCTCCCGTCTCGTCTCTGAGCTTGAAGGAGACGCCGGAAAGCGTGACGGCCTTTCCTGTTTCGCTGTCCGTCTTTATCAGGCGCAGCAGGTAGCGGATGGGCCGGTCGGAGAGCGTTAGGGGCGGCGGGTTGAGGATATCCTCGGTCCCGTCGATCTCAAAGAGGATCGGGCCCTTGAGCTCATACCCCGGCGCGCCCTTTGTCTGTTCCAGCACATAGACGCCGTAGGGCAGGGCTTTGGTTTTCGCGTAGCCGTTTTCATCCGTCACCAGCCGGTCGCGCTCCAACGCGCGGGCGTTCTCGTAAGACCCTGCCTTGCGAAGATACACGAGAAACTCCGCGCCCGCCTCCGGCGTCTCCACGCGGTCCGGGTCGGGATCGTCGCTCATGCCTCCGAGCAATTTGACAATGGCCTGCGCGCCCATCTTAATGCTGTTGGTAATTACGCCTTCATAGGTAATGACGGCTTCCACGGACTGCCGGGCAGCGTCGCGTGTATCAATCGTAATAGCCGTATCGCTTGCCTGATACCCCACAGGCGGCGCAAGCTCCACAATCTCATACACGCCCGGCCAGAGCGCATCCGTGGTTACGGAAGCATCCTGACCCGCCGTGGTCAGGGAATCAACGACCACAGCGCCCTTTTCATAGATCACGTTGCCCTGCCGGTCGGTGATGTCCTGCGCCGCGAGCACGCGGAAGACCGCGCCCGTCAGCTCGCCGTCGCCGCGCGTGCCGGGCGCATCCGCGGGCTTCCCGGCGTATTCGTCCGCGTCGCGCTTGTACAGCTTCAGCCGGACCCGCACCGGCTGGTTGGTCACGGACAGGTCGGTGGTTTCATCCGGCTTTACCACCGCGTCCAGCGCAATCTCCTCAAACACATACCCCGCCGTTTCTCCGTGCTCCCGAACGATGTAACGCCCCTTGCGCAGCGGTTCGGATACGGCCACACCATTCTCATCCGTCACCATGCTGCCGACCAGCGCCGAGCCATACTCATCGTTTTCGTAGATATCAAAGCGCACGCCCTCGATGGGGTTGCCGTTCAGGCGGTCGGTCTTGGTGATGCGGATATACCCCTTTGTTGGCTCGTTCTCCACTTCAATTTCGCAGGTCTTGCCGCTGTCCCGAATCTCGACTTCGGTTTCAAAGCCAACGTCCACATAGTGCTGCGGCACGGTGGTTTCCTCGATGCGGTATCGGCCCCAGGGAAGCCAGCCGGTTTCGGCAACGCCGCTTGCATCCGTGACGATGACCACGCTGTCGCCCACGCCGGTTGCGCCTGCGGGAGCCGACAAACGGGTGACGGTGAACTCCGCTCCGGCCAGCGCCTCCCGTGTCAGGCTGTCCCGCTTCACGACGCGGATCTTGCCCGTGATCTCCGCGTTGGCAAAGCTCGCATGGGCCGTGCCGCCCGCCGTGACGGTGACGCTCTGCTCGCCCGGAACGGATACGAGATACCCTTCCGGGGCGCTCTTTTCCCGGATGGTGTACACGCCCGGCTGGAGGTTCTCAAAGCGCGCCACGCCGTCCGCGCCGGTGGTCTGCGTTGCAATGACGGCGTCTCCGCTGACCAGTTCAAACACCGCGCCCGCCAGCGGCGCGCCGGTGGAGGCGGACGTCTTGGTGACGGCTGCCGCGCCCAGAGGCATATCGAAGGTGACGGTCACGGACTGGAGCTTGTAGGGCGCGCCGTACTGCGGGATGAGCACCTTCTGGATGGCTACGTTCGGTACGCCTACCAGAAAGCTCGCCTCCTCCTCGTCGGACGAAACCGATTCGGCCACAAAGCTGAGGTGGGTCCCCGGCGCGGTGATGGATACCGTGTCCCCGCTGTTGAGGTAGTAGTAGGATTCATCCTGCCCGGCGGTGTTTCCGGTCAAAACCCCAAAGGACCGGCTGACGCGAATGAGGTCCGCGTCCGTGGTAAGGGTGACGGTGCCGGTCAGGGAACCGCCCGAAAAATGGGTGGACTGGTTGCTCACGGAGATGGCCCCCGTCATGGAGGCGCGGGCGATACCGTTGGCCGCAAGCCAGCGCGCGTATTCCAGATACACGCCGGGAGCCTGTCCGCTGGCGCGGTAGAAGTTGTCCATGTTCCAGTAATCACGGACGTATTGCGGCCCTTCCAGCTCGCGGATGACCTGCCGGATGGCGAACTGTCCGGCAACGCGCGACCAGGTTTCATTGTCCGGGTCATCATCGTCGATGACCATGAACGGGTAGGTATGACGAAGCACCCAGCCGATGGCGTGCAGGGTGCTTTCGTGATAGATGATGGAGGAATAGCCGGGATTGGTACGGTACGAATCCATGTCCACGATAACATACGGGCCGGTAGGCTGCTGGCCGCCGCCGGAGATGTTCTCGCCGGGCCCAGGTAGCGTGTGCTCAAGGCAATACACCGTGTATCCGTCCAGATAGTGTGGGGTGGCATACACCGTGCCATGGCCGGGGGCCTTGGCGATCTGCAAATACGCGCTGTCCTTGCCGGAGCTGCCATGCAGCCCGCCCTGCCCCACATACAGCGACGGCACCGGCGCGTTGATGGTCTTGAGCGAAAAGCCGGGCATGGGGCTGGCGGACATTCGCATCATCCGGGAGGAAGGGCTTACGGGCAGGGCGTAATCCGTCACGGTGAGGTCCGCCGCGCCGGTGGCGCAGGTTTCCTGCGCAAGCACCCAGAGCGTTCCCTGCTCCGTCCACTTGAGCGTACCGTCGGCAAAATCGTCGCCGTACAGGTAGCGCACCCGGTACCACCAGCGGCCGAGGGCATCCTGGAGGGTTTCTTCTACCTGCACAGTTGCGTCCTGTGTGAAGCATCCGGCCCACAGACTGTCCGCATCCATGCCGCTCGAATCAATGTCGGTATAGACATTGGTTTGGGTGCTCACCTGTACAAACGCGCCGGGCTGCACAGACGGGGTTTCGGCGGCTTCCGGCTCTGCGGAGGGGGTCACAGTCTCCGCTGCACCCGGCTCAGGAACGGTTACCTGCTCGGGCACATATCCCGGCACAACAAAGACGAGGCGCTCGTCCGCTGTCAGGGCCGACAGTCGTTCACCGGCCAGCGCGGCAACCTCCTGATCGGACAGCGCGGCTTCGGGTAGCGCGTCCACGGTGGTATAGGCCGTGATAAGCTCATAGCTTTCGTTAAGCAGCCAGACCTCGGCAAACCCTTCTTCGGGCGCAAAGCGACGGACCAGCAGCACCGCCGTTTCCTGCGTCATGCAATAGGCGGGTTCGGCGAGGTCCTGCGCGGTGTACAGAGGGATGGCCGCGGCCAGCACATAGGCGTAACCGTGCTGGGCACCTGGTTGTGGCGCAACCTGGGCAAGCCCGAGGTGCCGCCGCTGGAGCCCGATCTCGTGGCCGTGGCCCAGACCTACCACATCGACCTGGAAGCCGACCCCGAAGGCAAGCTGCTGCGTGAGTCCATCACCAACGCTTCCACGGGTTTTGCCACCCATGACAGCAAGGACGCCCGCCTGGCGGCCCTGATCGACAAATCGCTGGACATGGGCCGCTTCGATGCCGCCTGTGTGGCCGCCGTGCTCCTGTTCGACCAGCACAAGCGCGAGGGCAAGCTCATGCATATCGCCCGCAGCGCCGCCAAAGACTGCGCCACCCTGCCCTGGGGTGCCTTTGCCGCCAAGGCCATGAAGGATCCCGGCGTCCAGACCGACGCCCACTTCCTGCTCAATGCCCGCTGGCGCGAATGCCCCCGGCCCTGAGCAGAAAAGGCGGTTTTCTTGAGGGAGGGGGGACCTTCTGCCAGCGCGAGAAGGTCCCCCCTCCCTCAAACTCCCTCCCCCTCCCAGCGCGCTTTATCAGGACAAATTTTTCTGCAAACGACGGCCCGGTCCTGAA
>OGXT01002437.1_pt1 | contig 14740 bp, 11 predicted proteins | sample 1576361 | NCBI WGS metagenome assembly OGXT01 (sample SAMEA3541514, study PRJEB24748) | human gut metagenome | biome: human gut; feature: human-associated habitat; material: faeces | place: China | collected 2012 | reverse complement strand
TCCAAACAACCACTTCGTTGATAGAAAACTATGAAACGATAGGTAAGGTATTGGCTGGGTTGGCTGCTACTTATGGAGTTTATCGGACTGCTTTGATAGCCAGTATTACATTAACTCGTAGTTGGGCTGTTGCCGCAAGGGTAGATGCGGCCGCAAAAGGAATCCAAACAATTATGACAAAAGCGCAGACTGTCGCTCAATTGGCTTTAAATGCGGCAATGAAAGCTAATCCTTATGTTTTACTTGCCACCATCGTAGCCAGTTTTACCGCTACTATGTGGGTTCTTCATGATAGTACAACCGCTGTCGAGAAAGCCCAAAAGCAACTTAATAAAGAACAAGAAGAAGCCGCGCACAGGAAACAGGAACTTACCTCTAAAACAGACAGTCTGATTTCAAAAATAAATAGTGAGACTGAATCTGTTTATTCGCAGGTTAAGGCATACAAAGAGCTGATAAAACTGTTTCCCGAACTTGGAAATGTGAGTCTCGAAGAGTTTAAGAATTTGCCTCAGGATCAGCAAAATAAGATGTTATCATCTGTCAATGAGAAGAGAGAAATAGACAATGCGGTTAAGGCTTATGAGGCTGATCTGAAAAGAATAGAGGACCTTAAAAAGAAAATACAAGAGACAGAATCTTCTCCGTACAATAAATCTGGTAATTCATGGATTCATGATGTAGAACGACTTAATAAGCAACTTGATACTGCTAATAATCTTGCAAAACTCCATAAGGAAGAAATAGATAAAATAAAAGAAGCCCAATGGGAGGCTAACACTCCTGTTGAAGAGAAGGTTAAGCATTATGAGGATGTGAAAAGAAAACTTATCGAGGAAAGGGATGAACTTGATAAAACTTTGACGGAATCAGAGGATATAGCTTCTGTGTGGGTGGGTGTTCCTGATATCATTAGTAGTATCAGGCTTGATGCTTTGAATAAGCAGATAGATGAGACAACAGGAAAGATCAATTCATTAACGAGGAATAGTATCTCTGTTGTACAGAATAAATCCTATTGGGAGAAGCAGAAACAGGATGCAGAAGCTGCTCGTAATGCCTTGGATGTATCAAAAAAGAACTCTGAAGATTGGAGCAAGTATACAAAACAGATACAAGAGGCGCAAACGCAAATAGACAAATATTCTGATTCGACCAAGCGCGAAAAACAAGAAAAGAAAGAGGCGGATAAGCAACTCAAACAGCAAAAAACGATTCATAACGAACTTTTATCCTTCCGCCGTCAAAATCAACAGTCCGAAATCGACTTGATGAAAGAAGGATCCGACAAGAAGATTGCCCAAATTTATCTTGACTATGACAATGAGATTGCAGCCATACTCGCCAAAGAGAAAGAGTGGAAAGACGCGCAAGGCGGCAAACTGAGCAAAGAACAGACGGTCGAGATTCATACCGCTTTGGTCAATTCATACGTTAAACGAGAGCAATCGACCTCCAATGTGAATAAGGAACAACTGGAGGAAGAGAAACGCGCCATGAACGAATACCTGAAAGAATATGGTTCATATTTGGAAAAGCGCCAGGCTATCACGGAGCTTTATAATGAGAAGATAGCAAAGGCCACAACGGAAGGTGAACGGCTTTCCCTTGCAGAAGGTATGAAGAAAGAGCTGGCGGACGTGGATAATGAAGCCCAAAAGAGTACCTCCATTATCACCCGGCTGTTTGATGATATGAGTAAAAAGAATATCACCTCTATTCGTGCCATTGCGGATGAAGCAGAAAAATTCTTGTCTTTTCTTGAAAGAGGGGAATATTCATCTGATAATTCATTCGGTATTACCAAAGAACAGTTTGATGTGCTTCGCAAGTCACCGGATCAGTTGAAGGCCATCAAGGATGAAATAGCCAATGTCCGCCGTGAAGCCGACCAAATGGAAACCTCTTTTAATAAAGTTTCAAATGGCCTAAAAAAAGTATTTGCCTCAGAAAATGATGCCAAGAAGTTAAAAGAGGGTTTGGCAGAAATAGAAGAGGGCATGAGTGAAATTATGCAGACCGGACAGTTCCTCTCTGACACGTTTTCGAAGCTCGGAGATTCGTTTGGTGGTGTATTCGGTGGGATAGCTGAAGGTTTCAGTGTGGCTATGGACACTGTAAGTTCTGCAATGAACGGTGCGAAAGCCGGTTCCATGTTCGGTCCACTCGGTGCGTCTGCCGGTGCTGCCATTGGTGTCGTTACATCTTTGGCCGGTGCCATCGCCAAAATCCATGACAAGAAGAACGAGAAACGTATCCAGCGGTTGCAGGATCAAATTGATACATTGGATAAATCTTACGGTAAGTTGGAAAAGTCAATCGAGAAGGCCTATTCAAAGGATGCTTCCAAAATGATTGAGCAGAACAACAAGCTGCTGGAGCAACAGAAGATCCTTATCCAGCAACAGATCAGAGAGGAACAGGACAAGAAAAAAACTGATGACAGCCGTATCAAGGAGTGGCAGGAACAAATCGAGGAAATCAACGACGTCATAGCGGACAACAAGGAGAAGGCCGTGGACGCTATCTTCGGGGAAGACTTGAAATCCGCCATTGACAACTTCGCTAACGCACAAGCCGAAGCATGGGCTTCCGGTGAAGACCGGGCAGAATCGGCGAAAGATACCGTCAAGAAGATGATGCGGCAGATGGTCACAGAATCCATCAAGGCAGCAACGGAATCTTCCGGTGCGATGAAGAAGATTCGTGACAAACTGAAGGAGTTCTATGCCGACAATGTCCTTTCCGGCTGGGAACAGGATTATATCTATAACATGGCGGAAGAACTGCAAAAGGAGATTGACAGGCAGTTCGGTTGGGCTGATAGCCTAATGAAAGATAAGGTGGAAGAGCCGGAGAAAGAAGAAGATATATCCGAAAATACCCTGAAAGGCGCATATGCCAAAGCCTCTCAAGAAAGCATAAACTTGTTGGCCGGTCAGACCGGGGCCGTCCGTGCCCTGTTGGAAGACATCCGCGGCAGTATGCAACCGATCCGGGAACAAATGAAGCTGATCTATGATATGCAATCCAGAGGTTGGGAAGATGTGAAGGCCATCCGCGAACTATCAGATAAAGTGGAAAAGAATACCGATCGGATCGCCGAGAATACGAGAGAGATCAAAGAGGTTGCCGGTAAGATATCGGAAAACACTAGAGGCACGGTTGATGCCCTGGAAGGTACTATTAACGTAAAAGTAAAAATGTAACATGATGGACAAAGAGTTTTTTGAGATCGCAAACCGGTTAGGTGCCTGTAGGTTGTTGCATGGCACGGAAAATAAAGAAGAGCTTATGCGCCTTCTGCTGACGCCGCAGGGTACGGAGTTCTGCACGAAGAATAATTTCCCGTCTATGGAACAATTACGGGAGTTCCGGGGCAAGAAGGCCGAAAGCATGGGAATCTATATCGAAACGGACGTGAAACTGACGAATCCGGTGAAGGTATTCCTGGCCGGTTCCAAGGCAATCCTTCATTTTGATACGATCGGCCGCTACAACGTGATCCTGATGCACGGGGCGGAAGCCGAGATCCATGCGAGTAACTATGCCGTGGTGTTCGTAAAGAACGCTGGCGGTAAGGTAATAACTCATAAAGACCATACAGCACGTGTATTATGACAATAGACGGAAAAGACGTATATACTGAATGGGGATGTAAATTATTGGAAGGTTCTTTTGATGATCTTCTGAAATACCCCAAACGTAAGGCAGTCAAATATAACAACTGGGCGGAAGCCGACGGGATCGATCCCGATCTGTCGGTTGTGGAGTTCGAACCTAAGACCGTCAAGTTGAAATTCCTCATGAAGGCAGAAACGCTTGAGCAGTTCTGGTCTGGGTATAGAAAGTTTGTTGCTGATCTGTCCGCACCGGGCTATCGGGAATTCAATCTTATTGCCGGTATGACCAACCGCTTACGCTTCAATGCCGGCTCTTCTCACGAACAGCCTGTGCCATTTAATGCAGGGGAGAACGTATCTGTGTTTGAACTTTCTTTTGTCGAGGACAATCATGCCATTTATCCGGCAACTCCGGCCGGCGGTATCGGGCTTCGCGGGCAGTATGCGATTAATGGGATAGACTTTGCAGACTTCGGTATAGGATCGGACGATAACCAGGAGGACATCTTGAAATATCCTGCGGTTAAGGCGCCGTTCACCGATGGCCGTACGGTAGACCTTTCGACAATCAAAACCCAGCATAGGGAAATAAAACTGTCCCTTTGGATGTTGGCCGGCAGTGTGGAAGAGTTTCTGAATAACTATCGGGCATTCTTTAGCCAGATATCCGGTGTAGGAAATCAGGAATTATATATTAAGACGTTGGATGGTATCATTCAGGTGTACTATACTGATTGCCCGTCCTTTTCTGTGGAAGTCTGGCAGGAGAACCGGATAGGAGCAAGATTCACTATTTCTGTTGTTGTTCCCGTAGTGAGTTGGATAGATGCTGGCGGTGATGTTCGTTACCGTGTGCTGAAGGATCCGGATTTGGGGTTATTGGCAGACGAGCAAGGTAGAATAATAGTTTTCAATTGATATGGCAGAAGAATTTGAAATAATCAGGGCTAATTTGCTTCCGGCAGCCGGAACAATAACCGATAATGATATGATCCTGATCATTCAGGGTGGGAGACCTAAGCGTGCTTTGCCCTCTGCAATGAAAGGTAAACAGGGCGATCCCGGTCTTAGTGCGTTTTTAGGGATAAACGATAAATACATCCTTTGGAAACAAGGAGCTAATGGTGCTTGGCAGAATCTGTTGGAAATTGAGAAAATTCGTGGGCCGAAAGGAGAGAAGCCGGTTTTTCGAAAGTTGAACGGTACGCTTCAAATGAAATACGAAGGTGAGCCGGATAGTGCATACGTGGATATTTTCGACCGTGAAGAATTGAAAATGAAGTTTTCCGATCTGACACCAGCAGAAGTGGATCAATTGAAACTGCATTTTTCTGATCTGACAGAGACTGATAAGGCCGAACTTATGAAGCCGGCAACGGATGCGGCAAAAGAGGTTCGTGAACAGATGTCCCAAATTAAGGAGGAAGCTAATACTGCTATATCGAATGTAAACACCGCAAAAGTGAGCGCAGAGGCGGCAACCAAGGCTGCAAATGATGCCGCAGCTTTAGCAAATGCCGCAGCTGGTCAAGCAACTCAATCTGCCGGAGATGCTGATGCAGCGACCAAATTGGCTGTTGCTGCCGCTGCATTGGCGGAGGAAAAAGCCGGTATAGCCAATACCGCAGCCGAGAATGCCGATACCGCAGCAGCTTCAGCCAATATGGCAAAGGAAGAAGCAGATAAAGCAACTGTTGAAGCCAATATAGCCGCAGGAAAGGCCAATGATGCCGCAGGAAAAGCTGACACGGCAACATTAAATGCCAATACCGCAACAGATAAAGCGAATGAAGCAGCATCCTCGGCTACAACTGCCGCCGAAAATGCTAATGCGGCTGTAGAGCGTGCGGATGATACCATAGCTTCTGCCGAGACTGCTACAAAATCGGCGACGGATGCAGCTTTGGCCGCAAACACGGCAAAAGAAAATGCAGACAAGGCGGCAAATACAGCCAATGTTGCCGCTACTCTGGCCAATGAAAAGGCAGGACTGGCGGATACGGCTGCTTTGGCTGCTAATACAGCAAAGGAAGATGCCATAGTCGCAACCGGCAAGGCCAACACAGCCGCCGACCGCGCCAATCGTGCAGCCGAAGCCGCCGAAGGAGTCATCAGTGGACTGCAACCCGACTGGAACGTTACCGATCCTGTCAATAAGAACTACATCAAGAACAAACCGGAGATCCCGACGTTGGAGGCTATCCCGGACGAAAATACATTGAGCTATGTCAATACCGACGGTACAACCATCAACTTTCGTATCGGCGATGAAGTGCGTGTAGCGGAAGATGGCGAATATGTATTCTACCGGCTTTATGATCTTGCCGGGGGAAAAGCTTCGTGGAAGGAATCCGGCAGCGGTACAGCCTTGCCCGGTAATGTTTATCTGACAGGAGCCAATTATTACAATGAATCAGTACGAACGATAAAACAAGGATATTTGAGCAATGAGTAAGAAAGGTGCATTTATTTATCAACAGATCGAACAGACGACCGCCGAATGGGCCGATAACGTAACCGTCTATCCTGCATCAGTCTGGTTATTTGAACGTTTGGAAAACGGTAAATTCAACATGAAGTTGGCTGATGGCGTTCATACGTTTGCCCAGCTGCCGGCCGTCATGCAGGAGGTGAAGGTCACGGTTAAAACGAATGATGCCACGACCTATATCCTGACGATCACGACGGCTGAAGGTAAGTTCGACACCCCGAACCTTCGGGGAAACGATGCCCCGGTTCCTTCGATCGATCCGGAAACCAAGCATTGGAAAATAGGCGAAGAAGATACGGGGGTGGTAGCCGAAGGACAGGACGGGGAAAGCTACGACGACACGGAAATCAGGAACGCGCTGACAGCCTTGCAGCAGCAAGTCAACACGCTCGTTTCGGGTGACGCATCGAGTGCCATCGAGTCATTTAACGAGATCATCGCTTTCCTTGCCAACGTAGAGGACACACAGACGTTGCAAGGGATCATCGCCGGGCTGAACCAGAGCATCACAAACGTCCAGCAGGCGATTCCGACAAGGCTATCCCAGTTACAGAATGACGACCATACGGTCAAGGACGCTGCTTATGTCCATACCGACAATAATTACAGCAATGAAGAGAAAACGAAGGTATCGGACTCTTTGAGGTTGAAAGAGTATGTCGATGTCGAGTCTCTGGCGGCTCTTCCTTCATCACCGTATAACTTGCGTTTTACCTATTCGAGTACATCTGTGCAGGCGATCAACTTTGCGAATATAGGAAGCGTTCCTGAGATGCAGGAGTTTTATCTGTCCATTAAGAACAACACCGGATCAACGATTAACCAACCGATCCCAAACGGTTCGGGCTGGCAATCGGAGGAAACAAGCGTTGAACTGCCAGCTGGTAAAGCCACAGGGGTATCGCTGAAAAAAGAACATGGGATAATTGTCGTGAGAGTATAATGAAAGGAGGTGAGAGATGAAGAGAAGGGTGATGATGGGAAAGAGAGAATTGGTAGAAGTTGTGGAAGAGTTAAAATCATCCGGTACATGGATGGTGCCAGCTGGTTGTAAATTTGTTGATGTATTCATTGTTGGTGGCGGTGGCTCTGGTGCATCGTCAGGCCCTGAAAGAGGTGGTGGAGGGGGCGGATCGGGGTATGTTAAAACATATCTTGATGTGCCTGTTACTCCAGAAAGTGTTGTTAGCTATTCAATAGGGAAAGGGGGAGATCGTGTAGTTTCGATGTCTGCTTACGATGATCAGAAGAATGGTCTTCCAGGGTCAGAGTCCTGGTTTAAATCTAATTCAATAAAAGCTCTTGGCGGAAATGGAGGTCGATATTCCGGAATAGGGGGCGATGGGGGATCAGGTGGTGGTAGTGGAAGACCTGCAGAAAAGACGGCAGGATATATTGGTGGAAGTGATGGTTCTAATGGAGCAGGTGATATGCCTGGAATCGGTCAAGGGAGTACTACCAGATGCCCGTTCAATAATAAATTGTACGCCGGAGGTGGTGGAGGTGGTGGAGAATATAGTTCCGGATCAGCACCAGGTGGCGGTGGTATCGGTTATGTCGGAGATATTTCGAGAAGACCTACTAATGGAGAACCCAATACGGGCTCAGGAGGAGGTTCTTTTTATATAAGTGGTTCCAATGTCTCAGGAGGATGCTATTCTGGCGCAGGCGGTTCCGGTATCATAATACTTCGTTACATGAAATATAAATAAGACAATATGCTGTATATTCAAAAAAACATTCAGTTTTTGGAATTGGAACAAGAATTGCCTGATTCCTATCTTGTTGGCGACAATATCGAAAATTACGAAGATGGCGCTTATCTCCTGCTTAGTGAAGAGCAGGAACAGTATCATAACGACTATCCGGAGGCATCACCGCTCGAGTGTTGGTATATGGCACTGACACCGGAACCAGAACCGACACCGGAAGAACTGCTCTGGCGTGCCCGTGATGCCAAACGGCAGGAAATCTACGACAAAGACATCCATCATTACTACATCGACGAACAGGATGCCTATGCCGGTGATACGCTTCGTCTGAAAGACAAGTGTGGCCGGCAGGAAGAAGTCGAAGTAGGCGGTCATCTGTACGCCTCGAATATCTTAACGGTTGCTCTTGACGAAATAGCGGACTATTCGGAGCAGTGCGCCAAGGTGACAGACGGCTTGCTATCCCGTATCGATGCCGCCCAAACAGCCGAGGAGGTCGAAGCTATCATAGTAAAAGGCTATCCTGAAATGATCCATACAACAACGGCAGCCTTGCAAACTAAAGCAGATAAGGCAATCGCTAAATCCCCGGAAGCGCAGGCAGTGACCTTTGCCCGTGCGATGATGAACAGCGTGTCTCTCACAGCCAGCCAAGCGTTGGAGATGCAGGTCTTATTCCCCATTTGGGGTGAGAAAGATGCGGAGTTTGGCAAGGAAGTTGAAATAGGCTTCCGGCTTCGAGTAGTGGAAGGAGAAAGCGACACTTTGTTTGAAGTGATACAAAAGCACAAGCTGCAAGCCGATTGGAAACCGGGCATAGAAACTGCTTCACTGTATAAGATCGTTGAAGCTGAGCACGCAGGCACGCTTGATGATCCTATTCCATACGTGCAGGGTATGGCATTCGAGAAAGACAAATATTATGAACAATACGGTGTGATCTATCTCTGCATTCTGACAACCGTTACAGGTTATCCGAACGACTTGAAAGACTTGCCCACAATTGTACAGGAGGTAAAGCAATGAAACAGGTTATGTTATTAAAAGTTAAACGGGGGGGGGGTAAATGCTCTATAAATAAAGAAGTTACGACCTCTTATCGTAAGAAAGGAGGGCGTAGATGAGACGGTCGATGATGGGACGGAAGAAGTTGCAGTTGTTCACCAAGAGGTTCTATCCTGCCGGGAATTATACCTGGATCGTACCTAAAGGATGTAGGGAGGTTGATGTGTTTCTTGTCGGAGGAGGGGGTGCAGGACATAATGGAAGCGGTGGAGGTGGCGGCTATACTAAAACCTTCAAAAAAGATACATCCGGATGGAGAGACGGTGATGCTATCTCTGTTGCACCGGGTCAGTCAATTCCGATAACAGTTGGGAAAGGAGGAATTGGAGGGTATTCTGAAGTTGCCCCCAACGGTGGATACTCTCAATTCTTAAATTCAAGTTATAGAGCTAATGGCGGAAATGGTGCGGGTAATGGTTATCCAGGCGGAAGTGATGCCGGAGCATATACTGGTGGCAACGGCGGAAGTGGCGGAGCAGGAGATGATTCAGATACGGCTAAAGCGGGTTCTGATGGATCTAACGGAATCGGCAGCCGCAATGAAAATGGCTCTCTCTATCCAGCTGGTTCCCTATATGGCGGAGGAAAGGGTCAAAGGCATACAACCCGCGATTTTGGCGAACCTACTGGGAAACGAAATGCCGGAGGTGGTGGTTCAGACAGAAATATAAATGGGGGCATGGGTGGAGAATCCGATTACGACAAAGGATGCGGAACTGGAAATGGCAATAGAAAAAGTGGCGGTTACGGTGGTGGCGGTTGTGGTACTTACGGTAACGGCGGTGATGGCACTGTCCTGATCCGCTATTGGGCTTACGAAGAATGATCTGCCGTTGAAAAAGATGAAACAAGATATTAACGACTAAAAAATAGGAGATAAAGTCATGAGAAATAATTGTTTACAAATGTTAATGGGGGGGGTAAACACCTCTTAACTAAAGTATCTGACCGACTTTCGGCGGAAAGGAGGTTGGTATGATAAGATCGATGATGGGACGAAAGAAAGTAGACAGGAATACTTTGCTGTTGCTACATTTTGATGGATCATTGAAAGATGAAGCCTCAGGCAAGCCTTATGTTGGTAGTAATATGTCCTATGTAGTGGGAAAATTCAAGAATTGCGTTTCGTTTTCAGGAAACGGGTATGTAAAGATAAGTGGAACGAATGCCATAAACGAGTCCCTATATCCAAACTATACCGTCGATTTTTGGATTAAACTGAAAAGTGGTGTGAGAAACGGTATAATGTCAAAAGGCAATGGTGGTGGAAGTTACAGCTTTGATATAATGGAGGAATCTGACGGACGCATTTTCTTTGGATTGCAGTATGGTGGAACCCGAGGGGATGCAATATGCTATTTTACGATGCCACGGGATCAGTGGGTTCATCTTGCGATCGTCAGGTCACAATCTCGATATTGGAAAGTGTATGTAAATGGAGTGTATGCGTCTGGTTTCACATCAACGATGGTTTCAGGGTACTATAGTTCTTTAATGATCGGAAAATATCGGGATTATGGATTGTATCTGAACGGTATGATTGACGAGTTTCGCATCAGTAATATTGCCCGTTGGACATCAAACTTCACTCCGCCTGCAAGGCCGTATTAATAAATTAGTGACACTGTCTTTGGGCTGTCACAGCAGAAAGACAGCAAATGTATATTCAGAAAAAATTATTGATAATCGCCAACCCCAGGTTGGGTATTTTCTTTTAAAACAAATGGAGATATAAAATGTTCGGTGGCGAAAGAATAATAAAACAGCCTCCAGGCTATCACAGATTGGAGGCTGTAAAAAAAGAAAATTAGGGGGACCGAGGGTCTCCGGAAACAAAGTTAAACAATAAAGTTTGAAAATCATGTTATTATTAATTATTTCTTTTTTGGTTATCGCAGTTTATATGGCAGCAGTTTGTATAAAGGCAAAAGGTGTACCGTACTCAATTAGTGCGACGTATTATACTCTTGATCATAAATTGATCTTTGGAGCAAGCATGGCACTGACGGCTATGTTCCTATTCCCGGTCATTTGGGAAATGAGTACAACCTTTACTATGCGGTTGCTGGCGATCGCAGCCTGTATCGGTTTGATTGGTGTCGGTTTGGCTCCTGATTTCAAAGACACTTGGATAAACCGCATTCATTGTGGATCGGCGGCATTGACGTTGCTTTCTTCTCAGCTATGGGTTGGCTGCACGTCTTTCTGGTGGGTTCTTATTCCGGTGTGGCTGGCTTTTATCGTTTACACGGTAATAGGCATGAGTAAACGGTTGAGTGGTAATATATGGCAGGACTTTGTATCAACGAAGCCGATGTTCTGGTGTGAGATTGCAGCGTTGTCTACGACTTTTGGCGCGTGTGGACTTGCGCTTTAGAAATCTACCATAAACAGAACATCTACCTTATATATTAAAACACGACAACCGGTAAAATGTCATATATCCGGTTGCCGTGTTTTTTATTGCCTAAAAATAAGTAGGTTATTTAGCAGTATGGAAATAAAGCGCGGAAATACGGTAGTTTGTGACGTTTATCTGAAGGATAATAGTTATACGGTCGAAGAGATTATGGGTGAGGACACTCTTACCCTGAATTTTCTTTCCCGAAATGTGGTAAACCTTCAAATCAACGACTATATAGACTTTGAAGGGACAAAATACAAGATCCGGCATAATGAGAAGGTGACGAAAAAGGAGACATCTCTTGGTTGGGAATATACCGTTCAGTTCTATTCAAGTCGGTACGACCTTTTGGATGCAGAGTTTTTCCTTCATGGTACACCGGAGCGGAAAAAGAACTTCGACTATTACACCGGTACCGCCCGTGACTGGCTAACCCTATTTGTCAAAAACATGAACCGTACAGGATCTGGTTGGGTGGCCGGATCCTGTATCGAATCCCGGATGGTTACCCTTTCTTTCAAAGATAAGAAAGTCGGGACGGTACTTGACGAACTCATTAAAGAATTGAATACGGAATACTGGATATCCGGCCAGACAATAAATATCGGCAGGAGGGAGTATTCAAGCAACGGCCTTGTCTTGGCACAGGGCGAAGGAATGGGTTTTACCGAACTGGAAGTGTCTGCTGTTGATGATACGCCACCAGTAACGGTTTTTTATCCATACGGTTCAGACAAGAATCTCGGTCCTGATTATGGCACTGATTATCTTCTTCTGCCTGATGGTCTGCTTTCTATCGAAAAGAATGTAGAGAAGTACGGCCGGATAGAAAAGTCCATGCAATTCGACCATATCTTTCCGAAAGGAGAGTTTGCCGTAACAGAAAAGATCGACGATTACACTCTGAGAGCTGCCGATATGGATTTCAATCTTACCGATTGCCTGTTGGACGGGGTGGAAGTGATCGTTACATTCCAGGATGGCGGCTTGGCCGGCTATGACCTTGCAATCGTCGAAGATAGTTGGGACAATGACTTGAAACAGTTCAAACTAAAGCAGAATGACCAGGAAAACGCCTTGAAAGTTCCCGGTGACATTAATTTTTCTGTCGGTGACAAGTTTATCCTTACCGGCCTGAAAATGCCGCAAAGCTATAGGGATAACGCTTCATTACAGCTACAGGAAGAGGCGCAAGCATGGTTGGATGGCAAGTGTGAGAAACGCATCCAGTTACGAGGAAAATGTGATGAAATTGTTTTTCGTTTGCAAAACATCTTTATCGCCTGTGGCCAGATGGTTGGCGTATATTCCGAACAGTTAGATATCGATCGAGAGATTCGTGTTACCAAAATAAAAAGGTATATCGAGAAAGACGGTACACCTTCATACCGGTATGAACTTACCTTGTCCGATTTCCTTGAATCGAATGGTTTTAAGGATCTGGTGGATGATGTGAATAAAGTGCCGGAAGAGATTGAGGATGCGGTTAAGCCGGTTCGGGAACATACGAAACGTTCATGGCGGGACGTGATGGAAACTTTGGGCATGATGTTTGACCCGGAAGGGGATTATTTCACTGAACTTATCAAGCCGTTGGCCGTGCATACGGCGCAACTTATCGTCGGTACCAATTCCCAGCAGATGGAGCTTATAGGAATGAAGTTTATTCCGAATGCGGACAATGATGCCAACTATTTCAAGAATACGACAGGAAAGTTAGTACACTTTACCGTTAGCGAGGAAATCCGCGAATGGGCTATTCCGGCGGCTTCTTTCCGGCTGAATAATTCGCTTGCCTATTATGTTTATGCCAAATGTCCAAAAGAAGGAACAAATGGCTCGATATATGTCAGTGAACGGCAGATAAAGTTAGAGGATGAAACAGGGTTCTATCATTTCTGGGTAGGGGTGCTCAATACTCCGGAGGATGGCGTACGCTCTTGGCTTCCGAATTATGGATACACTGAGATTGCCGGCCAGACGATCACGACAGGATTGATAAAGGACAAGTTAGCCCGATTGGTGATTGATCTGGTGAATGGGACTATAACCGGACCTGTGATATTCAAATCCGGAACATCCGGTTATAATAACATTTCCGACCGTCCTAACCTTCAACCGTTGTATGATGGGGTAAATGATGCCCTGACGGATGCAGAGAATGCGTCGAATGCAGCCAACAACGCCCAATTGACTGCAAATAACAAGGCAAGGGTATTTTATCAAACGACGGATCCAACATCGGGTATGCGAACGAATGACTTATGGGTGAATGGGGAGAATATCTATAGATATAGCGGTTCTAAATGGGTCCTTGCCTCAAAGTATGACAATACAATAACGAAGATCAATGGCGGACTCATAACTACGGGTGCGATCGCTTTTGGAAGCACAGGTGGAATGTCGGCGTCTGGTACAATCCGTATTTGGTCGGGAGGAACAGCCGGGGCGAAAGGGCAACCACCCACTGATCCGACATTCCGGGTAGAAAGCAATGGAAACGTGGAAAGTAGAGGAAGTATCTATATAGCAAATTCAAATGGAGAAAAACTTGCCGGGTTATCGGGAGGTGGAACTGCCGGAAACTCTGTTCGAATCTGGGCTGGAAATGCAACACCTGCAAATGCTCCGTTTAAAGTTTATCAAAATGGGGATGCCTACATCGGAGGACTCAGGATGGAGTCTGGAGGACTATTCTCGGATAACCGCTATTCCGGTGAATCGTCTTCTAAATTTTTCCTTTATTCATCAGGAAGTAATGCGTTTTTGGGATTTTCATCTTCCGGTAAATGGGCCGGCCTTGGTCTAAATACCTTGCCGTCTACGCTTGGGGGAACAAGTGCTTTGATGCGCCTTGAGTATACAACTAATCACAACGATATAAATTATGGGGCTGTGATAGATGTTCATGGTGGACGGCGCAACTATGCGTTATACTGCATTGGAGGTTTAAAGGTCAACGGATCGATCTCGACTGCCCGTTATGCACCCTCGTCGGACAAGAGTGATACAATCGTCCTGAACATCGGTTATCGGGACACGTTCGTCTTCAGTACCAGTACGTATCTTAGCGTCTATCTCCCTTCCCGGTCGACGATCACAAAGAAAATGGGAGAAGTCCACCCGGAATACGGAGATTCGTGGAGCGAAGTCGGTTTCAATTCCGTGATTTTTGTGCATGTGATCGTGGCGAAGTTCTCTTCCGAAGGTATCAGAATAGAACCAGAAAACTCTGATACACCATTGTTGGACAATAACGGCAACAGCATGACACTTGACATGAATAAGGGTGACTGTGCAACGTTCGCTTATTTTAACCAGGGATGGTATCTATTCAATAGACATTATTAATTACAATGCAAACAATCATAAAAACATACAATATGGAACTAACATTGAAAGACAGAGTATTAATACTCAACACCGTGTTACCACAGTTTGACAC